>Ga0310344_10001346_pt1 | contig 18823 bp, 20 predicted proteins | sample HC15DNA20200_MG_FD_203801 | JGI IMG/M metagenome (GOLD analysis project Ga0310344, IMG submission 203801) | Marine microbial communities from station ALOHA, North Pacific Subtropical Gyre - HC15-DNA-20-200_MG | ecosystem: Environmental > Aquatic > Marine > Oceanic | place: Pacific Ocean: North... | reverse complement strand
AACGGCTACTCATAAGATGTATGGAGCAGGGAAGGTTATAGAAGTTGAAGGAAATGAAATAACGGTTGATTTCGGCTCTGAACATGGCATAAAGCATTTTGATATAGAATGGGCGCCAATAAAATTTGAATAATTTGAATAAACTATATATGTATAATCTGTAAACCTTGTAATCTATTTTTGGATATATAAAATATGGATCTTTTTGAATATCAAGGCAAAGAGTTGTATAAGAAGTTTAATATTGCAACACCAAAATCAATGGTTATTGATAACTTGGAAGACGTATCGACTGCTATAGAAACATTAAATTTTCCTCTTGTAGTTAAAGCACAAGTACAAGTTGGTGGTCGTGGAAAAGCTGGCGGAATAAGAATTGCTAACACTTCTGATGAATTAATTCAATATTCATCATCGGTTCTAGGTATGGATATAAAAGGATATACGGTCAATAAACTATTGATTGAAGAAGCTTTGGAAATATCAGAGGAGTACTATATTTCATTTACACTTGATAGATCTAGAAAACAATTCCTTATGCTTCTCAGCTCCAAGGGTGGTATGGACATAGAAGAGGTAGCAAAAAATAACCCTGATGACTTGATTAAGCTGCATCTTCATCCATCAGAAGAATTGAATGTAAATATAATTCGAGATGCGATTGATGATGCTGGATTAAATAAAAAAGTAGAGCAAGAATTAATTAACATAATAAGTTCTTTATATGATTTGTTTGTAAAAGGAGATTGTGATCTGGTAGAGGTTAACCCCCTCGCAGTCATTAGCGGAACTAAAGTTTTGGCCTTAGATTCAAAAATCTCACTAGATATGAATGCAAAATTTCGCCATGAGTATTTTGAAATTTACGAAAATGAAATCCCAATATCTTCAACAGAGAAAGAAGCAAGGGAAAAAGGTTTGAATTTTATTAAATTGGATGGAGATATTGGAATCATTGGAAATGGAGCAGGTTTAGTAATGTCTACTCTTGATATTGTTTCATTAGAGGGTGGAAAAGCGGCAAATTTTCTTGATATTGGAGGAGGAGCAAAAGCAGAGACAGTTAGTTCTGCTTTGGAAGTTCTTCAGAAAGATAAAAATGTAAAATCTGTTCTTATCAACATCTTTGGAGGTATTACAAGATGTGATTTAGTAGCTGAGGGTATAGTTGAAGCAACAAAAAATAAATCTCTACCATGGCCTGTAATTGTAAGGCTTGATGGCACTAATTCAATAGAAGGAAGAAAAATATTAGATGACAATAAGAATAAAGCAATCACTGTTGCAAAAGATATGAAAGAAGCAGCAAAAATGGCAGTAAGGGTTTGAATGTCTATATTAATTGATGAAAATACAAGAGTAGTTGTACAGGGATTGACAGGACGAGAAGGTAAGTTTCATTCCCTACGTAATAAAGAATATGGAACAAATATTGTAGCAGGCACAAGACCGGGCAAAGGAGGGGAAAGTATAGAAGGAATACCAATATTTGACACTGTAAAAGAAGCTGTAGATAAGTTGAATGCTAATGTTGCTTTAACATTTGTGCCACCTCAGTTCGCATCGGAAGCAATCATTGAAGCAGCTGATGCAAACTGTGAATTGATTGTATGCATAACTGAAGGAATACCAGCGAAGGATGAGGCAAAAACTTATGATATATTAATGAAAGAATATAATTCAAAATTACTAGGTCCCAATTGCCCAGGGTTAATCTCACCTGGAAAATCTAATGTTGGGATAATGCCTCCAGAGATAACAAAAGAAGGTAATGTTGGAGTAGTGTCTAGGTCAGGAACTCTAACCTATCAAGCTGTCTATGAATTGACTGAGTTGGGGATAGGGCAATCAACTTGTATTGGGATCGGAGGAGATCCAGTTCCAGGGCTTTCGTTTGTAGATATATTGGATATGTTTGAAAAAGACAATAATACAGATTCAGTAGTAATGATTGGGGAAATTGGAGGTACATCAGAAGAAGAGGCAGCCGATTTTATTAGCGACACAATGTCAAAGCCAGTAGTGGCTTACATAGCAGGAGTAACTGCACCTCCAGGTAAGAAAATGGGCCATGCAGGGGCAATAGTCTCAGGAGATAAAGGTACAGCACAAGCTAAAATGAATGCTTTAGAAAAAGCAGGAGCAGTTGTAGTAGAAGACCCTACTGAATTAGGTATGGCACTACAATCAATTATGGAATAGAAATAGGGTGATACATTGAAAGAAAATTTAAATATAGGTGAACTAAGAAAAGTAATTCAAGAAACAAAGGATTCATTTGACACAGATAGCCCAACGATTCCTTTTATTGAAGGTGATGGAATTGGAGTAGATATATTTAATCCATCTAAAGAAGTTTTTAACTCTGCTGTAGCTAAAGCATACAACAATCAAAGAAGTATAAATTGGATAGAAGTCCTTGCAGGGGAGAAGTCTTATAAAGACAATGGAGAATGGCTCCCTGAGAAAACTTTAGAATTCATAGATAATTACAAAGTAGGGATCAAGGGACCTCTCACTACACCAGTCGGGGGAGGGATAAGGTCATTGAATGTAGCTATACGCCAGAAGCTAGATTTGTATGTTTGCCTAAGACCAATGAAATGGTTTAAAGGAGTATCTACCCCAACAAAGAATCCAGAAGATGTTGATATGGTTTTATTCAGAGAAAATACTGAAGATGTATATGCTGGGAAAGAATTAGAGGCTTTAAGTGATGAAGCAGATAAACTAAATAAATTTTTGCTTGAAGAGTTTGGATGGGAAATTAGAGACGATAGTGGGATTGGTATAAAGCCAATATCTAAGACAGCATCCGAGAGATTAATCAGAGCAGCTTTAGAGTATGCCGTTAATGAAAATAGAAAAAATGTGGTTTTAGTTCATAAAGGAAATATTATGAAATTTACTGAAGGAGCATTTAGAAGCTGGGGATATGAGCTTGTTAAGGAGGAGTTTAGTGATGTTGCTGTCTCTTGGGAAGATTGCGGAGGAGATCCTGGTGAGAAAATTCTAGTCCAAGACGTAATTGCCGATGCTTTTTTGCAGCAAATTCTATCTAGGCCAAAAGATTTTGATGTTATTGCAACAACAAACTTAAATGGCGATTATTTGTCAGACGCTATAGCTGCTCAAATTGGAGGTATAGGAATATCTCCTGGTGGAAACATAAATTACGAATCAGGTAGAGCTGTTTTCGAAGCTACACATGGAACTGCACCAAAATATGCTGGATCTGATAAAGTTAACCCAGGATCTCTAATCCTTTCCGGTGAGATGATGTTTAGATATATTGGTTGGATAGAAGCAGCGGACTTAATTGTAAAAGCCGTTACGCAAGCTATAGCTGAAGGTTTTGTGACTTATGATTTAGCACGAGGAAGAAATGATGCAAAGATTGTTTCTACTTCTGAATTTTGTAATTACCTTATGAAAGCAATAGAGGAATAAAGTGACAAAGGTAACAATAGTAGGTGCAGGTAAGTATGGCTCAATGACAGCATTGCGAGTCGCTGAAAGCGATTTAGCATCTGAGGTAGTAATGACAGACATTATTGAAGGATTGCCGCAAGGACTTGCCTTAGATATAAACCAGTCACGATATGTAGAGAAATATGAAACTAAAGTTATTGGAACTAATGATTACTCCCAAACGGAAGGTAGTGAAGTAGTAGTAATTACTGCTGGTTTACCTAGAAAACCTGGAATGTCTAGGATGGATCTACTCTCTGTAAATGCAGCAATTGTAGAAGAAGTCACTAGAGAGATTGTGAAATATTCTAGTAATCCAAAAATAATTGTTGTTACGAATCCATTGGATCAAATGACTGCTTTAGCTTCACAAATATCAGGTTTACCTAAGAGCCAGGTTATTGGTCAAGCTGGTATATTAGACACATCTCGTTTTGCATATTTTATTTCTGAAAAAACCAATACTCCAATTAAAAAAGTTCAAGCTCTAACTCTTGGTAGCCATGGAGAGACTATGGTCCCTGTCCCTTCTCAATGTTTTGTAGATAACAAACCTTTGACAGATCTGCTTACGGATGATGAGATAAATGAACTTGTAGAAAAAACTTCAAACGGAGGTGCAGAAATAGTAGCTTTACTTAAAACTGGTAGCGCATATTTTGCACCAGCTTCTGCAGCAGCAAAAATGGTTAAAGCAATAATATCTGACTCAAAAGAAGCAATGCCAGTTTGTTCTTGGATGTCTGGAGAGTATGGGATAGAGAATGTTTATCTAGGTGTCAACGCGGTGTTAGGCGCTAATGGTGTAGAAAAAGTAATAGAGCTTAAATTAACTGAAAATGAAATTAGAAATTTGAAATCTGCTGCAGAGTCAGTATCAAAAAAAATAGAAGAGTTGGATACGATAGTAAAGTAAGTTTTACTAAGAAATAGACAAGAAAAATTGACTTTTTTTTAAAAAAAACCCTTTTTTTAGGGTTTTTCGCAAAAAATGAAAAATAAAAACTCTATAATTGTCTTATAAGTTAAAGAAAGGCAACAGCTTATGAATAAAGACGCATTAGCTGCTCAAGTTGCAGCAGCAGCTGGCTTAAGTCAGGCAGATGCTAAAAAGGCTGTTGACGCAGTATTTGATGGTATTGTTAACTCAATGAACGCTGGAGAACCAGTTTCTATTGCTGGATTCGGAAAGTTTGAGTCAAAATACAGGGCTGCGCGACAGGGTAGAAATCCAGCAACTGGAGAGACAATCCAAATTGCTGCAAAAAATCAGCCAACTTTTAAGGCTGCTAAGGGATTGAAAGACGCTCTAAACTAAAGGGTTCTTTTAATTTTTATTAAAGAAGAGACGACTTATGTCGTCTCTTCTTTTTTGACTATATTATCCAGGACTTTAACGTTACCATTTAGTGTCACATTCCCTTGAAAGAGGGAGTCTTCAGTATTCAATTTTCCAGTTACCATTTCTTTTGCAGCATCTAATTTAATTTCAATTAAAAGATCTTTTGTTAAGTCAATTTCTTCAGTTAATAATTTATCTGGTTTTAGTATATTTATTGTATATTTTTTATTCAGATCAACTATTGAAACAAAAAATTTATCTTGACTTTTAATTTCAACTATTGATCTAAAATTCTTTGAAATCTTGTCCAATAATTCTTTTATTTCCATGTATCAATAGCTATTTTTTGCAATCTCTCTTTTAACATCTTCAATTGCTTGTGTTACTTTAATGTCCCTAGGGCAAGCATTTGTACAATTAAATGCTGTGCGACACCTAAATGCACCGTCTGCTTCTTTAAGAATTTCTAATCTCTGAGGAACTCCTTGATCTCGTGTATCAAATATGAATCTATGTGCATTAACTAAGGAAGCAGGCCCTACAAACTCATTTGAAGTCCAAAATACAGGACAACTTGTTGTACATGCTGCACAGAGGATACATTTAGTAGTGTCTTCAATTAATTCCCGATCTTCAGGGGATTGAAGTCTTTCTCTATCTTCAAGAGTGTCATCGGTAATTAAGTAAGGAAGCATTTTTTTATAGCTATCAAAAAAACTATCCATATCCACTATTAGATCTTTTAATACAGGCAGCCCTCTTATTGGCTCAATTTTCATAGACTGGCCTACTTCTTTTACAAGAACTTGACATGCAAGTTTATTTTCTCCATTAATAATCATTGCATCAGAACCACATACGCCATGGGCGCAAGACCTTCTAAAGCCTAATGATCCGTCATAATCCCACTTAATCTTATGTAATATATCTAGTATTCTGTCTTCAGGAGAGCCTTCTATATGGAAAACATCCCATCTTGATTTATTGCTGATTTCTGGGTTATATCGCAGTATTTTAACTTCTATATCCACTAATATTTCCTCTCCATAGGTTTGTATTTACCAAGCTCCACATCTTTATAAGCAATTTTAACATTTTCATTTTTGTCTTTTGATACAAATGAATGTTTTAGCCATTCATTGTCATTTCTGTCTGGATAGTCTTCTCTTTTATGTGCTCCTCTACTTTCTTTTCTTGCTAAAGCTGCTTCTACCGTTGTCTCTGACATATCGAGCAAACATTCTAACTCTATAGCTTCAATCAAGTCTGTATTAAAAGCCATACCCTTATCATTTATTGTTACATTCTTGCTTCTTTCTCTTAAAGTATTCAGAATGTTCTTTTGATTTGTTAATGTTTCTTTAGTTCTGAAAATTTTTGCATTAGTTTCCATAGATTCTTGAAGTTCATTTCTAATTGATGATACTGAATTTTCTTTAGAGTGTTCTGATTCTATTAAGCTTTTTAACTTTTTACTTATTGGTTCAGCTGCATTTAGAGATATCTGGTTTGGTGAAGTTGAGGTTACATAATCTACCATTGCTCGTCCAGCTCTTCTTCCAAAAACAACTATATCTAAGAGAGAATTAGTTCCTAATCTATTTGCTCCATGGACACTAACACAAGCTGCCTCGCCTGCTGCAAACACCCCAGGCAATATGGACCCCGTTTCATCCGACAATACTTTAGCATCATTATCTGTAGGAATACCTCCCATAGCATAATGTGCAGTTGGTTGAACAGGTATCTGCTCTGTTATGGGTTCAATTTTTACATATGTTCGTACAAATTCGGTTATGTCTGGTAATTTTTCTCTTATAACCTCTTCACCTAAATGTGTTAGGTCTAAATAGACATAGTCTTTATCAGGTCCTGCACCTCTTCCTTCTTGGATCTCTGTTGCTATGGCTCTACTCACCATATCTCGTGGAGCTAAATCTTTAATTGATGGAGCGTATCTTTCCATAAATCTTTCTCCATCTTTGTTCCGAAGTATCCCCCCTTCTCCTCTTGCTGCTTCTGAAAGTAGAATTCCCAATTTGTAGATACCCGTTGGGTGGAACTGATAAAATTCCATATCTTCTAATGGAAGCCCCTTTTGATAAAGAATCCCTGGTCCGTCACCAGTTAGTGAATGGGCGTTAGAGCTTACTTTATAAATTTTCCCAAACCCACCTGTTGCAAACATTACTGCTCTTGATTCAAATATATGGATATATCCAGTCTTCATTTCATAAGCAATTACACCTTTACATATACCATCTTCAATTTCTATATCTAAAACGTGAAATTCATCAAAGAATTCGACTCCCATTGAAACGCATTTTTGGTAAAGGGTTTGTAGAATCATGTGTCCAGTTCTATCAGCTGCATAACAGGCTCTATATGCAGGGGCTTCTCCTTCTCTAACTGTATGTCCTCCAAATTTTCTTTGAGCTATTTTTCCTGAGTCTAACCTACTAAACGGTAACCCCCAATGCTCTAATTCGACTACAGATTCTATTGCTTCTTTACACAATATATCTACTGCAGGTTGGTCAGCTAAGTAGTCAGAACCTTTTACTGTATCAAACGCATGCCAGTTCCAATTATCTTCCTCAACATTTGCTAAAGCTGCGCCCATGCCACCTTGCGCTGCACCTGTATGGCTCCTTGTAGGATAAAGTTTTGTAATTACAGCTAGTTTCATATAAGGGGCGGCTTCTATTGCAGCCCTCATTCCTGCCCCTCCTGCTCCAACGATTACGCCATCGAATTGGTGTTTTATTACTTTCATACTTCGCTCACAAAAGCTGCAATTGCATAAGTTCCAAGTATAAAGAATAATAATGTTGTAATATATAGTGAAATTAGTAGAAATTTTCGTATTTTAGGATTTTGTATGTTGTCTTGGAGTACAATTCGGACACCATTCCCACCATGCAGCAAGCTAAGGCTTAAAAGGAGCCAATCGAATGCTCTTATGGAGATAGTTTTCCATCTGGAGGCAACAAATTCATAGTCTAGATTCAAAGTGTCATTAAATACATGCATTGTAAACATATGTCCTACTGCTAAAACTACTAATAAAAATCCGCTTACTCTCATAAATAGCCATGCTCTTAGCTCAAACTTGCTACCACCTTTTGGGGGCTCTCGTCTTGCCCAATCAGTTCTTGTATTTAAGTTATTCTGCATTATTGTTTCCAATCAGGTATAGGTCTTAACATACAGTCAAGAATGGTTGTGTCTGTAGAGCTTTTCTCCATACATATGTCAAAGTATGAATCAATCATTCTGTAAGTTGTAGGTATCCATATCAGAAAAAAAACAACTATGGACACTATATTTAGTTGTATCTGATACTTCGACCCTTTTTTCCAGAGGTCAATTATGATTATTCTTAAACCATTAATAGCATGTGCTAACACTGCTAGCATTAGAAAAACCTCTGCAATTCTAAAATAAAAATTTTTGTATACAGCCTCTGCTCCTTCATAGATTTCTGGTCCTAAGAGAATTAAAGCAGTTGAGATAATGTGAATTAATAGATATCCAAATAAAGCTACACCAGTAACTCTATGGAATATATAGAGCCACATGCCAGCCTTCCCTTTGTATGGAGGCCCGTACGAGATCTTCATTTCATTTGACACTATAATATAATTATCCTATACATTAATATATACAACTAATAAAAATCATTAATTAACCCCTTGACAATTTAAAATAAAGTTTATAAATTACATACGTGTAATTTATTTAAGGTTTATAGTGGATAACTTTTTAATTGAAGAACTAATTAACGGAATACCTTCATGGACTGATGAAGCAAATTGCAAAGGGCAGGACGCAAACTTATTTTTCCCAGAAAGAGGTGCCTCAACTAGAAAAGCTAAATCTATTTGCAGGGCCTGTTCTGTCCAGGAAGAATGTTTGGAATATGCTATAGATCACAGTGAGAAATTTGGAATTTGGGGTGGCTTGTCAGAAAGGGAAAGAAGAAAGATTAAGAGACAATTGATTGAAGAAGCTGAAGCTAGAGATGTTGGCTAGCTAAGTTAGTAAATCCATATATTTCTCAAACGTTCTTGCTTCTCCAAGCTCTTCAGTATTCACAATTCCCAGTAATTTATTATCATCATCGAGAATATAGCTGTAACGCATAGCAACACCAATTTCTTCGTTAAAGCATCCATATTCTTTTGATACTTTTCCGTGGGGCCAAAAATCTGAAAGTACAGGGAAAGGTAAATTTGTTGACTGAACCCATGCCTCATTTGTAGGGCGTGCATGGCAAGTGACAATTACAATTTCAGCATCAAGACTTTCTAGATCAGTATTATTGTCTCTTAACTCACATGCTTCTGCATCACAGATTCCTGTAAATGGATAAGGCATGAAGACAACTAGAGATTTTCTACCAATTAAAGAGTCTGAATCTAAAACTTCTTTATTGTAATTAATTAATGAGAATTTAGGTACTACCTCACCAACTATTAAAGACATTGTTTCTCCTTTTCTTTCTATCTATTAGTAAGGATAATAGATATTGACGAATAAACATTGTTTATATAGGAGGTAAAGAAGTCCTTGCTGCCCAGCTTAACGGGTCTAGTAGTTCATGTTCTGAAGGTATCAATTCTTTATCATTAAGAATTTCTATTAATGAATTTGGATTTTTTGATTCTTCTAGATATTCAATGAACTTTTGTGCATCATTTGAGAATGAATTTATCTTTGAAATTAGTTGGTTTAGCCCGCTCTCCTCATAATCACCTATTGAAGTATCTAATAATAAGTTGAATATAGATAAGTCATCTACATTACTATATTGTTTTGCAATGCTTGAAACTGCCTCACGAAAAAAAGCTAAAGGAGCAAAAATACCATTAAAAATATTTTCTATATCTAAAGAGGTACTTTCAGAAAAATTTTGCATTAAACTGTTTATATCGTTCATGTCCATTTCAACATCTTGATTTAATTTTTCTATTTCTTCAACCAGTTGACTTGTAGAGGTATTGATAATATCAATAAGATACTCAATTGGAGTTGTGAATTTTCCTAAATTGAGATTTACATATTCAAGAGAAAGAGCTGCAAATATTGCATTATTTTTGTCAATATCTAAACCATCAATTCTTTTGAACAAATTCTCATAGTTGATCATAAGTTTATCTGATCTAGGTAGGATTACTCCTACTACTGACATACCCCAAGAATTTTTAGCTAGTCCCCCTGCGAAGTTTCCAACCTGCATACCTATGATTGATGATTGTAGGTTGTTTATATTAATCGGTAAATTAGAAGTACTTGCATCAAGTTTAGAGAAATTAAAATGCTTTGAAGATTCTATTATCCAAGATGCCCACTCTTGTTTAGAAGCTAGTTTAATATCTGAGATGTTGCTATCAAGTTTCGACTCATAATTTAATTGTATGGCTCTAAAAATAGATTCAGTATTACTTTCATCATTTTTATCCTCCAGCACGTAAGACTTAGTTTCATCTTTTAGTATGTGTTTTGAAATCTGTTCTGCTAGTTCCCAGTTAACAGGATCATCATTATTAAATAGATTGTAGAACTGTGAAAAAATATCTTCAGTCATTTATATATCTGAAGGCCTCAGGTCAAGTTGGAATGTGAGAGTAATGACTTCACTCTCTCTAAGTAATTTAATTTCAACCTCTTCTCCAGCTCTCTTGGTTCTCAGCATAGTAATCATTTGATCTAAAGTTTTGATATCCACTCCATTTATTGATTTAATTATATCTCCCGGAAGAGCTCCTGCTTTTCCTATAGCATAGATATCATTTGCAGGACCATATAGCTCTTCAATCATAACTCCATCAAATACTCTTGCACCATCATTAGCAACACCAAAGTTTTGTGACCCAAAGATTCCAAGGAAAGAATGATATACTGCTCCATCCTCGATCAAATTTTTTGATATTGATAAAACTAAATCAATTGGAATTGCAAACCCAAGCCCTTCTGCTCCAATATCAGACAATGCAATAGCAGTTGTAATTCCAATCAATTCGCCATTATTGTTAAGAAGCGCTCCACCACTTGATCCTTTTGTAATTGGAGCGTCAGTTTGTATAAGACCGAATAAAGTTACAGCAGTTCCATCCATTTCGCTCCCAACATCTAGTCTTCTTTCTAGAGCTGATACGATACCTGTTGTAACTGTTGGCTGAGCTCCTAATATTAGAGGGTGCCCTATAGCTATTGCTACATCCCCAACGAGTAAGTCTTTACTTGACCCAATACTAATTGGAGTAAGCTTCTCAGCATTAATTCTTATGAGCCCTATGTCTGTTAACTTGTCTGATCCAATGATCTCTGCACCATACATTTTTCCATCTTCAAAAATAACCCTTACATTTAATGCTCCTTCAATGTCTATATTGGGCGATAAGACATGATGGTTTGTAATAATTACTCCTTCTTTGTTTAGGACGACACCTGAACCACCACCCTGGGAGATAAATTCATTATCTTGATTTAATGAACCAATTTGAATCTGAACTATTGTTTTAGTTGCTACTTCAGCTATTGATACTATTTCTGAAGAGTCCACCCTTGGTACTATTAGCTCTTTTTCTTTTATTGTTTCAGTTATAGTTATAGTTTCTTGCTCTGGTATTACAGGTTCTTCAAAGAATCCAAGAAAATACAAACCAGAAAGCAACACAAAAGAAGTTAAGGTTGAAGTAAGAACAATTGCTTTATAGCTGGTATTAGAACCTTTTTTATTATCGCGCTTGTCAGAAATTAATACAGGTTCATTAAACAACTGGTTTTGTTCGTAATTTTGATCTTTATTGTCTTTATCATCCATAAAATTATTTTAAATCCTCCCTAATTGTAGTAAAAATCTTTAAATCACCTAATTTCTCTGATATTCAAACGTTTATATGGTTACATTATTTTGTTATAAGTATCTCTTTCAGTTGATATGCATAATTTTTTTATGTAAATTTTTATATGAATGTTAAAAGTCAAGAATCTTGAGGTTGTATATCAAGATGTAATATTGGTTTTGAGAGGAATCTCTTTTGTAGTTGATGAAGGGGATATTATTGCTCTACTTGGAAGTAATGGTTCTGGTAAAACAACAGTTCTTAGATCAATTACAGGCCTCTTGGATGTACAAAATGGAGATATAACAAAAGGTGAAATTTTCTTTTATGAAGAAAATATTTCTGAAATGAAGCCTTCGGATATCGTTGAACTTGGTATAGCGCAGGTATTAGAAGGAAGAAGAATTTTTTCAGAATTAACAGTTACAGAGAATTTGAGACTTGGTGGCCATACAGCATCAAGAGATATTAAAGAGAATATTACCAGAGTGTTTGATATGTTTCCCTTACTTGCTCCAAGGGCTAAGGATGTTGCTGGATATTTATCTGGAGGAGAGCAGCAAATGTTAGCAATAGGTAGAGCTCTAATGTCAAACCCTAGATGTCTTCTATTAGATGAGCCAAGTCTTGGTCTTGCTCCTAAGTTAGTTGAACAAATAAAAAATTTCATAGTAGAAATAAACAAGCAAGGAGTTTCAGTACTTCTAGTTGAACAAAATGCAAATATGGCTCTTAGTATTGCAAGTCATGGGTATATTATGGAAACAGGAAATATAGTTATGGACAATACTCCTGAAAAATTATTACAAGATGAAGACGTCAGAGAGTTCTATCTAGGTTTGAATGCTGAAGGTACGAAAAGAAAGTCGTTTAGAGATGTTAAACATTACAAAAGGAAGAAGAGGTGGCTTTCATGAGTGAGATAGTATCTTTTGAAGATGTGTCCTTGAACTTTGGAGGAGTCCAAGCCCTAAGTAATGTTTCTTTTGATATTGAGGAAGGATCTTTATTTGCAATAATTGGCCCAAATGGAGCTGGAAAGACATCTATTTTTAATTGCATAAGTGGAATCTATAAACCAACTACAGGGATCGTGAAATACAAGGGAGAAACAATCGAGGGGAAGAGGCCTGACGAAATAGCAAACATGGGTGTCGCAAGAACATTCCAAAATATTGAGCTCTTTGAAAACATGACAGTTTTGGACAATATATTAATAGGTGCTCATAGGCATTTAGAATATGGATCTGTTGCAGGAATATTATTTGGGCCATCAGTCCGAAAGAAAGAGCTAGAGGCAAGAAAAATTGCTGAAGATATTATAGATTTTCTTGAAATAGAAGAATATAGATTCTCTTATATCCTTTCATTACCTTACGGAATTCAGAAAAGAGTTGAGCTCGCAAGGGCATTAGCAATGAAGCCAGAAACAATTTTACTTGACGAACCTGCTGCAGGTATGAATAACGAAGAAACGGAGGACATTGCACGATTCATTCTTGATATTCATGAAGAGTTAAATATAACAACTGTATTAGTTGACCATGATATGAATATGGTTATGGATATTGCAGAGTATGTAGTTGTGATGGATTTTGGACAAAAATTATTCGAAGGATTACCAAAAGATGCAACAAGCAATAAACAAGTTATAGAGGCTTACCTTGGCGTAAGTTCTGAGACATGATTATAGGAGGAATATGTTAACAGTAAAAGAATTGATGAAAGAGATAGAGACTAAGGGAGGGTCAACACCTGCTAAGAAAATTAGAGAAACTGCAGAAAGATTTCCAGAGATGATTGCAATGAGAGAAAAGAACTATGGGAAATGGGAGGAAATAACATACCATCAATATTGGGAGCAAGCTCAATGGGTTGGTTGTGCTTTAAATTATTTTGGTGTAGATACACAAGACAGTGTAGCTATCCATTCAGAAAACAGGCCAGAATGGTTTATAGCTGATGTTGGAATCCAATCTATCGGAGCAATTAGTGTTGGTCTCTACCCAACAAACCCTCCTGCTGAAGTTCAATATCTGATTGGTCATTCTGAATCAAAAATATTATTTGCTGAAGATCAAGAGCAAGTGGATAAAGCCTTAGAAGTTATTGATAAACTTCCTGGATTGAAAAAAATAATTTACTTTGAACCAAGAGGGTTAACAAATTATGATAGCCCGTTGCTAATGACATGGGATGAGTTTCTTGAAATAGGAAAAGAAGAGTTTGAGGGAAATCCTAATTTTGTAAATGATAAGCTTGAGTTGATAGACCCCGAAGATGTTGCAATCATGGTTTACACTTCCGGAACAACTGGGCCACCAAAGGGTTCAATGATTACCCACGCTAACCTTGCTTGGGTTGGCACAAATATTATGAACTTCAACATAATGAAAAATGTAAACACAGAGCATCAAGAATTTGTATCTTTTTTACCACTTTGTCATATTTTTGGAAGATTAGTAGATTTAATCCTGGGTTCACATTTATTGGCAACAATAAATATGGCTGAATCAATCGATACTGTCCAAGATGACCTTATGGAAATACAACCAACTTTCTTTGCAGCTGTTCCAAGAATACTTGAAAAGATGCATGCCAGTGTTCTTGTAAAAATGAAAGACGCAAGCTTAATGAAACGAATTCTATTCGGTATAAGTTTGCGTCTTGGTACTTATGCTGCAGACAGAAAGTTAGATAAGGGGTTTCACGATCCGCTTGCTAAGATCATAGATTTTATTACTTGGAATATTTCATTTAGGTCAATAACTAAAAAATTGGGAATAAGCAAGGTGGATATTGCTGCTTCTGGAGCTGCTCCAATTGCACCGGAAGTTTTAAAATTTTTCATGGCTTTAGGAGTTCCAATCTTTGAAGGTTACGGAATGACAGAAAATACTGGTTATGCAACAGGTAATGATTATGACAATATTCAGCTTGGTACAGTTGGTATCCCTAATAAAGAATGTGAGCTAAAGCTTGCTGACGATGGAGAGATATTAATAAGGCATGGGGCAGTATTTAAAGGTTACTTTAAGGATGATAAAGCAACAAGAGAAACAATAGATGAAGATGGATGGCTCCATACAGGAGACGTTGGTGAGATGCATGGTCGGTTTGTTAAAATAGTTGATAGGAAAAAAGATATCATTATTACAAGTGGTGGGAAAAACGTATCTCCTTCCGAGATAGAAAATGCACTAAAAGTATCTCCTTTTATAAAGGACGCAATTGTTATTGGAGACAAGAGAAAATTTTTATCTGCTTTGGTTGCAATTGAGTTTGAAACGGTATCTAATTGGGCTCTCAGAAAAGGTATTACACACACAACATATCGAGACTTATCTGAAAAAGAGGAAGTTAGAGAGCTAATTGGGAAAGAAATTATAAGGACAAATGAGAGTACATCTACTCTTGAGATTAGGAAATTTGAGATGATTCCAAAAGAGCTTGATCATGAAGAGGGAGAACTTACCGCTACTCAAAAAATAAAAAGAAATGTTTTAGAGGATCAGTTCTCAGAATTAATTGAATCTATGTACAAATGACAATATTTCTCCAAGCAACGTTTGAAGGCCTAGCTTTAGGAGCGGTTTACTCATTAGTTGCTATTGGTTTTGTATTGATATATAAAGCTATGGATGTCTTAAGTTTTGCCCAACCAGCATTAGCAGTTGTTGGTGCAGGTATTATTAGTGCTTTAGCAGTGGATAGAGGAATTAATTTCTGGATCGCATTTATAGTTGCTTTAATAGCTACAGGCTTACTAAGCGCATTATTAGAAAGAACTTTTTTACGACCAATGGTAGGGCAGCCTGTTTTTGCTGTAGCTATATTGACTATCGGTTTAGATATTATTCTTAGGACAGTACTTGACGAATGGATTGGCATAAATCCTCGTTATATGGGGGATCCAATTATGTCTTGGGGTGAGTTTGGATCGTTAACAATCTTAGATAGTTACGGAGGAGTAATTATGAAGTTTCAGGAGATTGGAGCATTAATTACAGCTGTAGTTTCTGTTCTTTTTCTTAGATACTTTTTTAAAATTTCAAAATACGGAATAGCTATGAGGGCAACATCTTTCGATCAAGAAGCATCACTCGCTCAAGGCATCAATGTTGGTAGGATTTTTGGGTTAGTTTGGTTTATAGCAGGTATACTTGCTACCTTTGCTGGATTCTTTATTACTGGTGGTTTTAATTTATTATCACAAGCAAGTTTTATTTCTGCTTTAAGAGCTCTTCCTGCAGTTGTTATTGGAGGATTAGATTCCATCCCAGGGGCAATTGTAGGTTCTTTGATAATCGGCTTAACCCAAGGTTATGTAGCCTATTTTCAATTTCCTTTCGAGAGTGCTACAGGGATCATTCTTGGTAGTGGTTTCTCACTGCTTGCTCCATATTTAATTATGTTTGTAATTCTCATAGTTAAACCAGATGGCTTATTTGGAACAGAGGAAGTTGAAAGAGTATGAAGGGGAGACCAAAGCTTTATACAGATTATCAAAAAGAGACAGCAATTCTTAATACGACTACTCAGAAGGTTTGGGCATTGCTTGGTTTCGCTGCCCTTATTATTTCATCTTTCTATCTATCTCAATACTGGATATTTTTAGTTACTACAGCTTTGCTAACTTCTATTGCTGCATGGGGACTAAATATAGTATCTGGTTTTGCTGGGCAGATTAGCTTGGCGCACGGAGCTTTCATAGGGATTGGAACATATGTTTCTGCAGTTTTTGGTGGTATAGGTAGCTCATATATTAGAGGTTATGAGCTTGATATGTTAATTTGGCTTCCTTTAGCTGGACTTGTTCCGGCATTAGTTGGTTTGATGGTAGCTCCGTTAGCAGTTAGATTGAAGGGATTGAATCTTGGATTAGTTACTTTAGGGTTGGTGTACATATCTTCTTATTTGTTTTCAAATTGGAAAAGTGTAACTGGAGGTTCTGGGATAGGGAGGAAGACTGCACGATTAAAAATCTTTGGTATAGATTTTAATGATGGTTTCCATCTTGGTTCATATCACATAGAAAAAAATCAACTTATTTTCTTTTTAAGTTTGTTACTATTTATTTTTGCTGGTGCAGGCATAAAGAATTTAATGAGGTCAAAAATTGGAAGAGCTTATGCTGCCATAAGAGACAGAGATATAGCTGCGGAAGCTATAGGTATTAATTTGTATAGATTTAAAGCTTCGGCTTTTGCTCTTTCTAGCTTCTATGCAGGAATCTCGGGATCATTAATTTTTCTTATGTCGGGAGGAGTAGATCCAAGTCAATTTAACCTAATCTATTCAGTTACCTTTATAGCTATTGTTATTATAGGAGGGGCAGGCACCGTTCTTGGTCCATTGTTTGGTGCAGTGTTTTTTAGTCTTATTCCAGGCGTTATAAAATCTTTTATACACTTCTTCGATGCCTATGGACAGCTACTACCCCTACACCCAACACAGATAGAAAGATTGATTTTTGCCCTTTTACTTATTGGCTTTTTAATATTTGAACCAAGAGGGTTATGGGGAATTTGGTTTAGGTTACGTAATTATTTTAAAGCTTGGCCTTTTTCATACTAAGTTCGTTTTCATATAGTATCCTAGTTACTGTTAGTACTTAATAAAGGGGGAGAATATGAAACCATCGCGAAAGCATGGAATGATTATTTTTTCAATACTTCTACTTGTGTTATCAGCCTGTGGTGGGGGAGCTACTGAAGAAACTAGTGAACCTGCAGAAGTGGTGGCAGAGTCTTTAGATTCTCCAGCAGTTACTACCGCATCAGCTATTAAGACAGGTACTGGAGTTACCGATGAACCTTGTCCCGAAGCTGTTGGTGGAGTTCCAACAGGTGCAAACCCTGCACAAGGCTGTATATACCTTGGTCTGTTAAATGACTATACAGGTCCATATGCTGCAGTGTCAGTTGGTCTAGAGACAGGTCAAAGAGCTTTTTGGCTTGCGGTAAACTCAACAGGAGGTATTGGTGGATATAGTGTTGCGATTACTGAAGGTCAAGACACAGGTTATAATCCACAAAAACATTTGGAAGGATATAATGCCATTAGAAATGATGTAGCTGCATTAGCTATGTCACTCGGTACACCTCAAACAGTGTTTATTCTTGATGAACTTGATGCAGACAATATGGTGTCAGCACCTATGAGTTGGTATTCAGGTTGGTCATACAAGAGTGTAGACAGAGGTTTAGTTGTTGAATTCGGATCTGCATATTGTGCAGACGGAATGAATGCAGTTGACTGGGCAATGGATAATTATCCTGCACCAATAGAGAAAATAGGAATTATTGGATATCAAGGTGACTATGGTGGAGACTGGGCAGCTGGTGTTAGAAGAGCTGCTGCAAGGAATGGGCTTCAGATAGCCTGGGAATATATTCCACCAGTTACAGAGTTTGACGTTGCTCAAGCTGCTGGGTTATTGATAACTCAGCCAGTTGATGCATATTTCCCAGCTCTAAGTCCAACTTTGATGGCACAAGTTATTGGAGGAGCTGCACAGGCAGGGGTAATCCCTCTGGCAATGTTGGCAGCCCCATCATATAATGACGCTTTTGTACAAGAAGGCTTTGCATTGAAAGCAGTCTTTGAGTCAGGAGCTATTTACAGCTTGGCATTTGTTGATCCATTTGAGGCAGATACAGCTGGTCACGCAGCTATGCGTGCAACGCTTGCAAACTTCACAGACTCAGCTAGTACGTTCTTAGTTGCTGGTTGGGCCTCACAGTACCATCTTAAAGGGGTACTTGAAGCTGCTATAAAAGGTGGAGATCTAACAAGAGCTGGAATAAGAAGAGCCGCAGCCAATGTTAATGTTGAATCTGAAGGTATGATGCCAACACGAGAGTTGGGTCAGAACCGAGCAGATGCTGAAAGTTCAATAGGGATTCCTGACGGAAGTATCCCTAGTGGAACTAGATCACTTGCATCAGCGTATGTAGGTAAAACAGCAGCAACTTATGACTGGGAAGCTGGTCCATGTTCGTAAAATAAAAATTACATATATTTTTAAGAGCCGGTTAAAACCGGCTCTTTTTTTATATAAATAAGGTATCTAAAATAGATTTGTGTTGAGATTCATTAATAAAATTAATATTAGAGTAAAAATTTTAATAATTTTCCTTGTTTCATCTTCCCCATT
>Ga0310344_10001344_pt1 | contig 18839 bp, 14 predicted proteins | sample HC15DNA20200_MG_FD_203801 | JGI IMG/M metagenome (GOLD analysis project Ga0310344, IMG submission 203801) | Marine microbial communities from station ALOHA, North Pacific Subtropical Gyre - HC15-DNA-20-200_MG | ecosystem: Environmental > Aquatic > Marine > Oceanic | place: Pacific Ocean: North... | reverse complement strand
CGTAAATCATGTAGCTCCGTCACCGGTAGAGAGCAAACGAAATCTCGGCACACATATGCAGTCGGCTGACTGTTCAAAACGTCCCTACCCTTGAGTAATGGAACCGCTGAATTACTTCCTAACCCACATGCCACAACACAATGCGGTCTGTATTGATTCCGCAACTCAGCCAATAAGTCTTGCATTTCTTTAGCTTCAAATTTTCCGACTAAAGCAACTTCCACTGTGTTTGCCATGGCATAATCTAAGGCAATTAACCATTGACCATACCCAGTCGGATAACGATCCAATTGGTTGGACACAGATCTTAAGGCTGACTCCGCCATCTCTCGATATTTATACTCACCTGTCAAATCCGCAATTTTCAGAAGTGTTGTAGCAGCCATAGCCCCACCGGAAGGGACAGCATTATCTTGCAAGAACATTGGGCGAGTTATCAACTCTTCATGATCATCACTAGTGTCAAAAAATCCTCCTTCATATGAATAGAAACGGTCACAAATCACATCAGCGAGTTCACGTGCAATCACAAACCATTGCTCATCAAACTTTCCTTGATACAGACACAAGAGACCTTCAATTAGATAGCTATAATCCTCCAATAATCCATTCACACTGGCTTTTCCATTCCGCCAAGTGTGTAAAAGACGACCATCATTATTCCGCAGATTGGCAACTATGAAATTGGCGTTTTTCTCAGCCACATGCCAGTAATCACTCCGGTCAAAGGCTATAGCTGCCTCGCTAAAGGCAGCCATCATAAGCCCATTCCAAGATGTAATAACTTTGTCATCAGTGGCAGGTCTTATGCGAGTTGCCCTGATTTCAAATAGTTTCCTACGGGCATCGTCGAACCTCGACAGTTCATCAGCACTATCTGAATCCCCACTCTCATCCTGAATCGTAGTAGTACTTATTCGATTCAAGATGTTTTGACCTTCGAAATTACCCTCCGTCGACACGTTGAACGTTCGCACAAAATCTTCAGCTGATTCCCCTAAAGCCTCATGTATTTCGTCTTTGCCCCACAAGAAGAACTTCCCTTCAACCCCCTCGGTATCAGCATCTTGCGTACTGCTGAACCCTCCATCTATTAGTGTCATTTCGCGCATGACATAGTCAAGCGTCTCTTCAGCTATTTTCCGATAAATCAAATTACCTGTAATTTGCCAAGCTTTTACATAGACTCGGACGAGCTGACTATTGTCATATAACATTTTTTCAAAATGAGGAGTTAGCCAAACAGCGTCTACCGAATAGCGGTGAAACCCTCCTCCTATTTGGTCATAAATCCCACCTCTCGCCATCTTCTGCAACGCATCTTCCGCCACCCCTAAGGAAATATCATCGCCTGATGCCACATACCGATTTAACAAAAAGTCAATCAGCATGGGTTGAGGGAATTTCGGTTGCGACCCCCAACCACCATTTTCTGAGTCAGACGTTGACACGATACTGTTTCCTGCCTCTACTAAGGTTCCATCGGCTAACTGCCCTTCCGCAGGCAAGGCAAATCCAGTTTCAATACGTTGTAACAACGCCTTCCCAGCATCTATCACATCTTGACGTCGCTCCCTGTATGCGCCAGATAATGCATCGAGCACTTGGGTGAATGCGGGCATTCCGTGCCTAGGAACAGGGGGGTAATATGTCCCTCCGTAAAAGGGCAGTCCATCAGGTGTGAGAAAGACGCTCATCGGCCAACCGCCCTGGCCAGTCATAGAGACAACCGAACTCATGTATATAGCATCGATTTCAGGGCGCTCTTCACGATCCACTTTAATAGCGATGAATTCTCTGTTGAGTATTTCGGCAACGGTCGGGTCTTCAAAAGATTCTCGCTCCATCACATGGCACCAGTGACACGATGAGTAGCCGACACTAAGAAATACAGGCCTGTCTAAATCCTTGGCCTTCTCAAAGGCTTCATCGCTCCAAGGATGCCAATCAACAGGGTTGTTAGCATGTTGAAGCAAATATGGACTAGTTTCTTTTGCAAGTAAGTTGGCCAAGAGATCAATCCTATTTCATATCAATATAAGCAAAGCTTAAAGCCTCCACGTCCGAATACCAATTCCGAGGAAAATCAGATCTTGCAGGGCATAATAATCCACAAGGAAGTAACAACTTATGACAGCACCAACAAAAAACAAGCGAGATTTATTTAAAGAACCGGGACTGTATGACAGTATCCGCTTGCCTGAAGCCTCACCTGAACGCCCTTATGTTGCCATCAATATGGTAATGACTGCTGACGGCGCAATTTCACCACCGGATCACAGTTACAGACACATTAGTGGCCCAGAAGATCAACGCACTTACAGGCGCATGCGAATCCATTTCGATGCAATTATGCGGGGCACGAAAACTTTGGATATCGATCTAGATAGAAATTTGATGAATGCCCATATAGTCAATGCACGCGCACAAATAGGGTTACCAAATCCGCCATTCGTTGTCATCCTGACTAACACAGGCAATGTTGACCCAAATTCCCTGATATTTCAGCACGACATATATCCCACTCGCCCCCTGCTTTTTGTGCCAGAAAAAGTTGTGACATCCAGCAAACTTCAAGACGTAGCTTGCGTTATACAAATGGACGGGCCACAACTGATTTCGGCTGACGTCTTGCAATGGTTACGGGAGAACAAAGGTGTCGAGAGGGTGTTATCAGAAGGGGGAGCTACACTCAATTATTCTCTAATCAGCGAAAACACAGTAGATGAATATTTCCTCACTATTTCGCCTACTATCATCGGTCAATCGAATCCAAGAACTCCCGTGGAAGGGGAATTTCCTTTTGCTAACGATAAAACAAGAAACATATCGCTAATCTCATCGATTAGTAGTGGTGATGAAGTCTTCTTGCGGTACAAATTTGAATTTCAGTGAGAAGCTTTATACGAGTCCCTAAGCAAACTTGTCTCGAAACCATCTGCTACCAAGTCTTCTGCCGCATATTCGTAAAGAGCTGCCTTAAAAATACCATCCATCGTTGCAACTATCAGAGCCGCTGATATACCACCAAGCACAGCTAATACCAAACCTAAGGCAGGGCTTACCTGTGCAAATACAATTGCAGGAAGCATTGCCACTAAAAATGCAAAAATTCCCATTATCCCAAAGCCAAAATTTGCCGTCACTTGCTCGCCCCAAGTCTGCCTAAGCAGAGATTTCGATCTCTTAATAGATTCAATAGGCCCGACGTTTTCCACCACTAATACAGGAATTACGAAAAAAGTTGTATAAGTCCAGGCTGCAGCCCCTATCGCAACTGCGATTTGGCCTATGACGTTGTCTGAACGCCTGGAAGCATTGCTTAATATTCGAAGCACCAATCCCACAGAGGCAGATATAATCGCCCATCCAGCTATTGTAGAAATACGGGACATAGCAATTCCCAAACCATCTTTGACCGTGGGATTCCCACCCCGAATACGTATCATTGCTGCACCCACAAGTGCTGAATTAAAAAACATAATCACAAAGGACACAATAAAATACAGAATTAGCAAAAATACGTAATCAGCATTGGTCAATTCTGATTCCCCAAGCAATCTATCTAGTGCTCCCAAACCACTTGCCAAACCAGACCACATCAAAATTATCAATATTGCTGAAATCCCAGAAAACACAGGAAAAACGACTAGTTCACGATCCTTTTGAAGTATTGCCCAGCAAATCTTGACGATAGACCAAGTTCTACCAATGGAAGCAAACATTTAGGTTAGAAACTCCATAGCTCGGCTTATATCGACGAAGCCGCCTTTATCCAATACTGACCCCGGTGAATACGGTAACACAATCCAACTTTTCGATGGTCACGTTAACTCTGAATCTTGGTGGAAACCATAAGTCACACTGCGGAGAGTAGCCCCAAACACCGTAAGAAGAACTTCAAACGGAAAGCTAACGATAGATGCCATAACAATCGCTCTAGTCAATTCCGATTCGCCCTGCGACCCCATGTTAGTAACCGCACCTGTAACATTTGCTATCACTAATGTGAGGGCAGCCATAAACGCCAAGAACATCAGCACATCACGCCACAACCTATTCGCCATCGAAAAAGAGAGTTTGATAGCAACATATATAGAAGAATCTTTGTCCACCAATATGGGTAACACAAAAATACTAGCGTATGACCATCCTATCGGTATTAGTAAGGCAAGAAACAAAATAGCTCCTGTAGATTGACCTATCAGGATCTGAGTAAATACCAGCAAAAAGACCAATCCCAACAACGGACGCACCAAAGTAAATATCTTGGTTATGGCAACCCCTAAGCCAATCCTTCTACCTTGCAAATGATTTAATACAGAAAAAATAACCGCCAAATCCTGCGCTTGGTTCAAGAAGATTTGTATCAATATTATTGGTAGCAATTGCGTTAGAGATAGGTTGGACAGAGCTGCTCCCGGAGTTCCCACCAATATCAGCCGAGTCAAAATGGCTCCAGGTACGGGATACAAAAGTAGCAAAGGGTGATCCCGCAATATCGTTAATGAAGTTCGCACAAACAAACCAAAACGAAATCCGAGACCTTCGCCATCCTCAGAATTAGAATCTCTATTAGTCAATATTAAGCATCTTCTTATTCAGCTCTGATCCCCTTTAGAATCTCACAATTAGAATTAAATAGCACTACATTTAAATCCGGAACAATCTACAAAGCACGCGACGCGATGGATATCCAACAGACCCTACAGTTAGCTCCCAAACAACAACGTCGCTTACGTATTAGAAGCTGTCTATTTCAGAAGACCCTCGGAGACCCAGACTACCACTATCCTTAGCAATGCTGAAACTCTATTTACATATTAGAATCGCTATTAAAAACATCGCTGTCGGAATCCCTATCATCTACTATCGATAGCGCACAGAAATGGCAAGTCTTAAAATTGTTAGAAAGCACTTAATGCGCTACCAACCACTTGGCCAGTAAAATTGTTTGGAAAATTCTACTAGTGAGCAATATGCATACTCCTAAACATCCCCTTAGCCTAGCAATACGATATGTCTAGACCAGATTCACCAAATAAGACATCAGAATCAGGGCCGAAAGGTCTAGAAACAATGACCCGGGCATTAGTTGACGCTGACAATTATCATAGATGGCTTTTTGGAGAGATAGAACCATTTCTAGGGCTTAAAGCACTGGAGGTCGGAGGGGGTAGTGGCAACCTTACTAGACTACTGTTACCGCAAGTTGACACTACCGTAATTGAGCCATCGCAGGCAGCGCTAGACACACTAATTCCCAGAATAGGCACCCGTGCTAATTTCCACTCAGTATTAGGGGACATATGTGACCAAAGCATAGTCAACGATTTCGCCAAATCCGGATTCGATACTGTGGTCAGTTCAAACGTCATAGAGCATATAGAAAACGACTTATTAGCAGTTCGTGGAATGCATAAAATCCTCAACCCTAACAATGGAAGGGCGCTTATTATCGTACCTGCTCACCAGTGGTTGTTCGGAACTCTTGATACCGCAGCTGGTCACTACCGACGGTATTCAAAATCTACTTTGTCCAAATTGTTTACCGATGCCGGATTTAAAGTAGAACATTGCTACCACCTAAACATAGTGGGAGCCTTTGCCTGGTACCTAAATGGCTCCCTCATAAGGACTAGGGACCTGAATGCAAATGCAATAGGTAAACAGGCCCTATTATTTGATCGATTTGCTGTCCCCGTATTAAAACGCCTAGAAAGAATTTTTCATCCTCCATTTGGACAATCTCTAGTGCTAGTGGCAAAAGCCTAAGAACGGCATTTGTCTAATACCTTATCCTGGCACCGGTCAGTGCAAACAACCTAGACAACATTGAAGCACGAGTTTTGTCAGGTATAAGACAGAGTAAAATGCACACCCAAACAGACTAAACAAAAATATTTGTGCTCAGCCTGATACGCTAACCAAAACGATGTATTCGCCGGGGGGCAATGTATTTCTCCGCGGTTCCTACCGACTCCAGATACTCCACCAGAAACCCCTGCAGTTCACGGGCGATCTCCGGATTTTCATCAATCAAATCGACTTGGTGATCCGGATCGGCTTGGTTGTCGTAAAGATGAGGCTGCAGGCTTAGATCTATAGGTCTCTCTTCACGAATATGGACTTGATCGTCTCTAAGCACATTGACTGCTGTCCCTCCGCCGTAACCTGTTATAGATATCGGGGTCTCAGCGGATACTGGCGCACCCATATAAAGCGTCCAATCATGGGTCCGCACTGTGGCCGGCCTTCCGGCCACCATACCAACCACGCTGTGTGATGATATAGACGCCTTTCTGATATCCTCTGCTTCACCAGTCAGTAAGGGCATAAATGAATGACCGTGTATCCCATCTGGACATTCAGCTCCACCTAATTCAATCAATGTAGGCAAAATGTCCTGAGGCTGCACAAATCCGGATATTCGATCTCCTGCAGATGTGAATCCAGGAATGTGACCTAACATAGGAATGTGGCTTATTGCCGGAAATAGCGGTAAGGGACTGGCGGGCTTGTTATGAGTCATAATGCTTTTGCCAGTAATTCCATATTCCCCAAATAGATACCCATGATCAGACATAAACAATACTGCAGTATTTGACCATAGATTCATCGCATCCACTGTATCCATCAAATGACCAAACCAGCGATCTACCATTGACACTTCCCCACAATAACGAGCATGTGCATTTCGCAATTCGTCTGCGGACAGAAATTCTTCCCAGAAATCGTAAGTTGGAAAGGTAATCTGAACATCGGCCCCGGGATCAAATTTGTCTACATACCATTGAGGAGGATCCCACGGCTCGTGGGGATCAAACGTGTCCACAATCAAACAAAATGGACTTTCAGTCGCATTCATTTCCAACCATTCTGATGCACGCCTAAAAGTTGTAGGAGCAAAGTATTCGCTCTCGTATCGAGCATAATTAAGATTGCGTGTATGCTGCGAATATGACTGAGCGTTACTTCTTAACTTTCGGAGATCAAATGGGGGGTCTATGAAGTCGGGATTGGTCCTATATTCGTCACTCTCTTGTCCACGAATCCAATCCCATCCGGTAAATCCGCGCTGATAATGGTATCCAGACCGAAATATGTGTGGAGTGTCAGCGATCAACATGGTCTTATATCCCGCAGCATTAAGCACTTCAGGCATAGAGGTTTCCTTGTCAGGGAAAGGCTCCCATTCACCGTAAGTGAATACAGATCGGCCCGTAAGCATTTCACGTCGATTCAAGACTGTAGGGAATGAACCTAAATGATAATTCTCAAATAAGGCTCCCTGAGCTGCCAATTTATCTATGTTCGGAGTTTGCATCGACCAAGTTCCGCCAGACGCCCATCTCTCAGGCTGGGCACCATATGCACTCACATGATCCCGACGCAAAGAGTCTGAAATCACAATAATGAAATTCATTGGGTTTGAAGAATTAGCAGATACACTCAATTGAGACTCCTAAACATTAAGCAACACCTTTCCTGTAGTAAGTCTACCTTCTAGCTGCCGGTGTGCCTCCGCCGCATCAGCTAATTGGAATTTATGTTCCATCCTTAGATCAAGATCTCCCTCCCCAAGCATCCGAAACAGATCACCGGCACGCCATTCAAGATCTTGTCTGCTATACATGTGATCTGCCAGCGTAGGACGAGTAACATAAAGCGATCCATTCTGGGACAAATACAAAGGGTCTATTGCAGGGGCTGGTCCACTTGCATTGCCAAACAAGACCAAAGTACCCCGTCTTTTTAAACAAGCAAGGCTATTCATCGCAGTTTCTTTAGCAACTGAGTCATAAACCACCTCTACACCTTCATCATCAGTTATTCGCATAACTTCCTGCTTAAAATCCTGATCCCTGTACAGAATTACATGATCGGCTCCGGCATTTCGCGACAATTCAGCTTTCGCTTCGGTACCAACAGTCGTGATAACTGCAGCACCACGGCGCTTAGCTAATTGAGTCAGAAGCAGCCCAACACCACCCGCGCCAGCGTGTATTACGCAAGTATGATTAGATTGCAGAGGGAAAGTGCTACTAGCTAGGTAGTGGGCAGTCATTCCTTGTAGCATCACCGCCGCCCCTTGTGTAGTCGACACTCCAGATGGTAGAACAACCAACTTGGAAGACGGTACAGCGGCGTACTCAGAGTAAGAACCTAAAGACATCGCCCAAGCCACACGATCACCAGATTTGAACCCATCGACATCGGGCCCTGTAGACTCCACCACTCCCGCTCCTTCGTTTCCTGGGACAAAAGGCAATTCCAAACCATACCCAACAATCCCACTGCGATGATAGGTGTCAATAAAATTGACTCCAGCGACTTCTACCTTGACTAAGACATCATCAGTACCGACTTCGGGTTGTTCAATATCTTCGAAAGATAATTTTTCAGGCCCCCCATTTTCATGCACCACAATAGCCTTCATATCTGTTTACCCCTTAGAGCGATTCGGCTAACTGCCATACGAGATGCAAAGTATACGCTTTGTTGCAAGACAGTTTCGAACAACACGCACACCAGCAGAGATAACGTAGCGAGAAAACCATTCGATTTTCGGTATTTGGCCTCACATCATTCAACACATTTAATTAATTGCTACAGACAAATTTGAACCAAAAGAATCGTTGCAATCAAGACGGATAAGGCTCCAATGAACTAGAATCGAGGTTACCTTGTGATGTCGGGCACCCAATTCAGGGAGGCATATACCGACTAAGGTAAATAGCAAACTTAGGTTCTAGCATAATCAGATTCAAGGAGAACAGCATCGTGAAAATGTACGTGGGAACAGAATGGATCGACACGGATCAAAAAATAGAAGTGTTGTCACCCTGGGACGGATCCCTATACGACACTGTCCCATCAGCCAGCACTCAAGATGTCGAAACTGCTCTTGCCACAGCCGAGATTGGCGCAAAAAAGATGGCATCCCTCACCGGGTTTGAGCGTTATCAAATATTACATCGAGCAGCTGACATGATAGTCGAAAAACAGGAAGATCTAGCCCAGACTATTACTCATGAAATGGGCAAAATAATTACCGAAGCCAGAGTGGAAGTTGAGCGAGCAGCAGAAATAATCTACTTGTCCGCTGAAGAAGCTAAACGCCTAGGCAGCGAAGTAATACCATTAGATGGAGGACCGGGAGTAACCCACGACAAATTCGGCTTCACAATTCGGGTGCCATGCGGAGTTGTTCTCGCCATAACCCCGTTCAATTTTCCACTTCATCTAGTGTGCCACAAGGTTGGGCCGGCCTTAGCAGCTGGTAATGCTGTGATTTCCAAGCCGACATCGGACACTCCGATAGTCGCACTAAGACTTTGCGAAATAATGCTCGAAGCAGGGGTGCCATCCGAAGCAATACAGTGCATCACAGGAAGCGGATCTACAGTTGGTAATGCTCTAGCAGCAGATCCACGAGTGCGGAAAATATCTTTCACTGGTAGCCGTGAGGTTGGAGAAGCGATCTGTAGAACCGCTGGACTCAAAAAAGTCACTATGGAACTAGGATCGAACGCGCCTGTCATAATTATGCCGGACGCAGACATGAACAAGGTTCACACCGCGTTGTTATCCACCGCATATGCTAACGCTGGCCAAGTCTGCATTTCCACACAGCGTATTTACGCCGACTCCACTGTATATGACGATTTCATAGATTCGTTCAGTGAAAGAGTAGGAAAACTTTCATACGGTGACCCGCGCGATGAGAACGTGCAAATGGGGCCCTTGGTTAGAGAGAGCGATGCTGTACGTGTAGAAGAATGGATTAATAGCGCTATCAACGATGGTGCCAAGCTTGTTACCGGCGGAAGCCGCAATGGCGCATTCGTAGAACCTACATTGCTAGCTAATGTCGACAAGAGCATGCGCGTAAGCTGCGATGAATTATTCGGTCCTGCAGCCGGCGTGTCCAAAGTCGATAACATCGAAGAGGCAATCGCCTTAGCTAACGATACAAATTACGGTCTAAGTGCAGCAATATTTACGGAGAGCCTTGATTCAGCAATGAAATTTGCTCGCCAAGTCGATTCAGGTAACCTTCATATCAATTTCGGCACCCAGTGGCGTACTGACTTGATGCCATATGGAGGAGTGAAAGAAAGCGGATTTGGAAAAGAAGGTCCAAGCTACGCTGTCGAGGAAATGACTGAAACAAAAATGGTTGTAATGCACCTGTAGGAAACAAAGCAAATCTAACATCTCTATTCATTTTTAGAGTCAAAAAATAAAACGGGCGAGGTCGTCTGCAAAAATGACCTCGCCCGAATAATTTAGTGTCTTAAATTCTGAACAACGTTGATCATGACTCATCGCTAATACTTCTGGGTACAAATGTACCAACACCAATTTCCGGGCCTTTGCATTCAATGCCACTTCAACCGCCTGAACTATGGTTTGGTGCACGTCACTCTTCATACTCGAAGGATAAGCGGCTTCAAGAAGCAACAAATCTGCTCCTATTGCCAATTCTGTCACTGCGTCACACGGAGCTCCATCAGCCCCATAAAGCAATACTTTTCCGTATGATTCAACCCTGAGAGCTTGGGTAGGAATTGGATGAATAGCTGCTGCGGTTCGTAGAATTGCTTCACCAACAACAAATTCCTGACCATCAACCAGATGGTGAAAGGCAATGTCAAATCCAGATTCGAACGATGCAGAAAAGGATTGCACATAATGCAGATAATTTCCCACGTCATTCGAACCATATATATTCAAGGTTGATTCCCTCTTAAATCCGGGGGCATGAGTGTAACTTTGAATTAGGGCAGCCAGCCCTCCCACATGATCAGGATGATTGTGACTAATAAATATGTGGTCTATTTCATTAGGGTTTTCACCAGCTCTCATCAATTGCTGTAAACACCCGACACCGACGTCTAGAAGCCACAACTCACCATCATCAAGTCTTAATAAATGCGAAGACGGATATCTAACAGGATCAGGAACGCAAGTCCCTGATCCAAGCACGATTAATTCCACGACCATTCCTCATAATGTATGTCCTTCATCGTCCCATCGAAACACCATCAATTAGAAATTCGCTCCTTTTATCGCCGAACACATCAACAAACTCGCCATCAGCCTCGTAAAACATGATCAGATTGTGATTATGCTTTGCCTCTGGATCCAGTGCTCCATCACTAATGGAACTAACAATTGTGTCGCCACGTGCTATCTTGGCTCCGGCACTTTCCCGAGGTAAATCAAGGTATTTTTCGGCAATTTCTGAATCGCCAGGAACATATAAATGAATTACCGGATTGTATTTAATTGAGTTTCCTGAAGGATCAGTAGGGATTATCTGAATACGGAGTGCACCAGCTCCATACAAGTGATATCCAGCAGGCAAATCAGACTGCATTTTTCGAAATCTAATGTTCCCGGATATTGGTGCTGTGACCTTGGATCGTACAGCAAGCTGTGCTGTATGAGCGGGCACCATTTCACCTCCTGCACCTAGAAGCACCATACGCAAATCGAAGAATCGGACAATACTCCTACAACCCGATTCATCGAAAGGCAGGTTTATTTGATAAGGCAATATCTCAATGACCTTATTATTCGGACGGTTTGAACAAGAAGTACTAGACTGAAAATCAAATTCCGGGACCACTATCTGCATAGGTGTATCTGTCAGCAAATCGGTTTGTGGGATCGTGGTAGCAACAACAGTAGTGACGCTAGTTTCGATCTGAGGATCTACTACCACATCTTGTTTAGACACATCATTGTTAGAACCACATCCACTAAGAACAACACCCACTATGGTGACCAATACCCATACTTTTAATGGCAAATTCGATGTGATATATGCGAAATAAATCGACCAAGACCCTTGCTTCATATCAATTCATTCTTTCCAAAAATAACCCGATCATGCGTACGAATGCTATGCCAGCGAAAACTGCCACAACAGCCATTACATTCTGGCCGAAAATATTTCCGGCCGATTGTATCCAATCCGCATTTCGTAACAATCTAGCATTATCAAATGCAAAGCTAGCAAATGTGGTGAACCCTCCCATAAATCCTACAAGCAATATCAACCTGACTTGATCCATATCACCAGACCAATGCTCCGATATTGCCCATATGACCCCAAATAAAAAACTGCCCACAACATTGACCGCAAGTATTCCCCAGGGAAATCCGGCTCCACTCGGACTATGCATCATGTTAGTTATGACATAACGTGCCACCGTCCCAATCCCACCCGCGAGCAGCAGCCAGAACATTTTAGACACTAGTTCCATATACCAAGCCAGTCATATACACAGGTCAAAATCATTACCAAGCAATCAATGATTCGGTATCAGCATTATGCTTGAATTCATCTGTCAAACAGACGCTGTCACCATAGTCAAATCCAAGCTCACCCATCTTTCTTAACGCCCTCTGAACAAACACCTGATGATCCTCTCGAAGATATGGTTCCCAACAGATGGCCCACGAATCAAGTTGTTGGTCCATCAAGCTGCCATCATTAAGCCCTACGGATCGGTTCAATCCCCACTCAACCCAATCTACATCATGCTGAAGCGAACTAGAACCAGGTGCCCCGATTCGCCCAGGTCGACCCTTTCCTATTGGATCACCTTGCTCAATTGTTTCGCCGTTCTGAACCATCAAATCTACAACATGGTCATAGACAACATAATAGAGACCATTGTCCATATAGATGATCACCTCCCAATCTGTCCAGTACTGACCCTCCGGATCAACATCTCCCTCATGAAATTGTTGTTCAGTAATTTTCACAGTACCGGACCCAGAAGCAAGCAGAACCGTACCTGGAACCATTTCAAGTAGTAAGTCAGGATTCTTCTTTCCTCTCACTTTCCACAAGTCCGCATCAAATCCCCCAGCAAAAGCTCCTATCACATAGCTGCCCGAATACGATAAACCTCCAAGTGATTTAGTCATTGGGTCATAATTTTCTGAGATTTCAAATGGAAACACTAAGGCTTGCGATGGAGGAGGAGTTGGCGTAGTTTTTTTGGAAGGACTCTCCAATTGACTCAATATCACAACTCTAACCAGCTTGTTACAAAAAGAATTTCTACAATGCTCTAAGGTAACCTTTAGATCGTCTGCTAACAACTCTTGATCACTCAAAGGAAATTCAAATACTGGATCAATAGAATATCGCGTGCTATTAGTAGTCCAGCGAAGGCTGACGCCTTCAAGATACCCATCGGCTTTGCAGGAAACCCATTTTTGCACCATATCCAGCCTGCATTTGGCACTAACATCCATATGCTGTACTGCGAATGAATCCGAATCTAATTCATTACTATCATGCGATCTATCAAACCGATCTTGCACAATATACGCATTGCTATCCCCAGAACATGAATTTAGCATTGCTATGGAAGCTAAAGTGGCTATTGAATACCAGATCCATATCAATAATCGATGGATGAGCAACACCCGCTACCCAAATCGTTCAGGCTTGGTCATATTCAAGTCGAACCCAGGATCTTCGCCAGCAACTAGTCTCGCAACCACCTGCCCTGTTACCGGCCCCAATGATAAACCTATCATTGCATGCCCTGCTGCAAAGACTAAATTGTTCAAACGCTCACTTCGGCCAAGTAAGGGCAATCCATCAGGGGTACAAGGTCTGAGTCCCCGCCAAGTTTCTATATGATCCAGAGAATCAACCCCATTTAGATAGCGTGCAGCCCCTTTGTTGATTGCATTTAATCTACGTTCATTAATCCCTAGATCCATTCCTACCATCTCCAATGTACCCGCTAAACGGAGGTTCGGTCCCATAGGTGTCACCGCTACTCGAGATTCGACCAGCAACATAGGAATGCTGAATGCTTCGGCAGGACGAGCGTAGGTGATGCTATACCCCTTGGCAGGCTGTATAACTGCTCGTAGTTTGAGCATAGCAGCTAATTCAGGAGTCCATGCTCCAGAAGCCAAAACTACTTGTTCTGGCATGAAATCGCCCAGGGTTGTTCGAACCTTTATGATTTGGTCATCTTTTGTTTCAAATCCGACAGCTTCAACCTCATGAATGAGGGTCACGCCTTTATCAACAGCACGTTGAGCCAACCCATCGACAAACCTAGCAGGATCAACATGCGCATCGTCGGGATAGTGGATCACCCCAGCCAGTCCCTCGCGTAGTTCAGGAACTAGCCCTATGGCCTCTGACCCCAAATGCACTGTACTCGGAATATTGGCTTCTCTCATTAAATCAGCTTCGTGTAGCCCCGATTGCAGTCCCTTATCAGAGTCATACACGTAAAACAGACCCCGCCGCTCATAATGAGAATCAACTTCCAATAGATCCGACCATTCAGAAAACAGATCCCGACTAGCTAAGTGCAAATCCCGTAGTAGAGGTACAGCCCGATCTACATGTTTCTGATTGGCAGAAGAACGGAATTTCATCAGCCAGCGAAACAGATTTAGGTCAATACGAGGCCTTATATAGAAAGGACTTTCCGGATCGAACATCCATTTCAATCCCTCACCCATAACACCAGGAGCAGCCAGCGGCACAGAATGGCTGGGACAAACCAGCCCAGCGTTTCCATAAGACGAGGCAAGTTCGTCACGACCTAGATCTATTACTGTCACATCGCATCCCAGATCGGCAAGGCAATACGCGGAGGATATCCCTATTATTCCACCACCAATTATTAGCACGTCAGTTTTGTTACTCACGCAGCCACCATTTCACCAAGATCTATCCCTAACCTAAGTCGAGATACAACATCATCAGAACTTCCGCCTTGTTGAGGGATCGTCATAAAGCATCTCGGCATAGGTAGCCACATCTACTTCAAATTCGCCATCGTGACGTTCTGGTATTTCCGCGACCACCGTGTCGATAGTGATAATTGCACAGGCAACACTAACCGCTGTTGCAAGAGCATGCTGGGAAACTGGTAGAGGATCGATTATTCCAGACTCAAACAAGTCTATACATTTTCCAGCCATGGAATCATACCCATTCCAGAAAGACCCAGAGTCGATACGAGCCAGAATGCCACCAGGGTCTTCTCCCGCATTAATTGCAATCGATTTAAGTGGATCTTCGAGCGCCTTCCGCATTGCAGACACACCAGCACCAACATCGCTATCTTCTGGCAATTCTGGAAGAGAGCGGGCCGCGTGTAAATAGGCAGCTCCACCACCGGGTACCACTCCATTGGTCAATGCTGAACGGACTGACTTAACAGCATCATCGGCGAGCTGCAAACGTCTCTTGACTTCTAATTGTGTTGCGGCCCCCACATAAATCGTTCCAATTTTCCCGGACAACCGCTGCAACTGTTTTTCAGGTATTTTCGTAGCATCTGACCTGTCGCTTTCCTGAACCCGTTCCATAATCTGCAGCCTGCGCCTCTCAAGGCCATCTTCCCGCCCATCTCCACCAATAATCACAGCAGAATTCATATCTATCACTACACGATGTGCTTTTCCTAATACGTCGACGTCGATAGAGCTCCAAGGACGCCCAATCGCGTCACCAATAACCTGGCCTCCCATCACTGCGGCAACATCCATCAAAACCTCACTACCAGACAAATCTAACGAATTGGTTACTACTGGACACACACGCGGCCCATCCTGTCGCCAATTAGCTCTCAAAGCTCCGAGTGTTTCGTTTGGGAAATTCTCAGCAATTAAAACAACATCAGAAACGATATTTGCGTTGGTAAAAACCTCAAACAGTAACGTCAAATCCCTTATCAGTACAGAGCCTAAAATCGCGACAATACATGGGGATTCGATGACAGTCTGCGAACGTTCCGCATCATCGACAAAGAATGTATCTGTCAATCTTGCCTCGACCTGAAATCCATTATTGATCCTTATAGTTGTTTCGACACCTCTGCCTTGCCGAACATCTATCGCTCCGTCATATCCAGTATGGTCCACGATCTGTGTAATCGAAGCAGCTATTTCGGAATCACGAGAAGAAACTTGAGCCACCCTCTGGACTTCTGCCTTACTGGAAATCTCGCGCGCATGCTCTCTCAAATATGCATCTACATAGTCCGCAGCCAATCTAAGCCCACTGCCAATTGACATTGCGTTTCTACCGGCAGCAATCTGCATGTCGGCCTCACGAACAATAGCTTGAGCGAGAACCATAGCTGTGGTTGTACCATCACCGGCCATTGACTCTGTATGCAAAGCCGCCCCGCGCAAAAGCTGGGCCCCCAGATCTTCTATAGGGTCTGGGAGTTCTATTTCTCGAGCAACATCCGCCCCATCTCTAGTTACTGCCGGGCAAGCACTGCCTGCTAAACCTCTGCGTTCCGACACCACGCTCATGCCAGTCGGTCCATGTGTGACTTTGACAACATCCGCCAATTTGTCCACTCCGTTATGCAGGCTCCTACGGCCACTGTCGCCAAAAAGAATCTTAGTCGTACGGCGATCCGGCTGGGATTGGCTTTCTTCTTTCCCTATGCCGGAAATACCGAGATCCTCTATCTTTTCTGTATGCCGAATAGCAGTCTCGGTCGTAAGTATTGATACAGCCGTACCGGTAGCACTGCGCAAAGAACTAGATACCACGTCAAGTGGATCCAAAACACCAGCTTCGAATACATTTACACAACTCCTCGATAGCGCATCAAACCCATACTCAACATCATTTTCAGATTCAATTTGATCAACAATCAGTTGACCGTCTAACCCTGCGTTAGTAGCAATTTGCTCGATGGGACGCTTAAGCGCCTCCCGCACAATACCCACACCAGTAGCCTGATCCCCATCAACATCTAAGGCGTCTAATACCGATCTAGCCCATAGCAAAGATCGTCCGCCACCGGGAAGAACTCCATTGTCATACGCTGCTCGACAGGCGGAAACGGCGTTTTCAGTCCTTTGGTACAGTTCCGTCCTCTCGGCTCCAGTAGCGGCCGACACTTCAATGGTGACCATCTTTCCTGAAAGACGCGTTACACGTTCTTTAATCAGACCAACCTGAGTTTCACTTTTAGTTCTATCGGCTTCGTATTGCATAGCCGATATACGACTGGCAACTCGAGCAGAGTCGCCCTTTGGGCCTACGATCACAAATTCTTTTGCCCCAACTACAACACTCTCTGCTCTTCCAAGTACTTCAGAAGTCACACTGTCCAAGGACCGACCAAATTCATGAGACACAAACGTGCCTCCAGTCACTATGGCTAAGTCCTCGCATACTTCGCTGCGACTAAGTCCGGCAACTGGGTTACTTGCAATAACTAATTGAAGATTTTCATTTTTGTTGGCCTCAAGAACGTCAGCCAACGCCACATCATCCACAGAATCGCAGATGACAAAAACAGATGTCATACCATCATCAACTAATGAATCCAACAAGGGTCTAATTTCACCAAATTCGGCTAGTCGCCTATCCGTTATAAGTATGTATGGATTATCTAATTCAGCTTTTCCATGACCCGTGTTGACGAAGGCAGGAGAGACATAACCCTCGTCCATACTTATCCCGGTAGATCGCCTCAATTGAGATTGCAGTCCACGCCCTTCTTCAACCACAACACCACCGTTTGGCCGTGTTTCGAGGATAGCCTGTGCTGCTAGTTCTCCGAGTTCACTACTATTAGCAGAGACAGTGCCAACATGAGTAAGCGTTTTCTCATTTCGAGCGTCGACGGATATTCGCTTTAGTTCGTCAAGTACAACACTGGTAGCCAATTCAATCCCACGACGCAACATCATGGGGTTTGCACCTGCTGCTATATTTTTGAGTCCCGCATGCAACATTTCTTGCGCAAGGATGGTTGCAGACGTGGTGCCGTCCCCAGCCCACCATGATGCCTCAGATGCTGCCTCAATAATCAATTTGGCCCCCATGTTTTCGTATTCATCCCGCAAATTAATCGAACGAGCAATAGATACCCCATCATTCGTTATCACAGGGCGTAGGGGAAGCGTTTGCAGCAATACATTCTGGCATAGAGGGCCAAGCGTAATTTTGGTCGTGTCAGCAACAGCATCAACTCCTCGTCCCAAGGCAGTACGGGCTTCGGAATCAAAAATCATTTCAGATTTTGACGAGCGAACCGGCCTAGGGCGAGACGGGGTTCCTGCGCCTCCCAGAATGAATGCTTTTGAGTCTTGCATAACTAAATTAATGCCATAACGTGTATTGCCAGTGCTTAATTATTACCGACATTTCCTAAGACAGTAGAAGAATCTTATTGCATACGCCCGCTGTACGAATATCTGCACATAATTATGCATATCGACTAGTATCATCCAATACGTCCCAGAACAACGGTCGTTAATCCTCATCTAGTTGGGTATTACACAGTGCGTGATCCATCCGAAGAACCAATAACAACAAGACGGCTTGGCCGAGCCAAATCCATTTATCACGATATGGACGCCTTACTGCCACTAAAACGAGGGGCAGATTACATCGCTAATGCGGTAAAACTAACATTGGGACCGACTACAAACACCGTGCTTATCGATAACGTAGGCGAATTACCGATCTCTGCCCGAGATGGAACCTCCATCGCAAATTTGATCACCTCACCGAATAGGCTAGAAAATATCGGAAGCCATATTATGCGGGATGGTATCTCAACAATGTCAAAGAATATTAGAGATGGTACCTCCACTGCCGCCACCCTGGCACAAAGTATCATCGAGCACGGTGTTGCCCAAATTGCCGCCGGGACAAATGCCATGATTTTGACCCGAGGGATAGAGGCTGCATCAAGGGCAGTCGAACGGGAAATTAGAGGTTTTTCACAACCAGTAGACACAAGCGACACACTCGTGTCAGTAGCAACCACTTGTAGCGAAAATCCTGCTCTCGGAGA
>Ga0310344_10001343_pt1 | contig 18849 bp, 17 predicted proteins | sample HC15DNA20200_MG_FD_203801 | JGI IMG/M metagenome (GOLD analysis project Ga0310344, IMG submission 203801) | Marine microbial communities from station ALOHA, North Pacific Subtropical Gyre - HC15-DNA-20-200_MG | ecosystem: Environmental > Aquatic > Marine > Oceanic | place: Pacific Ocean: North... | reverse complement strand
GAAATCTCGCTTATGCCTAGTTTAACTTCTCCTAATGATTCACCACGATAAGCAGCAAATTCCCAGTAAAGCGCTTGATAAAGAGGTTCGTGAACAATAGTCTGATCTATCCCAACTGCAGTCCTGAGTTCCAACGCGCCACCCTCGATGCCTTCTTCCTCATAAAGGGCATAAAGTGCGGCAAGATGCAACCGATAAGTTGCCTGGAACGTTAAGTTTCGCGGCCGTTTCGCAACAGTCTCTAGAAGGGCAAAAGCCGCCTCATATTCGCCCTGCGCAAGGGCCTTATGGGTCGGTCCCAATTCAGCCAAAGGCGATCGCCTGAAAAGCATTCTTAAAGCTACCACGGGCCCCCCGGGGGTAAGATGTTAAACGTCCTACACCTGAATAAGGGGGCTATTACACACTCAAACAGGAATCTTTAGGTTAGCACTAATGTTCAATTTACTGCCATTAGGCCTCGGACATTAAACTGCAATCCCTCAGAAGTAGCTTCTAAATTGACATGCTGCCCCTCCTGCAACTCTCCACTAATCAGCATTTTCGAAAGAGGAGTTGCAACAGTTTCTCTAATTGTCCTTTGGAGAGGCCTGGCTCCAAATACAGGATCAAATCCCAACTTGGAAAGATATTCTAAGGCAAAAGGAGAAAGGTGTAAATCTATACCTTTCTTAGCTAATCTAGAACGAATCTTTGCCAGTTGGATCTCTGCGATAGCTGAGACCTGTTCTTGATTTAGGGCGTGGTAGACAATTATGTCGTCTACTCGATTAAGAAATTCCGGAAGAAAACGCTTTTGCAAAAGCCCCACGGCAGTCTTACGTATGTCCTTATGATGCGCCCCACTATGATTGGCTGCGAGAATCTCCGGACTCCCAATATTGCTCGTCATTATCACCACAGTGTTACGGAAATCTACCGTACGACCTTGACTATCGGTGAGCCAACCTTCGTCAAGAAGCTGTAAAAGCGCATTAAACACGTCAGGGTGTGCTTTTTCGATCTCGTCAAACAAAATTACGCTATACGGCTTCCGGCGAATAGCCTCGGTAAGTTGGCCACCTTGCTCATAACCAACGTAACCTGGAGGAGCTCCTATTAGCCTGGAAACAGCGTGCTTCTCCATATACTCTGACATATCGATTCGAACAATGTTGTCCTCAGAATCGAACAAATTTCGGGCAAGAGCCTTAGCAGTTTCAGTTTTTCCTACGCCAGTGGGACCCAAAAAAATAAAAGACCCGATGGGTTGAGTTTCATCAGATAGCCCTGCCCGCGAACGCCTAATAGCGTCTGCTACTGCCGAAACAGCCCTATCCTGACCAATCACCTGGTGATGTAGCTCTTCTTCGAGACGAAGGAGCTTCGAACGTTCAGCCTCAACAAGTCTTGAAACAGGAATGCCGGTAGAGCGCGCCACGATCTCGGCAACTGCATTTTCACGAACTTCAAGACTAAGATATTTTGCTCCTTCAAGCTTAGAAGACAATTCGCTAAGGGAGTCTTGCAATTTAGGAAGGTGACCGTATCGAAGTTCAGCAGCTCTATTTAGGTCGTAATCTCTTTCAGCGGCTTCAATCTGAGTACACACGCTGTCTAGATTTTCTTGGGTGATTCTTATTTGCTCTAAAACCGCTCGTTCTGATTCCCAATCAGACTGACCTTTATCAATAATTACCTCCAATGCCTTTAATTCGCCTTCAATCAGATTGACCCGATTTTTACTGTTAGCGTCATTCTCCTGGTTGAGCGCTTTATGTTCGACCTGAAGTTGTAATTTCTGGCGTCCCAAGCGATCTAACTCTTCAGGGAGGCTATCCATCTGTACTCTGATTCGGCTAGCTGCCTCATCGATAATGTCGATTGCCTTATCCGGCAGTTGCCTATCAGCTAAATACCGGTGCGACATTTTTGCCGCTGCAATGATCGCAGACTCGCTGATTCGTACTCCATGATGAACCTCGTATTTCCCCTTAACTCCACGCAAGATACTAATTGCCTCACTCACAGAAGGTTCGTCGACAATAATTGGCTGGAAGCGACGTTCAAGAGCAGCATCTTTTTCAATCTTACGGTACTCATTGAGAGTCGTTGCGCCAAGCAAACGCAGAAGACCGCGGGCAAGTGGTGGCTTAAACATATTACCAGCATCGACAGATCCTTCAGATTTGCCAGCATCAACTATTGTGTGTAACTCATCTATGAAAAGAACTATTTCGCCATTCGAGTCTACAGTTTCTTGAATAACCGACTTTAACCTCTCCTCAAACTCACCACGATACTTAGCCCCGGCAAGGAGGCTACCCATATCCAATTGGATAATCCGCTTTTCTTGTAACCCGTCGGGGACATCTTTATTAATAATTCGTTGCGCAAGACCTTCTGCTATAGCTGTCTTCCCCACGCCTGGTTCCCCAATAAGGACTGGATTATTTTTCGTCCGACGTAAAAGAATCTGAACAGCACGCCGTATCTCCTCGTCACGCCCAATAACAGGATCTAGCTCGCCGTCACGTGCTCGTTGGGTTAAATCCACTCCATAGATGGAAAGTGCCTCTACCTCCGGAGCACCAGATCGGCTGTCTATCTTTTTTCCATCGCGTAGTAGTAACGCTGTTTCTAAGAGATCGCTCCCAACTGGTACTGGAATGATTGCAGTGATTGACTTCCACACTGAAACCAACAGATTGTCAACCTCAATGTGCCTGTCTCCCCAAGAGATAGCTAGCCCCTCAGCCTCTTGAAACACAGATGCCATCTCGGGTGCCATATATTGCTGGTCACAGTTAGATACTCTTGGCAATTCATTGATAAAGGTACTAAGTGCTTGGCGACTGTTATCCAGGTCACCGCCAGCATGCACAAAGACCTTCGCCGCTAACCCCTTTGAATCAGAAAGTAGCGCCGCTGCCAAATGAGCAGCCGTAATAACCTGGTGGCCACGTGTCCGGGCCATGTTCTGAGCATCCAGCAAAGCCTTGAGAGCTGCTTCTGCCAACCGATCATTGTTCATAGCACTATTATGTTACCTGAGTCTAGTCTTGTCAAGTTTAATGCGTGTGGCGACGATAAAGCATTTCTATACGGTCATTAGGCTTGGTCCCAAACTAACTAAGTGCAAGTAAGACGATCTCTACCTTCCCCCTTAGCTACTGCTGGGGCGCTATTCGCTCAGCGCCCCAGCTAATCCAAATCTTCAAATCCTACTTAAGAGTTGTGTATTTACGCCCTCAGGCAAAACGATTTACCTGCTAAACAGTACCCGTATTAGCGGGCTCTTTACCTGTCTCCCTCTAAGCTGAAAGTGAGTCTTTAAATTCAGAGACAAGTTCAGCAATGGTCGACTTAGCATCTCCGAAAAGCATTCTCGTATTGTCTTTAAAGAAAAGAGGATTTTGTACGCCAGAAAACCCTGGACTCATAGATCGCTTCAAAACAAAAACGGTTCTGGCACTATCTACGTTAATAATAGGCATGCCGAACAAAGGACTCGCCTTATCCTCTCGCGCAGAAGGGTTAACCACGTCATTAGCCCCAATCACTACCGCAACATCTATCGTATCCATAGTGGGGTTGACATCTTCAGGCTCTACAAGCTGTTCATAGGGTACATTTGCTTCTGCGAGAAGCACATTCATATGCCCTGGCATCCTACCTGCCACCGGGTGGATTGCATAACGCACATCAGCCCCATTACTCTGCAAAAGATCAGCCAACTCTCGAACAGCATGTTGAGCTTGAGCTACTGCCATGCCGTAACCTGGTACGAAAACAACACTACTTGCCGCCTCAAGGATAAAATAGGCGTCCTGATTGGTCAAAGGCTTCACTTCACCTTCTACCTGTTTAGAAGTGCTTTCAATCACAGCCCCAAAACCACTGAAGAGTACATTTGCCAAAGATCGGTTCATACTCTTGCACATAATTCGGGTGAGTATTAAGCCGCTGGCACCTACAAGAGAACCCGCAACAATCAATACGTTATTCCCAAGAATGAATCCAGCAGCACTTGCAGCTAACCCAGAATAGCTATTCAACAAAGAGATAACGATTGGCATATCCGCTCCACCAATCGGTATCACGGCTAAAACGCCCAAGAGAAGAGCGGCTCCAATGATTACGAGGAATAGAGTCCCGTTTACTCCGGGCTCCAATATGAATAGAACAGCAACTACCCCAACTCCAACTAAAATTAGGGCATTGACAATCTGCTGACCGCGATAGAGAATAGGCCGCCCAGTTATCCATCCAGCTAACTTACCTAAGGCTACCAAGCTTCCCGTAAACGCAACGCCACCGATGAGGACAGTGAGGACTACAGCAGTAACGGTGAAGGTAGCAACTTCTGGATTGCGCAAATACTCAGCCCAACCAACTAAGAGACTAGCTAACCCTCCTGAACCGTTGAACAGGGCCACCATTTCTGGCATTGACGTCATCTGTACTGTGCGGGCAGCAAAAACCCCAATCGCCCCACCAACGACGATCCCAACAATTATCCACGTAAAGTCTAGACCTCCCACCAAGAGAGTAACTACAACTGCTAGGAACATACCGATCGCCGAGATCATATTTCCTCTGCGTGCTGTTTCGGCTCGGCCTAGCATCTTAAGGCCAAAGATGAAAAGTACTGAAGCGACAATGTAGGCTAGATTGACTAAAAAGTCCACTGCTACCCCTTCTGACCGGTTCGGAACATGCTTAGCATCCGATCAGTAACCAAATAACCACCAATGACGTTAACCGTCGCGAACACAATAGCCAAAGTGCCAAGGACCGTGCCGAAAGACCCACCCAAACCTGAGGCAAGTATTGCTCCAACAAGAGTGATGCCGCTTATAGCATTAGACCCAGACATTAGCGGGGTATGAAGCTGAGACGGAACCTTAGTGATTAGCTCAAGGCCAAGAAAGATGGCTAAAACAAATATAAATAAAAGCAGGATGGTCATGCGTCTTCCTCCAAGCGTTCGCGTACACCGTCATGTATAACTTGTTTTTCGTGGGTGAGCATACAAGCACCGACTACTTCATCTTCGAGATTTAGAGTCATTTTTTTGTTCTCCTTATCCCAAGCATGTTCAATTAAGTTAAAGACATTGTTTGCATACATTTGACTAGCATCAACTGCAACCTGATCTTCAAGATTAGAAAATCCAAGGATCGTCGGACCATTTTCCAGAACTACTTCTTCATCGGGTACGCTACCCTCTACATTTCCTCCGGTCGACGCTGCAAGGTCCACCACAACACTCCCAGGCCTCATCCCATCGAGCATCTCCTGAGTCACAATGCGAGGTGCGGGACGGCCAAATAACTGGGCAGTTGTAATCACAATGTCAGCGTCAGCACAATGCCGGGCCATTTGCTTTCTCTGCGATTCCAGTTGTTCTTCGGTAAGCTCTTTAGCATAGCCCTGAGCACCTTGACCCGTCTCACCAACGTCGATCTTGACGAATCTAGCTCCAAGAGACTGAACTTGCTCCTCTACAACAGGCCGAGTGTCAAAGGCTTCTACTCTCGCACCAAGTCGTTTAGCTGTAGCGATTGCTTGTAATCCAGCTACACCGACTCCAATTATGAAAACTCGCGCAGGCGGAATCGTACCTGCCGGAGTAGTCATCATCGGCAAAGATTTTCTTATCCTGTCGGCTGCCGCAATAACAGCGCTATACCCCGCCAGGCTTGCTTGTGACGACAACGCATCCATCTTTTGCGCGTAAGTAGTTCGTGGAATCAATTCCATACACAGACTACTAATTGACCCTGCTGCTAATGCACGTACAAGTTCAAGCTGCCGGAAAGGATCTAAAAAGCCAACCCATATGGCCCCCTCCTTTAGTTTCTCTACTGTTCCGACACCAGGCTCAGACAATCCAACAACTACGTCAGCCTCGCTTAAGGCCACATCGCCGTCCGAACGCACGACAGCCCCAGCCTTTTCAAACTCGCCGTCAGTTATCCCTTGCCGAGCACCGTATCCAGCTTCTATCTCTACGGTGGCTCCCAGCGTAACTAGCTTTCCCACCGATTGGATGGTAAGCGCTATTCGGGAATCATTTTTTTGAGTCAACCCAGAAAAAATTATCATCACTGGAGCATTATGACTGATACGCGATTGAATTGCGATACCCAATGCTATGCTCGATAGCCGATCAAGAATAAATTACCCGCTATACTGGTTTTCGATGAAGCATATTGCTGTCCTTACTAGTGGTGGCGACGCACCTGGCATGAATGCAGCAATCCGCGCTATAGTCCGAAGTGCAGCCCATAACGAAATTAAAGTTTCCGGAGTCTTTAATGGATACCAGGGCCTCATCGAAGATAATTTTGCTGATTTAAATACTCGTAGTGTAAGTAATATTATTCAGCTTGGGGGCACAATTCTCAGGTCGGCTCGGTCCGAAGAATTTTACCAGCCAGCAGCACGCGCCCGAGCTGCTACGGCCCTCAAAAACCGAGCCGTAGACGGACTTTTGATTATCGGGGGTGACGGCTCTTTCAGAGGGGCTTCACAGCTTTCCATCGAACACGAAATTCCGGTCATCGGTATTCCTGCCACGATTGACAATGATATTTTTGGTACAGATTTATCGATTGGATTCGACACAGCTATTAATGTTGCATTAGATTTTGTAGACCGCCTCCGCGATACGGCCGCGAGCCATGACCGACTCTTCTTGGTGGAACTTATGGGCCGCGATTCAGGCAATCTAGCGCTGCACGTTGGTCTAGGTGGAGGAGCCGAGGCGATTCTGCTACCTGAACAAAACTTGCAAGGCGAACAGGCTGCTGAACTAGTAATGCAAGCCAAACAACCTGGGAAGAGTTCTAGCATCGTAATAGTGGCAGAAGGAGCGTATGAAGGTGGTGCGATAGCGCTCCAGGATTCCATCCGTCAACGCTGTGAATTCGAGGTCAGATCGAGCATACTTGGGCACGTAATTCGCGGTGGTAGTCCATCTACTCAGGACCGAGTATTCGCCTCACGGTTGGGCTACGAGGCTGTAATGCAATTGAAAGCTGGTAAAGGTAGCCTAATGATAGGGATCGACAAAGGTGAAACTGTCCTGGTGCCCTTTGAAATGACATGTTCAAACGTAAAAGATATCGACTGGCATCTTCACCATATAGCGCAGATAACTTCTCAGTAAATTCAACTTCCATAATTAACAACACAATAGATAACCACTTAGTTCATACTAGGCCCTACTGGTCATACGTTGGCCTTATCTATCTTTGTTGCCGTTCAATCCTCATCCCCTGGGTTAAGAAGTAAATCTTCCTTGTTACCCTAATTCTTCCCAAATTTTTACTAACGAATACGATGCGGGGCGTGAAATAAAGTAAACATTTCTCTCCTACTGTTCTCGTCGAACTCGTACGAAACTATCTTTACCTTTCTGTAGCACTGGGTCCTTACTAATATCTACCTTTATCCGCCAGTCGCTTACGACCTCTCCCTCAAGCCTAAGTCCTCGGTTATTGATCAACCTCCTGGCCTCCCCGTTGGAATCGGTTAGGCCAGCCAATGTTGCTAGAGCGAGGATTCCAATCAACGTACCCTCAAGCTCGTTATTTCGTATTTTTACCTCAGGTATGTCTTCTGGAATGCCACCCGTAGCCACATAGTCGTAGCGCTCTTCAGCTATCTTTACCATTGGCTGGCCATGATAGGTCCGAACTAATTCCTGAGCAAACAACCGATGTGCTGCTTTAATGTCGCTGGAGACCATATCCTTGAATCGATCTACCTCTAAGTCGGTACACAGCTCCACATACCGCAGGAGTAAAAAATCTGGCACTTGCATAGATTTCTTAAACATAACCTCGGGAGATTCTGATATTCCTATAAAATTTCCTAGAGATTTCGACATCTTTTCAGTACCATCAAGGCCTTCAAGAAGACCCTGAACCAACGCCAACTGCGGCTCCTGACCGTATGCCTTTTGCACATCACGCCCGACTAAAAGATTAAATAGTTGATCTGTCCCACCAATTTCAATGTCTGCAAAAACAGCTACGGAGTCATAAGCTTGCGCGAGCGGGTAAAGAAACTCATGCAGGCTAATTGGAATCCCATCTCTATGCCGTGTAGTAAAGTCATCTCGCTCAAGCATACGAGCAACAGTGTAAGTTGACGCTAACCACACTAGATCACCGAAATCTAGAGGTTCCAACCACTCAGAGTTGTATCGTACCTCAAGGCGCTCTGGGTCTTTGTCCAGAATTAACGTGGCTTGATCGACATACGTTTCCCCATTGATCCTGGTTTGCTCAAGGGACAATGAGGGCCTAGTTTTAGACCTACCGGAAGGATCTCCTATCGTGGCCGTAAAATCACCAATTATCAGTACAACTCGATGCCCAAGGTCTTGAAACTCTCGCATTTTCCTTAGTTGCACTGCATGTCCTATGTGGAGGTCGGGGGTAGAAGGGTCGACCCCGTGTTTAACTCTTAGCTGACGACCATCCTTTTCAGCCTCCGCTAGTTTAAGCTCAAGCCCTCTTTCGGGAACAACCTTAGCCCCCTTTTGTAAACGTTGAAGAGCGGTCTGACCCATCAATAATCCTTTCGTCCTACAACATGCAACGCGGCTTATATCTCCCAATTACGTTCACTAAAACCAACACAGTCGCCGCCGTTAACCTCTTTAGTCATACCTTCTTGGATTATAGATGTTACTGTTTCCGCCATGAGGCTGAAGGTATAGAAAAGGAGTCTAACAAAGCTGAATCCATAAGCCCAACCCATGAATAACCGTAATTCCGCCAAGCGCTTGGCAATAATTCAAAAGACCAGGGCCTGAAACCACTCGCCTAACCCAATGGGACACTGAAAGGCAGCAAAGATGTTTTATGTAACAACTTAGGCCTAGTAAAAAACTCTTAGCCCAATATCGCTGGTTAAATACCCCCCCCCAAACAGCATTAAACAGGTTTAACCGACTCTTCAACCTTTCTTTCGCTCCTTAATAACCGACAAATGGTATAACCATTCCCGGAGATTTAACGTGGAAATGCAATCCGACTTAATGATTTCGACATACCGGTCTCTACAGAATTGTTGGGACCTGAAATGAAACAAACGCCTGATTGCGCCTTTGTTATATTCGGCATCACTGGTGACCTGGCAGCTCGAAAACTACTTCCAGCACTTTATCAACTATGCCTTAAAGGGCGCATCCACCCTGAAACAGAGATTGTTGGGTATGCCCGTAGTGATCTAACTAGAGATGCCTTACGCAATAGGCTGACAAAATCTTTACGCAATTTCGAGCCAGATTTCGATGAAAAGATTTGGTCGAGTCTCGTTGATCGCATTCACTACGTGCAGGGTGATTATGAACATGAATCTGGGTTCGAATCCTTACGTAACTTCCTAGATAGTTTAGGCCTACAGAACAGAATCTTTTACACAGCCACTCCTCCAGACACCTATGAGGGAATCGCTCTCGGAATTGCTGGCGCTGGCCTTAATTACTCATCTGGTTTCACGCGATTAATAGTTGAGAAACCATTTGGATCTGACCTCGGTAGCGCTCAAAGGCTCAATGCTTCTATTCTTAAGAACTTCAAGGAAGATCAAATCTATAGGATAGACCACTACTTAGCCAAGGAAACGGCTCAAAACTTGGCTGTATTGCGCTTTGCAAACACCTTGTTAGAGCCGATCTGGTCTAATAAATATATCGATAATATTCAAATCACGATGGCCGAGCCAATGGGAATGGAAGGTAGGGGAAGCTTTTATGAACAGACAGGCGTTATCAGGGACGTAATCCAAAATCACCTACTCCAATTGGTTGCCTTAATCGCTATGGAGCCTCCCTTGGATTACAACGCAATGAACGTCAGAAACGAAAAGGTCAAGGTGTTTGATGCCATAAAAGACATAGGCCCAGATAAGGCCATACTAGGTCAGTACTCCGCCTCAGGAGAGATGATAGGTTATCGGGCTGAAGATGGCGTCTCACCGCATTCCCACCAAGCTACTTTTGCTGCTATCCGTCTCGACATCCTTAACTCCCGATGGTCGGGAGTTCCGTTCTTCATACGGTCCGGTAAACGCCTCGAGGCAAAATTCACGCAAATAGTAATAGCGCTCAAAGCAGCCCAAAAAATACCATTTGCGCAAACCTCTAATCTTGAATCAGACCGGATTGTGTTAAGGCTTGGGCCTAACGAAGGAATCGCTCTACAACTAAATAGCAAAATACCGGGCCAAGGAATGAATTTAAACCGCATCAACCTCAACTTCTCTTACGACAGCAATATTGACCACCCAATCCCCGATGCTTATGAAACCCTCCTTTGCGATGCTCTGATGGGTGACGCAACACTATTCGTACGGGCCGACGAAGTTGAAGGGCAATGGCGCATAATCGGGCCTCTGATTAAGCACGTTGACCTAAGTCCCGAAGAGCCCCACTTCTATCCGGCAGGTACTCAGGGGCCAAAAGCCGCTGATATGTTTCTAGAGACCCAAGATCGCCAATGGCACCCCGCAGAAAACTAAACAAATTTTTTATATGCATGAACCTTCGGAATAACCTTTCTCTAATAGAACTAAAGGACAGTGAGGCGAACTAACTTTCGTACTGACTACCGTCTTAACCTTCAAAACCCGGTTTCTCATCAGGACGTGTAACACTGTTCCTGTGGGAGACAGAAACCTTGGAATAATTGTTGTGCACCATAAGACCCCCACGATGCTGGAGGAATGCCTAGAACGAATTGCCCGATTCGTACCGGAAAGCAAAATATGTGTTGTTGATACCGCTCCCGATAAAACATTTGTAGATGAACTATGTAACCGTTTCGCCAATGTCGAAATAATCGAGACTGCTAATCACAGTCTTGCCAATGCAGTAAATGTCGGGCTCCTGCGTCACCATACTCCTTTCGTCGTCCACATGAACGCAGACGTTTATGTTGAAGCTGAAACATTCGATCATTTAATGCGCCCATTCGTTGATCCAGCCGTGGCAATGACCGGGCCTATTTTTTTAACTGGAGAGGGCGTCCGTCAACAACACGGTCCTTTTTACGAACCAAATTTTTGGGGGCTTTCGGCTGCTGGGCAACGGGCAGTTTCCTGGCTATCCGGAGCTCTGCAGGTAATTCGCAAATCAGCTATTCAGGTTGTTGGCGGGATGGATACCAGCCTTAGGTTCTATAACGAGGACGTTGAGTGGTGCTATAGGCTGAGGCAATCTGGCTACAAATGTTTACTTATTCCAACTAGAGTCACCCACATAGGTGGTAGTTCGACTCCAGATGCACCTCGATTTCTTGTAGAAGGCTACCGTGGAGCAATGCAAATCTCTCGCCGTTATAGACCTCCTTGGTTTAGAGTGCTGCACAGTTTAATTGTCAAGACGGAAGCTAATGTCCGCAAACGTACTGCGCGTCAAGAACAGCAGCGCAAGGCATATTCTGACATAGCGGATATGTTCCGCAAGAAGACGTTTAACGAGAGTCCTTTTGGTCGCACTTTGGACGATTCCAAGATTATAGAATGACCATACAAGCCATGCTACACTCGCCACGTGCAAAACGCTAAGGCTCTTCTAGATATTCTTTGGGCCAATCCTGTAGTTGCCTACTGTTCAGTTGCGGCTGTATTTCTTGTCCTAGTCTCTCTCTCTGGAGGTATCCTTAAGCGCGATTTTTGCGCACTCGCCCAACCTAAGGTTGTTATACACGTGATATTGCTGGTAACACTAGCAACTCTAATAAGTTTCCTTGGGACTTACGCTGGCGAACTATCCAATTACCTTAATGACCCTCTGCAATTGTTAAGTGTGCTGGGTGCTTTGCATCGCTTCCCGCTCTATGTTTTGGCGCTAGCATATGGACCAACCACCGGCCTATTGGCCGTGACTTTATTTGCTGCTTTTGAAACAAATACCGGAATGCATAGTTTAGGCATATTAGTCTTTGGCCTTGAGCTCATCATCCTTGGATGGTTGGCTCTTTACCCTTCCCCTCACTTAACTCGTTGGGCCGGTAGTTTTAACGCGACTCTGGCTTATCTACTAGCTTGGTCTACGGGGGGAATTGCCCTAGTTGCAGCGAATGAAGACAAAATATCGGTTGCAAAGATTTTTGCATTACATGAATCTACCATTGTAGCTACCGCTGTTTGCATAATAGCGCTCTGGCTAGTAGGACCTTCCTTTTACCAAAAGTTTTTTCCTGACAGTCGAATCGTCCCTCCTAAAACTCAGGAACTGAGGAACGCCTCGTCCATTGTAAAGTAATATTCTCGATGGGCAGATTTTTTTGTCTACATTAGCGACTAAGATCGATGGTACGTGCAGATCTAGTTAAGGGGGAAGCATATGAATATGACTGGCCGGGTAGTAGTAACCAATAAAAAAGATTTTGAAGTGCAGGAGCACAAAATTCCCTCCCCCCCACCACACGGAATTCTACTACGTCAAGAATTAGCCGGAATTTGCGGAACCGACCTGCATATGTGGCAAAATGGCCTCCAAGTCAAAACAGTTCTGGGACATGAAAATGTCGGCGTGATTGTAGCTATGGGCGATGAGGTCACATCTGACCATGTTGGTAGACCTTTACGAGAGGGAGATCGTATAGTTTTTGCTCCTGGTACAAAGAACGGAGTCTATGGTTTTCTCGGTCCAGAAAAAAACCCATGCTTTCACGGTGGATTCAGCGATTACATCGCGTTATATCTGGAAAACACTTGCTACCTAAAAACTGACTTGCCTCCTGAGGTGGCCGTGCTAACTGAACCCTTCACTATCGGAGTACACGCAGCCATGCGAGCTGGTATTGAAATTGGGGATACTGTTGTGGTCCAGGGATCGGGTGCGATAGGACTTCTGACTGTCGCTTGCGCCAAAATAAGTGGTGCAGGAAAAATTATTGTAATTGGAGGGCCAGAAGACCGACTCTCTTTGGCGAAAATGATGGGAGCTGACATAGTCATAAACATAGAAGAAGTTCCCTCAATAGAATCTAGAAAAGAACTTGTACTTGGCCACACTCAACACCAGGGTGGGGCTGATGTAGTATTCGAATGCGCTGGATTTCTCCCTGCCACTATCGAAGGTATGGGTTACGTCCGTTACGGCGGTACGTTTGTTGAAGTAGGGCATTACGTAGACATGGGTTCTATAGAAATGAACATCAACCGCCTAATGATGAAACGAAACATGCGTATAGAAGCAATCTGGGGTAGCACATACGAGCACTTTACGAGAGGCCTTCCCATCCTGGAGAAAAATGAATTCCCATTCCGAAAGATGATTAGTCATATTCTTCCACTTGATAAGGTAGAAGCTGGGTTTAAAGCTTTAAACGGCGACTATCGACTTGGTGATGAAACTGTCATAAAAATTGCGGTGGCAGGAAACTCTGCCTAGTAAATCGAGGTAAGGAAAACAACCCCACTTGGGTATTCCTTGGACCTAGAACTACCAAATAAACGGAAATTTAAACGACTTTAAGTTCAATTACTACAACACTTCTAGTGATATTTGGTCGGGCGGATTAATTTCCTTTTGGCTCCCTTCGCTCGCGCCACAAGCTACTAAGGGTACTGTGACCGCGAAGGTGTTTCCGCCACCTTCAATTTCTCTTTCTATCCATACCTTCCCACCCCAAGCCTCCGTAATAGAGCGAACAATGTATAGGCCGAGGCCGGTTCCCCTTGCTTTGCCAGACGGTCCACGGGCATGAAGTTGGAAAAGCTCTTCAAAGCGAGACGGGTCTAGTGGATTTCCAGTATCCCTTACAAAAACCCTTGCGAAACCTTGATTTTCAGGGTCAATATCCGCCCAGACCTTGATCGAAGCAAAATCTGGACCATGAATTGCGGCATTTTCAATAAGATTAATCACTGCCTGAAGAAGCTTATCCGAATCAGCCCAAACAGTCAGATCAGAAATCATCAATTCTAGGCTCACCCCATTCTGTTCAAGTGTCGGCTCAACTATAGTGCGGGCCCTACCCAAAACGTCTTCTAGCTTTAGGCGTCTTTCTCGTGGTGGTTTTACATCGACAGTAAGATCCTCAATGAGACGGACAAGACGTTCGCACTCTTCGCTGGCTCGACCCAGGAACCGCATGCGCATGTCATCATCAATTTCTAACCGTAAAGTCTCCAGTATTGCGCGAACCGAAGTCGTCGGGGTACGCAGTTCATGTGACAATACAGCTAATAACTCTTGTGCATTCTTGACGCTAGACCGCACCCCAGTAACATCGGATAAGGAAAGGCCATTCGCGATAGGTTTAGCGCTTATGATACGACCCCGTGTTTCTACCTCAACTGTTTGCTGCTCGGTATATGCTTCCTCGAGCCTATGGTCCCTAAGCACGGCAATTAGGGGCACGCCAATCGCGGCATCCTGGTCGACGTCAAGCAACTCCAAAGCGACGCGATTAAGGGCAGTAACTCGACCTTCTTTGACTAAGATGACCCCTTCGACTAGGTCATCAAACCAAAGGCCAGGGCTATTTTGTACTGACAAGCCGATACCCTCTTCCCCGTACTGTTTCAATTAGTTCATCTTTGAGCCTAGCACGCAATTGAGAAATATGCTGGTCTACAGTCCTCTCGGTACCGAGAAAATCTTCTTCCCATAAACGATCAAGAAGTTCTGATCTGGAAAACACCCGTCCAGGATGAGACGCCAAGAAGTAAATCAACTCAAATTCCCGCCGAGTTAACGAGACTGGAAGTCCCTGAAAAGTAACTTGAACCGCTACATAGTCAATATGAAGCTCATCAACATCGATATTCTTTACGGGCTTCGTTCGCCGTAGTAAAGCGCGAACCCGCGCCACAAGCTCTGCAACGCTAAAGGGTTTTACCATATAGTCGTCGGCACCTGATTCCAGACCCTCCACGCGATCATTTTCCGTAGCGCGGGCAGTCAACATTAGGATAGGTAGCGAAGAAATATCGGCTCTGCGTCGTATCCTATCTAAGAATGTAATTCCGGATTCGTCAGGAAGCATACGGTCTAAAACGATCAAATCAACAGATTCTACTAACGACCATGCTGACCGAGCATCCTGAGCCTGTATAACCTTAAAGCCAGCACGCTCAAGATGAAAAGACACTAGCGCAAGGACAGTAGGGTCATCCTCTACGACTAAAAGGCTCGCACCTATCATCTTAAGCCTAGGGCCTCCTATTTGGAGCAAAATTCACGTCCGCAATTCTACCGCTACTTTGTCAGCAAACCGTCATCTTCTTAGCGAACCTAGTAAATTAGCGTATTAGGCGGAGCTGACTTCTGCATGACAGACGCAGTTAATACTATGGCCTTATGATAGGCTCAACTTTTATGAATGCCCTAGACCAGGAACTCCAGAAAATAAATGCTTCTACAGTTCGAATGCTTAGCCAGGTGAGAGAATCAGTCAATCTGGCACAGCGTGGTCTAGTCGAGGCTGACGCCAAGTCAGCTCAAAAATGCATTGATGATGATGTACATATTGACAAGATTCAGGAACAATTAGAGCAACGGATTCTAAGTGTCATAGCTCGCAGGCAACCCGCAGCAAGGGATCTACGTTTCCTTGGTGCTGTTCATCGTGCTCTAAGTGACATAGAACGTGCAGGGGATTACGCAGTGAGAGTTGCAAGGGCCTCAATAGCCCTTTCTGAAAAACCTCCGTTAAAAAAATACCTTGATATGGATCGCATTTTAACGATTTTAAGTACAATGATTGAAGTCACCATTAAGGCCCTGACTGAATCTGACATTGAGGCCGCTAGGAACGCTTGGGTAATGGATGACGAGATAGACGACCTTTATGGCCAGATGGAACGTGAACTACTAACGTATATGATTGAAGATGCTAATACGATAAGCGTAGCTAGTCAGCTTCTTAGTGTCGGACGTTCTCTTGAGCGATTAGGAGACCATATTGAGAACGTGAACGAGCACATAATCTTCTGGCTTACGGGAGAACGTTTATAAGCTACTCAGTAACACAAATAGATCCACCGACCCATGAGGGTATTTTTGAAATTAAGAGATCTTGCGAGTTGCTAATAGAGTCGTGAGCCAAAGAACTTTTTTCCAACTGTGAATGGTCAACGACGTCTTACAGCCTTTGTGGTCTTGCTTTTGGGTATTAGCTTTTATTTCGGACTTAATTGGTATAAAAGTGGATTAATCGCATCCCATCCAACTTCAGCCCATGTTAATTTTACAAAATTAGTCTCGAAGTTATTGTTACCTAATCCTCGTGTTGGGATCCAGGTTGGACATCTCAATGCTAACAACCATCCTGATGAATTAGCAGTTTTGAGGAATAATACAGGTGGATCCATTGATGGGATAGACGAAGTTTCGCTTAATCTTGCAATCGCTCAACACCTCCAACGTTTATTGGAGGCCCAAGGCATTGTGGTTGATCTTCTCCCAGCAAAAATACCTCGTCGTTATAGTGCGGATCTGGTACTTTCAATTCATATTGATGCTAACGTCAACCGCCACCGTCGTGGGTACAAGAGCGCCCATTTCATGCCCGCTCGAAACCCTGCGGAACCTGAACTTAAGAAGTTGGTAGATCGGACCTATTTGTTAGCTAGCGGCTTTCCTGATGATGAGGCTAATTTAACTAGTGGAATGCTAGAATATTACGCTTTTAACTACAAACGATTTCGACATAGTGTCCATCGCAATACACCAAGTTTAATCGTTGAACTCGGCTACCTTTCTAACCCGAAAGATTTGTCGTATTTAGAAGACAGCCAGGCTCCTGCTCATGCCTTAGCGAAAAGCATAGTAGAGTTCTTACAGCTCAGGGGGAGGCTAACGCCTCCCTAAAGACTTTGGGTTTGCTTGCCAAATATCTACCGCGAATTGCGTTCAAGGACAAATTTCCGCTCATAATACCGTGCTAAACTACGCCCGTTAATGCGTTCATTTGCATGGGTCTTTCTCATTTGTATCATCCTAACGTCGTGTCAGCCACCAAAAGATAGAAGTGGGTCTACCTCCTCCAATTCAAAGGTGGATGTAATAATCCAGCCCGCCTCGGAACCTACCCTAGGTATCACTCCAATGATAGTTAAGGTTTACAAAGACAACGCTCCAACTGACGCAGCTGCAGTAAAAATAACGGGCGATATGACACATGCCGGAATGATCCCCGTTATCCGAACAGCAAAGAAAATCCTAACAGGCCAATATCGCGCCGATACGTTTGAGTTCACTATGGCAGGAGATTGGGTAATAACTGCTGAAATCGAACTCATGGGCGGTGATAAGGCTCAAGGTACCTTAAAAATCGCTGTTCCAGGGAGCAAGTAATGCCGAAGCGTTGGCGACAGGCCTTTCGGATAGGGACAAAAACGTATTTTGCTGCTTTGCTGATTGTCGCCCAAGGAGCTTCCTCTAATGGTGATCATTCAGACGTTGGCCACGTACATTCTGATCAGGCCGGTTTTCATGTTCATTATTTCTCTGATAGTTGGTTGGCAGTGGAGGCCGATAACCCTACCGTATGGGTATTCCCTCCTCCTCTACTCATTCCACGTCAAGCCTCTTCTACCCCCAAACCCTTTCGAATAAGATTTGAGGGTAGCCGGAGTCGAGCACCCCCATGCCTATCACTTCGAACGCCCATTGTTTGACGCTCTCTTCATGGGTCCCTAAACCCATATTGGGCGCTAGGTTCAACAATAATTCGTTCACTGAAATGCCTTAGTTACTACAATAAACACGTCGTGCAGAACTAACGATGTGCAAATTCTAGGAGATCATTATGAAGATAATTTTCCTCAATGCCCGCCAGCTCTTCAAAGGGATAGTTGCAGTGCTGGTAACTACCTACAGTCTCGGCCTTGCCCAGCACGATGGCAATAAAGAAGAGCATCATCATGATCATGGAGAGGGACACCAACACGAGTCCTCTAGTCTAACTAGCATGCCAGAAGGACCGCTTAACATGCTTAACCTTGGGACATTAGAGGTCCATACATACCCAGTCGTGATCCCCGCAGAAAAAACCTATATTGGTAATCTCGTGCTGTTAATTAACGGCATCAAGGAAGACTCTAGCCTAAAGGTACAGTTAATAAATCCTAACCAAGACATTGCCGAGACTACAGTCCTACTCCACGGAAAACCAGCAATTGAAGGACACCACGCGACTCAGGAGGATGATGGACATGAACATCATCACCATGATTCGGAAGACGACCATCAGAGACTTTCCGGGATTGTAGTTCCTTGGTTCACTGGTGCCGAAGAGTTCCACCAAGGAACTTGGCGGGTTGTTTTAAAGTATGGAAATGAAGAGGCCAGTATAGCGTTTAATGCTAGTAGCCTCATTAGCGAAAAAGCGACACAAGTGTTTACTGCTTTCCTACCAGCACCAAGCCTTACCAATGGTGGTCAGACAGAGGCCCTAGCATTTGTCTTCAGAGAGGAAAAACCCGTACACTCCGGAATGAAAGTTCAGCGGAGCATGCCGGGAATGCAACATAGCACCGATGGAGATAATCTGACCTTAATCCATGATCATTTACAAGACCTTAACGAAGCTACCAAAGGTACGTTAGGAGCTATGGTGAATCGGGTAAAACTAAACTTCGCTATGGCTGGCGAGTGGGACGTCCTTCTTCATATCCTTGGTAGCAACGAAGAGGTAATCGAGTTCTCGACTATGGTATTGGATGAATAGAGTCTGAACCATGCTTCCCTCGAACCATTCCCAACAAGACGAGAATATGCTGCTCCCGAGTGCGGGACCAATTACCCGCCAACCAGTGGGAAAAGACCTATTTCGGATCCCTGGCTTACGTGACATAGTTCGCTGGAAATACTCTCGTTTAGCCTTCCAG
>Ga0310344_10001342_pt1 | contig 18852 bp, 25 predicted proteins | sample HC15DNA20200_MG_FD_203801 | JGI IMG/M metagenome (GOLD analysis project Ga0310344, IMG submission 203801) | Marine microbial communities from station ALOHA, North Pacific Subtropical Gyre - HC15-DNA-20-200_MG | ecosystem: Environmental > Aquatic > Marine > Oceanic | place: Pacific Ocean: North... | reverse complement strand
TCGTGACACCATCTCGCCAGCCGTCGCGTGGAGACATCCCGCCAGAGAGGCAGTCTGGTGCGGGCCGGGGCGCGTCCGCTGGACGTCGGCGTTCCGCTTGGTCGCCGCATCGAGGCGACGGACCGCCCCTTGCGAAACCCTCGTCGCTGCCGCTGTTTCCCTTAGACTCGGCGGAGGCATCGGCACGCGAGTCCGAATCGCGGGTTCCTCTGGGAGTTAGGCGACCGACGCCAGCCCCTGGTGCGTCTCGGCTCGGCCCAGCACCTGACCCGCGTGCCGCCGCTAGGCCCGCTTCCGCAGAGGCTGTCCATCGGGAGTCGACACCGAGCGCGTCAAAGGCACGGGCCGCGGGGGTGGCTTCGCGGTGCGGGGCTGCGTTCTTCGACCTTCTGGTCATCGCGGCAGTGAACTTCTTGGTGCTTTTCCTGACTCTGCGGCTCGCCGGACTCGACATCGGATTGGCCGGACAACTTCGCTTGCTGCCGTTGAGCCTGTTCTTGTTGCTGCTTGACGCGAGCTATCTGGTCCTGTTGACGGCGGCTGGCGGCCAGACGTTCGGGAAGATGCTGTTCGGCCTCCGGGTTGTCGATACGGGTGGGCGGTTGGTGTCGCTCTCCACTGCGACGTATCGGATGGTGGGAGCAGCTTTGTCGTTGGCGACGTTCGGTCTCGGTTGGCTGTGCATGGTGTTCGACCAAGAAGGACGGACGCTGCACGACCGACTCACTGGGACCCGGGTACGTCCCGTTTCCGCAGGGCCTGAGCGGGTCGCGTAGCGAGGTGGGAAAGGAGTCGCGCTTGCGTCTTGGGGTCCTCGTGGCCGCTGTTGGGCCATGCGGCTTCGCACCGGTCGCGCCAGGCACCATCGGTTCCTTTGCGGGGCTGGCTCTGGTGTGGCTCCTGCGCGCCAATGGCTGGGGCTGGCTCGAACCTGGCCTCCTGGCGGTCGTACTTTCGGTTGGGGTGCTGGCGTCGCAAGTTACCGAGACCGTTTATCAACGGAGAGATCCCGGGGTCATTGTGATCGACGAGGTCGCCGGCATGCTGGTGACCTTGATGGCGGTTCCGGTGGGGGTCGGTGGAGCGGTGCTGGCCTTTGCCCTGTTTCGAGTATTTGACATCCTGAAACCGTTTCCGGCACGTCACGCTGAACGGCTGCCTGGCGGATGGGGGGTTATGGCGGATGACGTCATCGCCGGGATCTATGCTCAGTTAGTGCTTCGAGCGCTGCTCGCCGTAGGAGGGCCGTGGTGAACACCTGGGGGAGATCCAGGGGAGGTTTAGCCGAGATCATTGCGGTGGGTTCGGAGCTACTGACTCCGTTCAAGACCGACACCAACTCCCTGTTCCTGACCGCCGGGCTGAACGAACTCGGGATCGCCGTCGAGCGGAAGTCCCTTGTTGGCGATGATCCCGCGGTCTTGCGGGACGCGGTGCAGGGGGCGCTCCGAAGAGTCAATCTTGTCCTGCTTTCGGGAGGGCTCGGTCCAACCGACGATGATGTGACACGAGAGACGGTCGCGGCGCTTCTGGAACGTCCCCTGCGCGAGGATCCGGCACTAGTCGCAGCTCTGGCGGCACGGTTCACCGCCCGAGGGTGGCGAATGCCTGAGAACAACCGCCGCCAGGCGTGTGTCCCGGAAGGCGCCGAGGTTCTGGAGAACCAACACGGCACTGCCCCCGGCCTGTGGCTCGAGCAGGGTGGACGAGTGGTGCTCCTGTTGCCCGGGCCTCCGCGTGAACTCGAGCCGATGTTCACCAACGTCGTTCGGAAACGTCTCGAATCACGGGTGGGCGGTGGACGTTTGTATCGGCGGGTCCTGAAAGTTGTGGGGCGAGGCGAGTCGCACGTCGCCGAGGCAACTCAGCCGATCTACGACCGTTGGCGACAGTCCGAGCCGAAGGTCGAGACGACAATCCTGGCCTCTCCAGGGCTCGTGGAGCTCCATCTGTCGGTCTGGTCGGAAGCGCCCGCTACGGCCACCAATGTGCTGGATGCGGCCACCGCGGAGCTGAGCGCGGCGCTGGGTGAAGACCTCCTGAGTACCGACGGTCGATCGCTGGCCGAAGTGGTCGGCCAGCGCTTGGTCGACGCCGGGTTGCGGGTGGGACTGGCGGAGTCATGCACTGGCGGTCTGGCCACGTCGCGGCTGGTCGACATCCCCGGCTGTTCGCGTTATCTCGCCGGTGCGGTGGTGGCCTACTCCAACGATGCGAAACAACGGGTCCTTGGGGTAGACGCCGCCATGCTGGCAGAGCATGGCGCGGTGAGTGAACCGGTGGCGGCGGCCATGGCCGAGGGGGTGCGGCACGTCGTCGCGGCTGATGTCGGTCTGGGGGTCACCGGTGTCGCCGGTCCCGATGGTGGTTCGGAGGCCAAGCCGGTGGGGACCGTGTGTCTGGCGGTGGCCGGACCGGGTGACGAGGTATCGACACGTATTTATCGGTGGCCGGGAGACCGCGCGATGGTCCGGCGAATGGCCACGCGCGCGGTGCTGGGGCTGCTCCGGAGGCGGCTGTTGGCGCGGCGGGGCTAGCGCGGGAGTAGGACGGGAGAGGGTGCGACTGGTTCTGGCGGCGGATCTGGATGCAGACGAGCGGAAGGCTGCTGTTCGTACTGCCCGGTCGAGCGCTCAGGGGTTCGAGCAGGCTGGCATTCCGATGTGCTGCATGCAGCCCGAACACCTGCACTTCTCGTTTCGGCTCCTTGGTGAACTAGACGTGAAGTCGGCCGGTGAAGTACGCCGCGCGTTGGTGGGTGCCTGGGAAACTGCGGTCTTCCACGCCGGCTTAGATGGTTTCGACGTGTTTCGTTATTCCGGAACGTTCCAGGTGTTCTGGTTGGGGATGGGAACCGGGCGGGACGAGGTGTTCGTCGTCGAGACCGAACTCGATAGACGGCTCCGGCGGTTGGGCTCGGTCCCTGAGGTCCGCGCGTATCGTCTGCACCTGACCCTAGGATGTGTCAGGCGTCAGAGTGAGCCTTCTCGGGCGGTCGTCAAGCCACTGCTTGCGGAGTCACCGACCGACCCGGTGCGGTGGACCGTCGAGATGGTCACGCTCTACGAGAGCCGCTTGTCCTATGGTGGTGCCAGTTACAAGTTCATCGAGCAGTTCTCGCTCCCGCAGCAGAAGGTTTCCGGAGGGCAGTCATGATCGCCTGGCCGGTCCTGGTTGGCTACCTGCTGGGCTCGGTGCCGTTTGCCCTCCTGATCGGCGGGTCTGCGGTCAGAACGACTGGGAGCGGCAATCTCGGGACCGCTAACGTTTTGCGGGTGCGCCGCACCTCGCTGGGGTTGCTGGTGCTGGTGCTGGACATGGCCAAGGGGGGCGCGGCGGTCTGGTTGGCACGCGCGTCCGGAGTCAATGAGGCGATCGTGGTCGCCGCGGGCGTTGCGGCCATTGTCGGGCACATCTACCCCGCATGGCTCCGCTTTCGCGGCGGTAAGGGGGTGGCTACCACCTTTGGGGTATTCACTGCCGTGTCGCCGCCGGCCGCGTTGATGGCCGCAGCGTTTTTCGGCCTCGGAGTTTGGGCGACGCGCTATGTGTCGGTCGGGTCGTTGCTGGCACTGGTCTCGCTCCCGGGTCTCGTGTTGGCGACGGATGGAAATCGTCTGGTCGCGGCGGCCGCCGCCGGGGCAGCCGCCCTGGTAGTGTTTCGGCACCGCGGGAATCTCGCCCGTCTCCAGAACGGGACTGAGCGGAGGCTGCGGCGGGGCTGGACAGACGGCGCCGCTCGCACAGGGTCAACACGAGAGTGATCGGAGGCAAGCGTGCGGACGGTGACCGTAATCGGAGCCGGGGGGTGGGGAACCGCTCTAGCGGTGCATCTGGGAGGCCTCGGAAAGCAGGTGCGGTTGTGGGGCCGGGATGAGGGGCTTATCTCCAGGTTGGTCGAGACTCGATCGAACGAGACGTATCTGTCTGGCATCCCGTTTCCCGACTCCGTCCGGCCGACCTCCTCGCTGCCCGAGGCGGTGGCGGGCGCCGACTGTGTCGTCTGGGCGGTCCCGAGTCATGCGACTAGGGTGCTGCTCCGCGATTTGGCTCCGCTGGTGAAGGCGGAAACCATCGTGGTGAGTGGAACTAAGGGGTTCGAACAGGAGAGCCTTAATCGCATGTCCGAAGTCATCGCCCAGGAGTTGGGACAGGATCATCCGGTAGCCGTGCTTTCCGGGCCGAGCTTTGCCGGTGAGCTGGCGCGTGGGGCGCCGACCGCGGTGTTGGCGGCGAGTCGTTGGCCGACGGTGGCGGCGACGGTGCAGGAGGAGTTTCGATCCCCCTCACTTCGTCTGTATGCGAGTGAAGACGTAACCGGTGTGGAGATGGGTGGTGCCATGAAGAATGTCATCGCCATCGCTGCCGGGGTGGCGGAGGGGTTGAACCTGGGGCCGAACGCCTTAGCCGCTTTGCTCACCCGGGGACTCGCCGAGATCTCGCGGCTTGCGTACGCACTAGGAGGGCGGCGGGAGACACTGGCCGGTCTGAGCGGTCTAGGAGACCTTATTCTGACCTGTACCGGTGGATTGAGTCGCAACCACCATGTTGGGGTCGAGCTTGGAAGGGGACGCCCCCTGGCGGAGATCCTGGGGGCGATGCACACGGTGGCAGAAGGCGTACGCACGACTGAGGCGGCGCTCGCGCTGGGGCATCGTCACCAGGTAGATTTACCTATCGTCACCCAGATGAGTCAGGTATTGGAAGGCGAGATCTCCGCGGCGGCGGCCGTTGAAGAACTGATGCTGCGGCGTCAGCGGCCGGAGGCAGACGGCACGGCGGAGTAGCCGGACGATTGTGAGATAGTGGACGAGTGAGTGTGCTGGAGCGTCTGCGGGTCGGTCTGCGCCGTACCACGGACCAGCTGGTCGGACGATTTGACGGCTTGATGTCCGGCGGCGTTGTCCCGGTTGGCGCAAGCGCGGGCACGATGCCCACCGAGACACTCGATGCTCTTGAGGAACTGCTGATCGAGGCCGACGTCGGTGTTGCGGCAACCAGTCGTCTGATTGAGGCGGTGCGCGCCCGAGTGGATGACGGGGACCTCCGGGCGCTGGTCCGAGACGAGCTGCTTGCCCTTCTTGCGGCCCGCACTGCGCCTCCTACCCCGGACGCCTCGCCGAGAGTCGTGCTGGTGGTCGGGGTGAACGGTACTGGAAAGACGACCACTGTTGGCCGATTGGCGCGTTTACTGACCTCCGAAGGCAAACGGCCGCTTATCTGCGCGGCTGACACCTTCCGTGCCGCCGCGGTTGAACAGCTCGAGGTCTGGGCGGGTCGAGTGAATGCCGATTTCGTTAGCGCCACGAGTGGAGCCGATCCGGCAGCGGTGGTGTTCGATGCGGTGTCTTCAGGAAAGGCGAAGGGCCGCGACGTGGTTCTGGTAGACACCGCGGGCCGGCTGCACACCCGGGCCAACCTGATGGCCGAGTTGGACAAGATTCGGCGTGTAGCGGGTCGGGTAGTTGCCGGAGCGCCGCACGAAACGCTACTCGTGCTCGACGCCACCGTTGGGCAGAACGGACTCCCACAAGCTCGTGCCTTCCTCGAAACCGCCGGCGTTACCGGCATTGTGCTGACTAAGCTCGACGGTACGGCAAAGGGTGGTATCGCGGTGGCCATCACCGCCGAGCTCGGAGTGCCGATCAGATACGTCGGTGTCGGCGAACAGATAGACGACCTGCTGCCGTTCTCGGCCGAAGACTACGTAGACGCGCTGTTCGAGCCGGTTTGGTGATGACGGACGAGCAGTGGATGGCCCACGCGCTGGAGCTCGCTGCGCGCGGCCGGGGAGCGACTAGTCCCAATCCGATGGTTGGCGCCGTTGTCGTGCGTAACGACGTTATCCTGGGAGAGGGTTACCACGCGCGGGCTGGTGAACGACACGCCGAGGTGGTGGCTCTCGATGCCGCCGGCGGCGCCGCCCGGGGCGCCACACTCTATTGCACGTTGGAGCCCTGCTCCCACACGGGACGGACGCCGCCGTGTGCCCGCCGGATCGTGGCCGAGGGTGTGGCGCGAGTGGTGGTCGCCTCCGAAGACCCCGACCCTCGGGTGGACGGCGCGGGTTGCGAGATCCTCCGTATGAGCGGGATTCCAGTCGTCACGGGAGTCCTCCGTGAGCCGGCTCGTCGCCTCAACGAGGGATTCCTCAGCGTCAAAGAGCGGGGCCGTCCGTTTGTGACCCTTAAGGCTGCGGTTAGCCGGGATGGACGTATTGCTTCCGCGCCAGGCACGCGGACCTTGCTGACCGGGGAGGCGGCTCAGTGGCACGCGCATCGCGTGCGTACCGAGATCGACGCCATCGCTGTCGGGTCGGAGACGGTGCTGGTTGACGACCCGGTCCTGACGGCGCGAGGCGACCGAGAGCGACGGCGGCCTTTGGTTCGCGTGGTCTTTGACACTCGTCTCCGAACGCCACCTACCGCGCGCTTGCTTCGGACACTCGAAGAGGGGCCGGTCGTCGTTATGACCACCCGCAGCGCATGTGATCAGGCTCCCGAGCGCGCGTCGGCGCTCGCGCGGGCCGGGGCGATGCTCGAGCTCCTGTCGGAGCGGGACCCGAGGGAAGCCGTGCATCGGTTGGTCGACCACGACGTCTGTTCAGTGCTGCTCGAGGGTGGGGCTCTGATGTATCGTGCGTGCTGGACTGCCGGAGTAGTGGACCGGCTCCGTCTCTACGTGGCGCCGACGGTGCTGGGCGGGGCGGGGGTGGGATGGTGGCCGGATCACTGGGAGACACTGAGCTCACTCGAGTGGCGCGGGACGGGGCTCGGGACCGATGTGCTTATGGAGAGCGATGTTCAACGGGTTGATTGAGGGCGTAGGCGAGGTCGTCAGGCTCGATGAGATCCCGAAGGGATGGCGTGTGGCGGTGGGTACCGACGTGGCCTCAGAGCTGGAGCTCGGCGAGAGCATCGCCGTCAATGGCGTCTGTCTGACTGTGGTCGAGACGGCGGCGGGACGGTTTGACGCGGAGGTTTCGCCTGAGACGGCACGGGTGACCAGCTTAGGGAAATTGGCGGTGGGCGGGGTCGTCAACCTCGAGCGATCCATGCGGGCCGACACTCGCGTGGGCGGTCATTTCGTCCAGGGCCACGTGGATGCGACCGGGATCATCGAAGGCATCGCCCACGAAGCCGAGTTCCACAGGGTCGTCGTCGGGTTCCCGGCGAAACTGGCGGGGTTGTTCGTAATGAAGGGATCGATCGCTGTCGACGGCATCAGTCTGACCGTTGCCTCGCTCGAACGGTCACGATTTGAGGTGCAGATCATCCCATTTACGTGGGGGCACACGAACCTCAGCCGGAGCCGTGTCGGCGATATCGTGAATCTGGAGTGCGATATCATCGGGAAGTACGTCCTCCGAGCACTTGAGTTCGGGGAGTTCCGGTTTCCCGATAGCGCCGCATCAACCGAAGACCAGCATGGCTGAGAAGATCGCACGGAAACGAACCCGCGCAAGAAAGAGCTCGCTCGGATTGGCGCCGTCGACACGGGCCAGCGGATTCGCACTCGTGGAGGAGGCGGTCGTTGCCATTCGCGAGGGCAAGATGGTCATCGTCGTCGACGACGAGGACCGCGAGAACGAAGGTGATCTCACCGTGGCTGCCGAAAAGATCACGCCAGAGATCATCAACTTCATGGCCAAGCACGGTCGGGGGCTCATTTGTCTCCCGATGACGGCGGCCAGACTGGACGAACTGAACATCCCGCTGCAGGTCGAACGGAACACGTCTAAGTTCGACACGGCCTTTTGTGTTTCGATCGAGGCCAAGGAACGGACGACAACCGGAATCTCCGCCGCGGACCGGGCAGTGACCGCCAAGGTGGCTGCCGACCCAACGACGACCGCGGCCGAGTTGGCCCGTCCGGGGCACATGTTCCCGCTGCGGGCGCGCGATGGTGGCGTGCTGGTACGGGCCGGGCAGACCGAGGCGGCAGTGGATCTGGCACGTATCGCGGGGCTGCAGTCAGCCGGGGTCATCTGCGAGATCATGAACGAGGACGGCACTATGGCCAGAGTGCCCGAGTTACGTCGTTTCGCACGCAAGCATAAGCTGGTCATGATCACCATTGCCGATCTGATCAAGTACCGGATGAGTCACGAGCGGCTGGTACGTCGGGCAGCGGCATCGAAGCTTCCGACCGAGTACGGCGACTTCGAGCTCGTGGCGTTTGAGAGTGTCGTCAATGGAGAGACGCACTTGGCGCTGGTTCGTGGCGAAGTGGCCGATGGTGAGGACGTTCTGGTGCGCGTGCATTCGCGGTGCCTCACCGGGGAGGTGTTTCACTCGGCACGCTGCGATTGCGGACCCCAGCTCCACACGGCGATGACTCGGATCTCCGAGGAGGGTCGGGGCGTCCTCCTGTATCTCAATCAGGAGGGGCGCGGCATCGGTCTTACGAACAAAATTCGGGCCTATCACCTTCAGGATCAGGGACTCGACACGGTCGAGGCGAACGAACGTCTCGGCTTCCAACCGGATCAGCGTGACTATGGCATCGGGGCGCAGATTCTGAGCGACCTGGGCGTGCGCAGCATGCGCCTGCTCACCAATAATCCACGGAAGTTTGTCGGCCTCGAGGGTTACGGGTTGTCGGTGTCGGCGACACTCGCGCTCGAAGTTCCCACCACGGGTTTGGCACGCACTTATCTGCAGACAAAAAAGGCAAAGCTCGGTCATACGCTGAAGTCCGTGTGATCGCCTTCGCTCGTTTGACAGCTTGCTTTGCTCTCCGTTAGCATAAACCGTTGCGTTTGAAAGGCTTAAGGCAGGACAGCCAGGTTCGATCGAGAGACAGTACGTATGTTTGCCTCACTTAGCGAGCGTCTTCGGGAGGTCTTTGCCTCCATTGGACGCGAGTCGCGCCTCACGCCCGAGGCGGTCGAGACGGCGCTGCGTGAGATCCGGATGGCGCTGCTCGAGGCCGACGTCAACTTTAAGGTCGTCAAGGCATTCGTCGACCGGGTTCGCGATCGCGCCGTTGACCGGGAGGTGCTCGACAGCCTGACGCCGACCCAACAGGTTGTCGCCATCGTGCGCGACGAACTTCGGGCATTGCTGGGCGATGGGCCGACTGGGCTGTCGGTCAGTTCGCAACGGCCTCAGGTGGTGCTGTTGCTCGGTCTGCAGGGGGCAGGGAAGACCACCACGACGGTGAAGCTCGCTCACTGGCTGAAGCAGCAGGGACGTCATCCGATCGTCGTCTCGACCGACGTTCGACGACCGGCCGCGATTGAACAGCTGAGTGTGTTGGCCTCGGATGCTGGCGTCCGAGTCCACGAATCATCGGCTGACGCGGCAGTGGTCGCCAGGGCTGAGGGGGCGGTAACGACCGGGCGAGAAATGGGCTTCGATGTTGTCCTGGTCGACACCGCCGGCCGACTACACATTGACGACGAGCTGATGGCCGAACTCGAGGCGATCAAGATTTCGCTCGCTCCATCGGATCTGCTCTATGTCGCCGATGCGATGACTGGGCAGGATGCCATCAAGAGTGCCGGCGAATTCAATCGCCGGCTCGGCATCAGTGGTGTGGTGCTCTCGAAGATGGACGGCGACGCCAGGGGCGGTGCCGCACTGTCGGTCGTCTCGGTCGTTGGGGTCCCTGTGACCTTCATCGGCGACGGAGAGCGGATCGAGGATCTGCAGCCGTTTCATCCCGATCGTCTGGTGTCCAGGATGCTGGGGATGGGCGACGTGCTGTCGCTGGTTGAGAAGGCGGAGCAGGCTGTCAGCCAGGAGGATGCGGCCCGGCTCGAGAAAAAGATCCGGCGGAATCAGTTGACCCTTCAGGACATGCGAGATCAGTTGGCCTCGGTCTCGAAGATGGGACCGCTCGAGAAGCTCACGGAACTGATACCGGGTATGAACCAGATGGCCTCGCAGCTGCCGGATGGCGCGGAGGTGGATCCGAGGGCGCTCAAGCAGACGATGGCCATCATCGATTCAATGACCCGCCGTGAGCGGGCCCACCATCAGATCATTGATGGCAGCCGTCGGAGACGGATCGCGCGGGGCAGTGGTACGACGGTACAGGAGGTCAACCGTCTGCTTAAGCAGTTCATGGACATGCGGAAGATGCTCCGTGCGGTTGGGGGAGTGTCGCGGTCGCGACGAAAGAAGGGCGGCCGACGCCGTCTACCCGCGGGGATGCGGTTCCCGATGGGATGAGCGCCAGAGAGGATTGGCAAGCAGAGGAGAGAAGCAGGCAATGTTGACCATTCGATTGAGTCGGGTCGGAGCGACGAAGCGGCCGTTCTATCGAGTCGCAGTGATGGAGTCGAGCGCGCCGCGGGACGGACGTTTCAAGGAGTTGCTCGGGCACTACGATCCGCGGACTGATCCGGAAGTTCTGGACGTAGACTACGACCGTCTGAGCTACTGGACGGGCAAAGGGGCTCGGATGTCAGACACGGTTCGGACCCTGGTGGCGCGGCATCCCAGGCCCGAGGCGTCCGAGACGGACGTGGCGCCGTCGGCCGACTCTGGTGAGGGCAAGGAAGAGGCCCAGGTGACGACATGAGTCGGGCCCGCGACGTAGTAGAGGTTATCGGTCGGGCGCTGGCCGATCAGCCAGACGGCGTGTCGGTAACGGAGGGTGAAGGGCGCGAGGGTCCCCGTGTTGAGCTCAGCACGACCGGGCAAGATCTCGGACGGATGATCGGGCGCCAGGGGCGGACGGCATCGTCGATCCGGGCGTTGGCCGAGTTGGCCTCTGACGCCGAGGGGCGCCAGGTTACCGTCGACTTCGTCGATTGACCTCCGCGCGGCTTGGGTGGCGTCTGCGATAGCATGGCCGACACGGACAAGTGGGACGAGATGGTGTCGGTCGGCCGGATCGCGCGTCCGCACGGGAACCGAGGACGCGTGATTGTCGATCCAGACTCTGACTTTATTGAGGAGCGATTCGCGCCAGGAAAGGCGGTTTTCATCAGACAGGGAAGCAAGGTGACGGCCTACTGTATCGAGGACGTGCGGTTTCACCGTGGTCGGCCCATCATCGGGCTAGACGGCGTGGTGTCTATCTCTATGGCCGAAGTGCTGGCCTCGGCAGAGCTCCGGGTGCCGCGGATCGATGTTGCCGCGTTACCGCCAGGGCAGTACTACCGTCACGAACTGATCGGGTGCCGGGTCGAGACCGTCGAGGGTGACCATCTCGGTGTGGTGACGGACATCGAAGAGGGCGAGGGCGCGGAGCGCTTGATTCTCTGTAACGATGGCAATGAGGTACAGATACCGTTGGTCGACGCGATCTGTGTCTTGGTCGATGTGGCGGCACGGCGCATCGAGGTTGATCCGCCAGACGGTCTCGTGGAACTGAATCGGACCAGCGCCTAGGGCGCGGAGTGGGCGTGGGAGGACAAGCTGAGGTTCGATGTCGTCACGATTTTCCCGCACATGATCCAGTCGCTACTGACCGACGGGGTGGTCGGGCGGGCTGTCTCGTCCGGGCTGATCAGGGTGGGCGTCCACGACCTACGGGACTTCACCGACGACAGGCATCGGAGCGTAGACGATGTGCCCTACGGTGGCGGCCCGGGGATGGTCCTGAAGCCGGAGCCGTTTTTCCGGGCGGTGGCAGCGATCCGGCGGGAGCATGGAGAACCGGATGTTGTCGCGCTTATGTCCCCGCAGGGGCGCGTGTTACGGCATGAGCAGGCGAGTGCACTCAGCGGCCGCAGTCACGTGGTGCTACTGTGCGGCCGCTACGAAGGGGTTGACGAGCGGATCCACTTGGCATTGGCGACCGAGGAGATTTCTATCGGTGACTACGTGCTGAGTGGGGGGGAACTGGCCGCGGCGGTGGTGGTCGACACGGTTGCCAGGCTGGTGCCTGGCGTAGTCGGGGACGCGAAGTCGGTGGAGCAGGAGTCGTTCGTGGACGGACTGCTTGACCACCCGCACTACACCCGTCCCCCGGTGTTCGACGGGTACGAGGTGCCCGAGGTGTTGCGGTCAGGCCACCACGTCGAGATTCAACGGTGGCGTCGTCGAGAGGCGCTTCGGCGGACCCAGGCCCGTAGGCCAGATCTGTTGGGGCAAGGGCCGCTGGACGCGCGCCGGTGGTCGAGCAAGTTGAAGGACGAGGCATCAAGGTCGTCCGATCGGGAGCAGGCAGATGAATGCGATTGAAACGATAGAACAGGCGCAGATGCTCGAGCGGCCGGACTTGCGGCCTGGCCTGACCGTCCGCGTGCACGTCAAGATTCGCGAGGGCGAGAAAGAACGAATTCAGGTGTTCGAGGGGGTCATCATCGCGATAAAGCGCGGCGGTCCTCGTGGGACGTTCACCGTGCGGAAGGTCTCGTTCGGCCAGGGTGTGGAGCGGATTTTTCCGCTGCACTCGCCGTCGATCGCGAAGATCGAGATCGGACGCGCTGCCCGGGTCAGACGCGCCAAGCTCTACTTCCTGCGGAAGCTCCGTGGACGGGCTGCACGCTTGCGCGAGAAGCGCCGTCCCACGGCCCAGTAGTCGGGCGCGTTACCCGCGGCGCATCGCATGAAGAGACGACGGGCGTCGGGCCGACGTCGGTCGTCCGCCAGGCGTGCTATCGAGAACGAGTTGCGCCGCGCCGGGTTCGTGCGCATCGCCGGCGTCGACGAGGTCGGGCGTGGCTGCCTTGCTGGGCCTGTCGTGGCTGCGGCGGTCGTCCTGCCTCCCGACGATCGAGTGAGGGGGCTCCGCGACTCCAAGCTGCTCACTCCAGCCATGCGGGACCGGCTGCACGACGAGATCCTCGAACGTTGTCTTGACTGGTCAGTGGGAATGAGGGAACCGGCAGACATCGACCGGCTCAATATCCACCACGCGTCGCTGGCGGCGATGCGTGAGGCCGTGGTCGCACTCCATCCCCTGCCAGACTTTGCTCTCGTTGACGCGTTCCGAATACCGAGCCTGTTTATCCCTCAACGCGGTGTGGTCGGTGGAGATCGGCGGTGTGCGGCAATCGCAGCGGCCTCGGTCGTGGCGAAGGTCGTGCGCGACCGCCGGATGCAGGAGCTTCACCAGCAGGATCCGCGATATGGGTTTGACCGTCACAAAGGCTACGCCACGCCCGAGCATCTTGCCGCAATGGCGCGACACGGATACTCGCCCGTCCATCGCCGATCATTCAGGCCGCGTTCCCTGTTTGATACCATCGACTAATATCGAGCGCGGGAATTCCAGGCTCGGCGGAGCCATGGGCCGCAAGGGTGTGACGGTGCGGGCCGACCTCGTCCCCGAAGCCGTGCTTGAGCTCAGATTTTCCGACCACAGGCGGGAGGCCGTTTGTTTCAGATGCCTGCGCCTTCTCGAGTTCTGCCTTCACGCCGGTCGAATCCATCTTGTTTGCCTCGGCCTGACGGCCTCGGTCAAGTTCACTCAGTATCGATGCGAGGCGGAGCGGCGTTTGGCGGAACTGGCCGAACCAGCGGCCGAGACGGACCTCGCGATCTGGTGGTTCGAACGGGTTGCGGCGGCGGTTCCTCTACAATCGAAGATGGCCGTCTAGTAGTTTGTGACTTGGCCCGGTTGTTGGGAACGTCTGGTTTTCACGCCTGGGTCCTGACGGTGGTACCAGAGCTGCAGAGCGTGGCCGCGTCGTATGAAGTTTGCGCGACATGGGCATCAGGCTCTCGGCGAAGTTAGAGGGAGGCTGAGATTCGCCGTTTGGGTCGGACGCTACTCATTGTTTACCTGTTCGAAACTGGTCTGGTGCTGCTCGTGGCACCCTGGTCGGTGTTCTGGGAGCGTAACCTCATGGTCGAATTATTCCCCCGCGTGGGGGAGATAGTCCTCTGGCCCCCGGTGCGGGGTGGGGTGAGCGGATTCGGTGTAGTGAACGTGGCGGCGGGGATGGTGGAGTTAGGTGGCGTCTTTCGAAGTTGGATGAGCCGCCGCCGCGCCGCCGCGCGGGCGAATCGTGCCGGTGTGCGTCCTACGCTGTCGTCACGAGAGGGCGAGTCACTGTGAGTCGAGCGTTACCTGATCGACGCCCGCTGGTGATGGCGGTGACCGGGCGTCGGGCGACCGGCGCTGGTGGTGCCGAAGCGGTGGTGGCGCAAGTTGAGGCCGCGGCAGACGCCGGTGTCGATCTGGTGCAGATCCGTGAGCCGTCGTTGACTGACCGACAGCTGTACGCGGCGGTGCGACAGGCGGCGAGCCGGCTGGCGGGTGGGTCCACTCAGCTACTGGTGAACGATCGCCTTGATCTTGCCCTGGCGGTGGGTGGCGTCGGGGTGCATCTGCGGTCGCATTCGGTGAAGGGCGCCGACGCGCGGCGCTGGCTGCCGGCGGCGCTGCCACTGGGTCGGTCGGTGCACTCGCTGGCCGAGGCCCGGGCGGCGGTTGAGGGTGGGGGATTGAACTACCTGGTCTGGGGCACGGTCTTTCCGACCGTGTCGAAGCCGGGCGCGCCAACTTCCGGACCAAGTCCAATCCGGGAAGCGAGTCGGACGGTCTCTCTCCCGATACTGGCGATCGGGGGTATAACGGTCGATAACTCAAGGGAGGTGTTTTGTGAAGGTGCGGCCGGGGTGGCCGCCATCGGCTTGTTCGGCGAGGTTCGCGAGCCGGCCCGGCTCCGAAGCGTCGTAGGTGAGATTCGTCAGCGCTACATACAGAGTCATGGACCGGATCAAGCTACAGGACTCCGACGGAGCTGAAAGACCGGCGACTGGCCCGAGTGACGTGGGCGCCCGGCTGCGTGCGGCCCGCGAGGCCAAGCAGATTACGCTGCGTGAGATCGCCGCGACGACCAAGATCTCAGTGAGTGCTCTAGAAGCCGTCGAGCAGAATGACGTTACGCGGCTTCCCGGAGGGATCTTCACGCGAGCGTTCGTGCGGGCCTATGCCAATGAGGTCGGGCTCGACGCCGAGGAGACCATGCGCGACTACATCGAGCAGGTGCCTCCAGAGACGGTGAAGGAAGCTTCTCGCGCTGATCTTCTGGCCGATGGGTACGACGAGTTCAAGAGTCAGCGACGGATGGCCGGCACGGTGATGACGCTGCTGGTCGTGGGGATTCCGCTTGCCGGCGGTCTCCTGTATCTGGGGACCCGCGACTTCACGTCGGTCGACGAGGCAGCGGGCCGAGTAGTAGAAACCCAACCGGCCGCGGTGAACGAGTCGCTTGCCGCATCGGAGTCCACGGTGGTCGCTTTGCCTGTGGCCGGCGCCAACGAGAGCGACGATCAGGGTGCGGTCGCCGAGCTGTTGTCGCTGGTGTTACAGCCAACAGACGACTGTTGGGTCTCGTTGACGATCGACGGAGTCCTGATCTTCTCCCGAGTTATGCAAGGGGGTGAGCGCGAGTCGTATCAGGCGGGCGACGAGATCGTTATAAACATAGGGGACGCGGGTGCCTTCGAGTTCACGATCAATCAGCGGCCCGGCCGGTCACTGGGCGCGCCTGGAGAGGTTGTGACGGCCCGCATCACCCACCAGAACGTCGGCAGCTTCCTGGTGCCCTAGGTCTACGTCAGCTTTCCTCAAGTTTCGCGTACACTCCGTCCACGGGGCCTGCTCCGGCAAGGGTGTATTCCACTCGACGTCTAGTTGCTGGCGGCCGTTAGAGGATTAATCTAGGAGATGGCGGAGTAACTTGCTCTGCTCATATTTCTCCTCGCAGACATTGAGCCGGTACTGGGCCAGGCGAGCGACGACGCGACTGGGGTTGAAAGGGAGGCTCAGCCTGGGCCTGATCTTGCCGAATTAGAACCGCAGGTGCTCGCTTCGATGCCGGTGGTCGACCGGATAAAGATCGCGTTACGCGGTTTCCGTAAGCAGCGCACGGTTCTTATCCTCGATTCGAACAAGGTCGTCGCCGTCGCGGTGCTCAGGGGGCAGAAACTGGAAGTCACCGGGATCGAGCCCTGCGCTCGCATGACGAGCGTGCAGGAAAAAATGCTGCAGGAGGTCTGCTGGAGCTGTCACTGGCTCAAACACCACCCGCTGATCGGCAGGCTGGTGACGAACACGAAGACGCCGACTGTTGTCTCGATGCCGAAATTGCCTCGCCTGAACGAATGCGGTCTCAAGCTGATCACGCGCGACCGCAATGTCTCGAACGGAGTCCGTGCCCCTCTCCCTGGAAGTATTTCCTTGCTAGCCAAAGCGCGTAGCCGCTTAGCATCACGAAGACGAATGCTTGTTCTTTGGGCGGGGGCTTCCAGTGCGTTTGGTGTTTCTGGCGCCAGTGGTGGCCGTGACGGCCTTCGCGCTGGTCTTACCAGAGGCATGTTTCTTCCGAGCCTTTACACGTCTTGCGAGGATCCACTCCGACCGCATCTGTGAGAGCCCGTCCATGTAGACGGCAACCTGCGCTCGTTGGGCTTCACCGTCGAGCTGCTTAAGGAGTGAGATGGCGCGGGCCAGATCTTGCTCGATCGTGGCCGGAGTCGTCTCGTTGTACATCCGCTTGAGCTCGGCGCGTACTGAGGCGACTCTTGTCATGACACGGCCCTGCATTAATGGCGGCGCAGCGAAGATTGCATCGTTTCGAATGGTTGCGTATTACGGACGTAATTCGGCTCGAGCCAAGCGGGTCGGCTAATCGTCACGCGGTCGATCGCGAGGTTGTCCATAACCGAGAGTCAGTCCTCCGTAGCGTCGACTCGAAGTCCATCGGTGTCGATACGGCACTCGAGTACCTGGGCCTTGGAGTCGACCAGGCTCCGATAGACGTCATCTCGCCGGTCGGGGTCGATCAGAAGACAGACGCAACCGCCACCCCCCGCGCCACAGACCTTTCCAGACATCGCTCCGGCGGCACGGGAAGCAGACAGGATCTGGTCGATTGCCGGAGTCGTCACGCCGGGAGCCAGAGCCTGTCTGGTGTCCCACTCGCGCGACATTTGCCGGGCCAGTTCGTGCCAGTCGTTTGTGTTCAGGGCCTGGCGGGTCTCAGCCGCGATGTCACGAAGGGCGGTGAAGTGCGCGGCCAGCGTCTCGTCTCCTTCGATGTATCGACGGGTGATATCCCAGTTGTTGAGCCCGGAAGACCGCGAGTTGCCACTGTAGCAGAGCACGAGTCGTCGCTCGAGCTCGGTAACGTCGACCTCGAGCGGGATCCGCTCTACGCCGAGCGGGCCAAGCTCTACTGCCGAGACGCCTCCATAGAGCGCAGGACGGTAGTCCTGAACGCCGGTCGGAATACCCAGCGTACGAGCTTCGAGGTTCATGGCCAGCGTGAGGAGCTGATCGGGCGATAGCGAGCGTCGCTGCCACCGGGTCAGCGCCGCGCATATAGCGACGGTTAGGGCCGATGAGCCTGCGATGCCGGCGCCCATCGGAGAGCCTGAGTTCGTCGTGACCTCGACACCGGAGAGCTCGAAAAACCGGCCAAGATGGGCCAGGAGACGACCATCGCCCTCCGTCCCGAGTGACTGCCAGTCCGCGGCTTCGAGGGTGAGTCCCGTGTCGCTTGATCTCAGAACGACACGGTCGTCGTCGCGGGAACGCACGGTGCAGCTGGCCCGGATGCCAAGCGCGGCGTTGACTGTTTGCGCGCCGGGGTGGAAAAGGTAGAGCGGCCAAATATCGAGAGTTCCTCCCGCTAAGTCAATCCTGGTGGGCGCGGAGGAGCTGACGAGCACGGCCGCATTATAATTGCAGCCGTCGCGTCGCAATGCGGCGCCAGGCGGCCTTTCGAGACGCGAGCACGCGTGAACCCACTCCATCGCCACGTCGGTCGGTTGTTCATCCTGGGGTTCTCGGGACCGACGATCCCGTCCGAGCTTGCAGCAATGGCTCGGGAGTGGGGGCTGGGCGGGGTGATCCTGTTCAGCCGGAATATCGAGGCGCCGGAACAGGTCGCCGAACTGGCCTACGACGTGCAGCAACTGGCTTCGGATGTTCCGCTCTGGGTCAGTGTAGACCAGGAGGGAGGACGGGTGGCCAGACTCCGGGCACCGTTCACCGAGTGGCCGGCCATGGCCGCGTTGGGGCGTCACGGCGATCTTGGCCTGAGTGCACGAGTGGCTACCGCGCTGGCCAGCGAGCTGGCGGCGGTCGGAGTGACGTTGGATTTCGCGCCGGTGCTTGACCTCCATCACGCCGGCGCTGACCCCGTGGTTGGTGACCGGGCACTCTCCGACGATCCTGACCAGGCGGCCCGTCTTGCGATGTCATTCATCGAGGCGCTCCAGGTGGCGGGGGTTGCGGCGTGTGGCAAGCATTTTCCTGGGCACGGTGACACCCGTGCCGACTCCCACCACGAGCTTCCCGTTGTCGAACATCCGCCTGATCGGTTCCGTGCTCGAGACCTGGTGCCCTTCAAAGCCGCCATTGCGGCCAATGTGGCCTCGGTAATGAGCGCCCATGTGCTCTATCCGGCGTTTGACGACGAACGGCCGGCCACGCTGTCTCGAGCGCTTATCTCCGAAGTCCTACGGCACGAGATGGGCCACCGTGGATTGATCATCACCGATGATCTGGAGATGGGCGCGATCACGGCGTCCCACTCGGTGTCGGAGGCGGCGGTACAGGCTTTCGAAGCCGGGTGCGACACGTTGCTGCTGTGCGGGTCCGCGATCGAGCAGCACGTGACTGCGATCGAGGCGCTCATCCGAGCCGTGGAAACCGGACGTTTGTCTATGGCTGCTATCGAGACGGCGTGGACACGCCACGAGGATGTGAAGGCGCGATTTCTCACATTGCCACCACGACGTCCGCTGTCGGGAGCGGCCCTTAGCGCACGGCTGGGGACGGATGCCCACCGGGCGTTGGCTGAGGAACTGGCGCGGGCCTGAGCGCCTCGAATCTCATGCTCAAACCACAGCCGCTCGTTCCTGGAGACCGGGTGGCACTTGTGGCCTTGGCCAGCCCCTTCGATCAGGCCACGTATGAGGCTGGTGTCGCCGA
>Ga0310344_10001340_pt1 | contig 18866 bp, 11 predicted proteins | sample HC15DNA20200_MG_FD_203801 | JGI IMG/M metagenome (GOLD analysis project Ga0310344, IMG submission 203801) | Marine microbial communities from station ALOHA, North Pacific Subtropical Gyre - HC15-DNA-20-200_MG | ecosystem: Environmental > Aquatic > Marine > Oceanic | place: Pacific Ocean: North... | reverse complement strand
AAAACCATACGCCCCCCCCCCCGTTAAAGGATGCACAACTGCGTTGGGAGCATCCTGACCTCACTATAATTCAGGACAAACCACTGCGTTATGTGGTTTATGAAAACGATCCAGATGAATGGGAATCGATGGAACGTGACTGGGAAGAACTGGATGACGAAGTCCTCTTGCGAGTCCCCCTTGGACTGGAAGATCCTTCTCTTTTCGTTCCTGCTTACAATCCTGTCACAAAAGGAAAAGTGCTCCTTGGAGCCATGCTTTTCTTTGATTCACGACTTTCCGCAGACCTTTCTGTTTCCTGCTCCAGTTGTCATGATCCGTCAAAAGGATATACCGACGGTGCCGCCGTTGCCACCGGTATCCAACAGCAAACCGGCGGCCGCAGTGCACCAACCATTATCAACGCTGTCTATAACAGCTCACAATTTTGGGATGGAAGGGCTGCCTCCCTTGAACAACAGGCACTGGGACCTCAGGTTGCTCCCATAGAAATGGGAAATCCTACCCACGAATCAGTCGTTTTGAGATTACGCAATATTGATACCTACAACCGTCAGTTCCGTGAAACGTTTGGAACCCGTGTCACGGTAGACGGTGTCGCCAAGGCCATTGCATCCTTTGAACGTACCATTCTCGCGGGAGGTTCAAAATATGATCTCCACACACAGTCACTTAACAACGGTGGCCCTGGTCTTTTAACTGCCCCAGAACGAAGAGGGCTTACCTTGTTTCAAAACAAGGCAGCCTGTAACAAATGTCATGCCGGTGCAAATTTCACAGACAATTATGGCCCAACAGATGTCTTCCATAACATCGGATCAGGGTGGGATAAGAATCGCAAACAGTTTTTTAATGCTGCCAATGCCATTGACCTGGGACGTTTTCAAGTTGTGCGCCAGACGCTGATCGGACATTATTCTACTCATGAAATTGGGGCATTTAAAACCCCCACCATGCGTAACCTGTCCCAAACGGCCCCCTATTTACACGACGGCAGTGAAAAGACCCTCATGGATGTGATCGATTTCTACAATGAAGGAGGACGATCCAACCCCTATCTCGACCGCGAAATGACCGTTAATGGTATCACTGGCGGACCACCTAAAAAACTGAACTTAACTTCCAAAGAGAAGTCCGATCTGATGGCTTTTATTCACGCCTTAAACGGACATCTCGTTTCCATTCCCATCCCCGAAATACCTGCAACACTCCCACCTGGAGGGGAAAAAGCCCATTAGTAAAGCTACCTTTCGCAGAACTTTTATGAAAACCAGGCCTTGGCACAGGCTACTCCAACTGAACAGTATTCCTTGTACTATGATTCTTGCAACCTTTTATCTACGCACGAAAGCCTTCTACCAACCGTTCCCTATCCGATGGCGTTGTCTATTCATTTCAGCAATATTCTTTTTCCCAATTTTCGGTTTGCCCTTCCTTCACGCAGAATCAGCTACCGCCAGGTCTCCTCTGAAGCAGAGTCCGCTTCCTGCCCAGCATGCAGATTCCACCTCTTGCTCAGAAGAGTCTTCCTTTTCAGGATCGCTTTCAGGCAAGGTTTTATGGAAGGGTCCACTTCCTGAACTGGAACCTTTTCATATCAATCAAAACACCACTCTCTGTTGTCAGGGAAAAAACAGATGCTATTCTGCTGATGGAAAACAGTGGCGCCCCTCAGACCGATTGCTCATTGAAACCTCCACTCGGGGTGTGTCCAATGCCATTGTTTTTCTGGAAAACATGGAAGGTCGAGGGAAAGCGTTAACGACACTGCGATCTAATGCTCGCTTACATCAAAGACGGTGTGAATTCCTGCCACACATTCTTCTCGTTGCACAGGGGGCTGCACTCCAATTGACGTCCGCAGACCGAACGCAGCACAACACTCACATGTACGGATCCGCCTCCTACAACCTTTCTTTTGCTGGACCACAGACCCGTTACGTCCGCCCCTTTCGCAGGCCAGGAATCGCGCGCGTTGTATGTGACGCTGGTCATGGATGGATGACGGCCTATATCCATGTTGTTAAACATCCCTACTATACTCGTACCGCAAGAAACGGACGTTTCCTGCTTGATGAGATTCCTGCCGGTACATACAAACTCACTATGTGGCACGAAGGATGGACCGTTGTGCCCCCTCCTGGCTCTCCTAATGTCGAAGTAGACAATACAACGAATAACCAACTTCATTTCACTGAACCGATCCTTCTCTCTCAAACCGTCAGCATCACGAATAAACTAAGTGCTGGACTGGTTTTTGAACTATCAAAGGATGTAGCCCAACAGTTTCAGAAAGCAGAAGTGTCACAAAAGACCCAGAATTGACTGGAATTTAACAAGCGACCTGTCACTTTGACGTGTACCATGCTCATACGGTCGTTCGTTGCATCCTGAGCTACATATCTGTGCTCTGTTAATACAATGTGCTAACTGTATTTCAGAACGCGCTTTAACGTGGGTTACGTCCATCTCCTTGCAGGTATGTTAAACCCTGTTGTTTTTAGCATGTTCACATTTCATCCAAGGATGGATTTTATGAATCGATGGTTTTCGCCTAGCTACGCCATTGTACTGTGTATGGTGCTGTACACTCAGCAGGCCTGTGCTGATATCGACCATGACCTTGCTCTCGTGATTTTCGAAGCGTCATGGAGTCAAGCCAGTCAAAAGGCGCAGCCCTTCATTGAGATATTGAAACGCAAAGGTTACCCGATCCGTACCTTTGACTTCGATCACCATCTGTCTTTGGCACGACAATTCCGAATAACCCAGCTGCCGACTTTTATTATTGTGAAAGACGGAATTGAAATCGATCGATCGGAGGGTCGATCCATTCCTCGCGATACCAAGGCGTTTCTAAGACGTATACGTTCTTTGCACACCGTTGCTGGTGATCGATCACCAGAAAAAAAGGGGACGGCACCTGCTTTCCGGAAAGGCACTTCATCGACAAACAGCAAACAGCCCAGAAGATCTGCCTTCCGTTCCCAGTTGGATAGAGCAATACAATCCGGGCCGAATCCGTCCCACCAACACACCCGTCCATCTCCAGGACGATTCAGTCCCCTGACGGTAAGTGTTCGCGTTGTTGTCGATGAGCAGACTAGCCGGGACTACGGATCGGGTACCATCATTTCCTCCACTCCCACAGAAACGCTAGTACTGAGTTGTGCCCATATTTTTCGACATAAATCCCGCCAAGGATCCATCTATATCGATTACTTCAATAGACCGTGGCGCGGACGCTATGTGGCAGAACTGATTGCCAGCGATTCTGAATCAGACGTTAGTCTGTTAAAATTTTTCCCAAAAGATCGATTACCGCACGCAACGATTGCCCCCCTTGGTTTCCCTCTAAGCAGAGGAATGGCTGTAACCAGTGCGGGATGTTCTGAAGGCGCTTCGACAACACTCGAATCGTGTTCTATCACAGCCATTAATCGATACCTTGGTCCACCAAACATAGAGTGTGACAACATACCCAATCAGGGACGCTCTGGAGGCGGTTTATTTACATCTCAAGGCTATGTTATAGGTGTGTGCACAGCAGCTGATCCGTCTGAAAAGAAGGGATTGTACGCAGGACTAAAGACCGTTCAGACGCTTCTCGATCACCATCAATTGTCATCGATCTATCAGCCGTCTCAACCTAGTCGCCAGGAAAGCTCATTGCTTTCAAAGGTGAATGCTAGAGAACAAACGATCCACACAATCCCTAACAAAGAACTTTTCCAAACCGATATACCCACACGGCCAAGCTTCCTCGATCATAACACCACGGCAGAAGTAATTTGCATCATCAGATCTCTCCGTGGAAAAGAGATAAGGCCACACATTGTCATTCTTGATCGAGCCAGTCGGTCATTTCTTCGACAACTCACCCGCGAACAGCAAAGGCAAAAACAGCGTAACTTGACCTCACTTCATCGCAGCCGTTGAACTCAAACCGATACAGCAGCGTCGAGTAAGCCGAGGGAAACAATCCGTTTTTCACAGCAAGGCATGCCCTTGCTTGAGTATGCAAAGTCCTGCAACATTGTGCCTCTTGAGGTTCTTTGCCTGTTTGGCCCGGACTTTATATCAACTCGGGAATCACTTCACCTTCATCGAGAAGGTATCTTGGACGGCCCGTATGATCCAGAAACGATTGTTTCGGGTCAATTCCGAGGTGTCGGTACATAGTCGCCAGCACATCGTAGGGCTTCATGGGACGATCTCGAGGCACCTCTCCCTTCGGAGAGGAAGAACCTATCACCTGTCCAACCCGCAGTCCACCACCGGAAAGAAACATACTCATAACGGGCCCCCAGTGGTCACGCCCACCATTAGCGTTTATGCGTGGCGTGCGACCAAATTCTCCCCATACCACCAACAATACATTCTTGTCCAATCCGCGGTCATACAAATCATTGACCAGTGAAGGAATCGCCGTATCCATACGTGGTCCGGCGCTTTTCATTCCACTTTCAACATTTCCATGCATATCGAAACTGTAGGAATGGGGATCAAAATTGACGGTAACAAACGTGACTCCGGCTTCTACCAAACGACGAGCCAATAGACAGCTTTGCCCCCACCGGTGCATGCCATAACGCTCACGCACAACTCTGTCTTCACGAGACAGATCAAATGCTGCACGCGCGCGAGGACCGGTGATCATCTCGAATGCGGCAAGATTAAACTGATCGACCGCATCCATCATTCCGCTCGCGTCGGCTTTATGGCGTAAACGGTCAAAGCCTCTTAACAATCCTTTGCGCTCACTCAGACGATCCAGTCCTACTCCATCAACCAACGTCAAATTGGGAACTTTGAATTGGTCAGATGATGGGTCATCATGCAGGTAAAACGGATCATGACTGGTACCCAGATAGCTCGCCTTGAAGTTATCCGCAAATACCAGATTCGCTGTCTGTTTAAATCCAAGGTGTACGTATGGCGGAACTCCCGTGGCGTTAGCACCACGTATTTTTGATATATACGATCCGGTTGAAGGTTGGTATTTATCCGGTTTTCCAGTTGTACAGATATACATTCCGACATCATGACTTCCGGAAAGCGCATCGACACTTCGAATCAGGGCGATTTTGTCCATCATCCTGGCATGCTGTGGCAGCGTTTCGCAAATACGTACCCCAGAGAGATTTGTATCAATTGGATTGAAAGATCCACGATATTCGGCAGGCGCCTCGGGTTTAGGATCATAAGTTTCAAAATGCGTCGGACCTCCACCGAGCCAGACCTGGATAACCGCAGTGTCCTTGACCGCTTCTCCACGATCCTTCGCAGCTGCCCTAGATGCTAGAATTGTGGGCAAAGAAACTCCCGCGGTACCCGCGGTTACGGTGGTGTGAAGAAACGATCGACGTCCAATTTGATCGCTGCTCAGTCCGCGACATGGATATTGTTGCATATCAGCATTCTCCCTTTCTACAGCACCGGAGGATTCGCAAACCACCAACACCAATCCGGCAGATCGCCCCCCGTATCTTCATCCATAAAATAACGCCGGTTATCTATACAATAGTTTAGTATATTTTGGGACATTATTCAACCTTAAACAGACGTTACCACCTCCGCTCTCGACTAAAAAACTGGTCTTTTCATCGCGTCCGTGGTTAGCTACGATCCCAGTCTATCGATTGAAGATACTCTCATTCAGAGTATCAGAGGATGCTAAGGACCGGTTTCTCTGAAACAATCGTTCTGTTAAGGAGTACCCACCATCTGGAAAAGTTATGCAAAACCAATTGCATAAAACAGGAAGCATAGGTTATTTGAAATGGCTGATCAAAAAGCAACGAACATCACTTGGCATGCACATGCTGTTACCAAACAACAACGCCTGACACTTTCTGGACATCAGGGCCTGGTTTTATGGCTAACCGGACTTTCCTCCTCTGGTAAAAGTACCGTGGCAAACGAACTGGATGCCAAGTTAAATGCACGTGGTGTTCGAAGTTTCCTGCTGGATGGAGACAATGTTCGACACGGTCTTAATAAAAATCTAGGCTTTTCAGCCGACGATCGAGCCGAAAACATCAGGCGCGTCTCTGAGGTAGCCAAGCTGTTCGCAGAAGCTGGTGTCATAACTATCACCGCTTTTATCTCACCATACCGAAAAGATAGAGAGGAAGCTCGCGCGCTTCTACCCGCTGGGGAGTTCATTGAAATTTATGTGGACTGCCCGATTGAGGTCTGTGAACAACGAGATCCGAAAGGACTCTACGAAAAAGCTCGTAAGGGTGAGATCAAAGGATTCACTGGAATTGACGACCCCTACGATGTCCCGGAGAATCCTGAATTGACTCTGGATGCAGATGGAAAAACTCCTGATATCCTGGCGGATGAAATCATCGCTCATTTGGAAAAATCTGGCGCCTTTCAAAATTAAATAGAGTCCAGACGAGAACAGGTGCTGGTGTAACAGGAGCATCGACTTGTCTTGGAATCAATCGAGACTACCTCCTTTGCGATGACCTCTTCTGAATCCAACTTCCGGCAATGGAATCGTACCCATCGTGTCAGAAGCGATGATACGGTTTCAGCCAGAGGGCTCACGTATCAGAAGGGACCTTTTCTAATAGCCTGGAGACCTCCCTGTGACCCCACCTGAAGAAAGGCCACTTCCATCCGATCCCGCGCTGCTCTTCTCTTCCATAGAAGATGAGCTCGAGGAGGTAGAGTCTCTTCTTCTAGCCGAACTGGCAACCTCGGACCCCATCATCGAACAATTGGTCGACTATACATCACACTGGCGTGGAAAAAGGCTGCGCCCCGCTTTGCTCCTTCTGTCAGGAAGCGTCTATGGCCCGCTCATTCATGACCACAAAGTTCTCGCCGCTGTTCTAGAAATGATCCATACAGCAACTCTCGTTCATGATGATGTGCTTGATGCGGCATCGTTGCGTCGTCATAACGCGACTATTCATTCGCGCTGGGACACAGCGACCAGTGTTTTATTCGGGGATTTCCTCTTCACTCATGCGTTTCATTTAGCAAGCTCACTGGAAAGCACTTTTGCCTGCCATAGGATCGGTAAGGCCACAAACCGGGTATGTGGAGGTGAACTACGTCAAATCCATCAACAGGGAAATTACGACCTTACTGAATCGGAATACCTAGAGATTATTTCCTCTAAAACAGCGGAATTATGCGCTGTAAGCTGTCTCTTGGGAGTCTACTGTTCCGGGGCCAGCCAGTCCATTCAAGCAGCATTCGAGGATTATGGCCGCAATCTGGGCATCGCGTTTCAGATCACCGATGATCTTCTTGACTACGTAGGTAAAGAAAACGAAGTCGGCAAGTCACTAGGCACCGATCTTGAGCAGAACAAACTTACCCTGCCGCTCATTGCATTGCTACAGTCTTCGGAAACCGGCTTCAAGAACGAAGCCCATCAGTTACTGGCTAGTAGCGATCACCAGAAACAACTCCGATTATCTCAATTACTCAAAGACAGTAACGCCCTCGAGTATTCCCAACAACGAGCACTTGAATTTTCAGATAAAGCATGTCTGGCATTAAGTGCAGTTCCAGAATCTCCAACAAAGAACGCGCTGCTCGCACTAACCCAACTCGCGGTTACCAGAAAGGCGTAGTGGCCGATTCTCCACCAACCGGGTAACGGAATATCTTTAGCTTAGATTGTCCGATTGGATACCTGGAAGTTTTCAACAAGCCATACGTTTTCTGACCTCACCTTCACAACCCACCTTCCATCGGAAGATAACCACTCCAGAAAAACGGATGTTCTGCTGCAGCAGACATCTTCATCTGAGAGTCCAGACGTGGCTCACCGGCTGGATCCAGTAGCCGTTTTCCGGACAACAGAACTGCCCGCTGCCAGGCATCGGATGGTGTTGAATGGGGCTGCTCCTGAAGGAAATCCCGAATCAGATAACGTGCACTTTGCCCTCCGACTCTCCAGCGAGATATCAATAATCGCTGTATTCCTGAAGCCATTAAATTGGTACTCATAAAGAACATGGAATGGCCACTGGTATCAACTTTCTTTGAGTCCAGTGCCCACTCTGCTGGAGTCCTTTGTCGGGCAAGAATCACAGAACGCATCCCGTGCATTCCATACTCTATGACAGGAGGCAGGGAAATCGGTGTAGCGGATAACTGATAAGCAAACGGATTCCACCCGAAAATCTGATTTCCAGGCCAATCCAAGTCCTGTAGAAAGATCCGATTATTCGCCAGCGCAACAGGAACAGACGATTTTACCGTAGCCTTAAACTGGAACACCTCTCCAGTTGGTAACGAGGCCATATCTTCTCCAAGTTGCTTATCCCAACTCGTCTCATCCGATTTTCTATCACGACCTAAAGACACAACCGTATCCGTATTGATCTCCGACAAACGGGAAGTCGGTATCGCTAAAGATGCGGTTGGAACATAACTGACTTGCACCCGGCCAATCAGTGAAGAAAAAGGCTCTCCGGGAGCAAAAACATCATACCCCAGTAGTTCAAAAGGCAGGTACCATAAGACGCCGTCAGGAACAACCACCAGCTCCTTGACTCCCCGCAACAGATTGCTGCCACGCCCCTGAAGCAGTTGATTCAGAATCCCTTGCGACATGGTTTTCCAGTTACTATCGGACAAGACCTGACTCGTCAGAGGCCGTCGCCCCACATTACCAATTGCGCGCAACCATTCGGCCACCGTCCGAGTCATCGTGGGAACCTGCCCCACCTCCCACGAATCGAAATTACGGGAAGTTAACCAGAAGGCATACACCCTCTGTCTGCTGATATAAAAACTCCAAATCGCCCTTCCTTCGGGAAGTTGTTTCTGAAGCTCAGTTAATCGTCGTAACGGAGGAAAGACCGCTTCCACCGGTCCACGAGAACATGCGGCTTGTCGACGATACAGACGACGCGTAGCATCGAGCTGAATAATGGAGCGAACCAGGGATTGCTGCTGTTTTTTATCCTCGACTGTCTCGGGAACCAGGGGCTGTTTACGAAACTGATCATGCAGTGTCTGCCACTGTTGCGTCAACTTTCCATATTCTGGAAATCGAGCTGAAAAAATACGACGCATTTCACGCACTCTCGGGGGCAACATATGATCAGGGGCTTCAAAAATCCACGCAAAGGAAAGCATCCGACCAGCAAGAGGCAACGTACTCAGGTATCGCTCTCTTCTAATTTGTTCAGAAATCTCAAAAGTCAGGGAACGCTTACCTTGATAAAAAAGACGTTGAAACCATTCGTCCATTACTTCTGTCTTGGGCTGGCGCTTATACACGATCGAGTCCGCGACTTCCCAGCTTTCTTCCCACAAAGGCGCCTGCGTGAAAAAATAGGGATATAGTTTCTGGAGTATTTGCTGGTCATCTCCCCCGTTCAACATACGCAACATCAATTGAAATTGGAATCTTCGGGGAGATTGGGACGCCTGAATCGCCAGAGAACGTTGAAGTGCAGCATCTCCCGCTGCCTGGTCTTTTCGAGAATAAGCCAGGCGTGCAGACAGAAATTCATATTGCGCCTCCAAAAGACGGGAATCGACACGGGATCTGCGATTCCCTACAAGAAACTCCCGTATCATTCGACGCGCACGACTCACTCTATTGGCTTCCAGTTGCTGCTCGGCACCAATCAGAAGTAAAGATGACTGCATGTAATGAAACTGGGCGTCCTGCAGATTACCGAAGGAAAGTTGACGGAGCATTTCAACAGTAACCGCGTCATTTAAAGAATGTTGAAAGGCTTGATAGCGTGCCGTTTTTGCCCATTTGATGGCCGGTGCAAGAGGTGCCTTTTGTGTATCGGAATCTTGTAGAGAAGATCTGAACCACCCTTTGAATGATTCAACAATGGTGTCCGAATCCTGATAGACATACGCAACATGAGAGGCATCCTGAAACCAGTTACTGGCTGCCTTCCAATTACGGTGAGATGCTTCTATCTTCCCTAACTGCAACATTGCAGAAGCACTCAGGTGATGCACCATCTGCCCCGGCATCACAACCGATTCCTGCAACAGGGACTTCGCACGGGCTTCATTTCCAGCTCCCAGGAAAGCCAGTCCCTGAAGCAGTGTCATCCAAGTTTGTGACCAATGCCGCTCACGACCTCGTAGACTATAGCTAACAGGAAACCAGCTGGGACGAAACGCTCGTAACAATTCATGAGACAGCGGATCAAAAGATGCCATCGGTCCAAGAATTCGATACCTTCCCTGTAACATGACTGAAAGGCAACGCACATACTCCGGCATATCAAACATCAAGACATCTCCATTCTGTATAGCTGGAAGAATGTCATTAGCATTTACAAAATGCCGTTGCCCAAACGTTTGCCGGTCAACCAACCACTCGCCTAAAAGATACTCCCTCAATAGTCCACGGTGAATCGGGAAATAGCGCATCGGATAAATCCCGGGATTCACCGGTCGCTGGATTCTTCCCCAGGGTGAAATCACACGATTCGTCTGCTGTGCCGGTGTCAGGGGATACCACCACATCACGAGAAGTCCGACCTGAGGAAATCGGACAAAAATATTGGCTGCACGATTATAATGGGTCATCGCATCGGACAATTGTCCCAACTGCTCAAAACAAGCACCCATCATGACTTCATGAAAGATTGAATCGACCCACGGAAATCGGACATAAGTAGATCGAACAGCCTTGGGAACCATCAACTGAAATCGCTTCAAGGCCAACTCAAACTGCCCCAGATGGTAAAAATGAAGTCCGGTATAATAGTCTGCAACCGGAAAGGTAGGGAGTTGCTGGCCGTCTACCAGTTCTTTCTGTGCAAATACCGGTCGGCCTTCAGACACTACCAGCAAAACGAGAATGAGCAGCCCGCCACAAGATCTCATAGCTGTCCCCCAGAAAGTTCAATATTCAATACTCATACAAACAGAATACCCACTGTTCCGGAACCAGTCATCAAGGCCACGTAAGACTATCCGCTTCGTCCAATAATATACCGAAGAGGATCCACCTGGTGTCGCAAAATTTCCAACTGTTGAGAACTGGGATCAGGAGTGGTTTCAATGGATTCAGGAATCAGTAATTCAAACCCCGTATGATCACGCACTTCATCGAGACTTACTCCAGGATGTAAACTTTCAATCTGCATTTGTCGGGTTCTTTCGTCAAATCCCAGTACAGCAAGGTTCGTAATCACTTTATAAGGCCCGGTGTCCTCAGGAAGTCCGAATGATTCACGCGCTCCTGGACCGGTCAGATACCCGGGTGTTGTTACAAAATCCAACTTATTGACAAACCGTCTTCGGTCATGAAGCGTCAGTACCAGGGTTCTCCAGCATAGACTCCCCAGATCGTTAGCTCCCCCACTTCCAGGCAAACGAACCTGAGGAGCAGAATACTCACCAATAATCGTCGAATTCAGATTTCCATAGGCATCGATCTGAGCCCCTCCAAGAAACGTATAATCAATCATTCCCCGCTGACAGGTTTCCATGATGTCCGCCATACTGGCCGCCATCAATCCCTGATAAAAAGTTCTTGAATCCCCTACACTGATTGGCATTTCCGGTAATCGTGAACCGACCCCACCCGCTTCAAAAAATAAAGTCAGATTCGGTGCAGTCGTCTTCTGAGCTAACATCGTCGCGGCACACGGTGCACCGGTACCCACAACCACAGTTCGCCCATCTTCTAACATGCCCGAGGCAGCACAAATCATTAACTCCATGGGAGTGTAGTCAGTCGTCATCTGAAATTCTCATATTAGGAAAGGCATTCGAATCTGAAATAGAAATATGGCCTACTCCTTCTTTACCTCACTCGATCAGCCATTCGCGTCGTCGCAGATCCTGCATGCGAGGTATCCCTCCGCAAAGCTCCAGGTACTCAGAAAACGTGCTGGTTTCAAAAATATAACGACTCAGAAACGCCATATGCTGATCTATTTCTTTTTCAGACTCCAGCCATTGCTTCAAATGATCTTCATCTGAAAAATACTCATAGGGCATATTTCCTGGATAACTGCCAAAGGGAACTTCACAAACTGCGTCCACACAGAAAAAGGGGATCATGGTCTGAGTAGGATGACGTCGAATCTCGTCATTAGGGATCAGTCGTTCGCAGGTAATAATCAATTTTTTTGAGGCCCGGGCCAATGCAACATCCGCCACGGAATTTCCATTGATTCGGCAGTTACCGTAGACGTCAGACTCATGCACATGGATCACAGACACATCCGGCCATAGCGCTGGCACAGCCGTCAATCGTTTGAATGTAAACGGACATTCCACCGTACGCGCTGCACTGAACTCGAAGGTATCCGTACCCGCCATGGTTCGCACAGGCAGAAAAGGAACTCCCATGGCAGCCGCCTGGAATCGTGCGGCAAGCGTGTAGTTACTCCACTCACAGAAAACGACCTCCCCACTTTCAGAAACACGACGTGCGTGGGCAGACAAACCACGTGCTTCGAGTCCTACGATGTAGGCAGCGTCCACACGCGACAACAGTTTTCCACGGCCTGTCTGATTTCCGGCACAAAGAATTTGAAAGTCGTGTGTTGTCGTATGACCGGCAAAACCAAGATCCTGTTTTCGTTGACGCACGATCTCGTGTAAAGCAGCAGTCGAAATGCGATCTGCACCAAAACCTCCGGAAGCGAGGTAATCACCATCGGTAACAAAACGTGCAACCGCTTCCTGAACAGACATTACTTTTTCGACCATTACCCTAGGTTTGTCCCGAAATGTCTGTCGCGCCCGCTCACAATCCGGATCGGTGAACAACGGCCCTTTACCTGACTCCGTCGATTTCGACATCTCTGGACAACTCCTATGAATCTCCGTCGACCGCAAGAAGCCGTTTTAAGCTTGCCATTACTCGGCAACACATGATCCACTTCCTCCGATCATCCCTGGCAATCTAAATAATGGCAATCGTATGATAACCCCACGGCTACATCAGATCTTCCAAAATCTGTCAGCCACCTTTACCTTAAACCGTGATACCGGGATGAGCTCCCATTTCATGACAATCAGAACATGACTTCTGGCAGAAATCTCACAGCAAATTCTTAGAAGGTATTCTTTTCATCCGGCACTCAGCGACTCTGAATACAGTACAAGTGATTCATTGACCGAATAAACAACGAGTTCTGGCTGACGGCATACGAAGCGAGGGTCTCTTCTGAAAGCGGATTCCGGGCCAGTAACGAAAAGTCCGTACCCGCTTGTAGTACAACACCTTCTCCATCTTCACTTTGAAAGTAAACCTTGTTGTCTCCATAAACCGGTGAAGCAGAGAACTCACCACCCAGACGTTGTCTCCAATGGGACTGTCCGGTTCGCGCATCAAGACATGATGCAATCCCACGATCACTCACAAAATAGAGTTCGTCCTCAACGATCAATAGAGAGGGATTATGTGGCACTCCAGTTCGAGTCCGCCAAGCAATGTGTGTATTGGTCACATCTCCGCTCCCATCCGGCCGGACCGCGAGCAGCCATGGAGTAGCATACCCTGTGCAGATGTAAACCAGTCCGTGTGCAAAAACCGGTCGAGGAACCACAGAAAACCCATCATAGGTTACATACCAGAGTTCTGTGCCATCGATCGGGTCGTACGATACGACGGCATTGGCACCGGCAGAGATCACCTGTGAACGCCCCTCGACTTCGATGGCTAATGGCGTACTGAATGAAAAACGCCGTCCGCTACTCGGTGGGCGATCTTTTGTCCACCGAACCTTTCCGGTCCGGTGATCCAACGCTGCCACAAATTGTCTGTTTGCGCCATCGCAATTAAATATCAGGTGATCTCCTACAAGAACAGGAGATCCACCGTTACCGTGCACCGGGGTAAAGGTCAGTGATTGATTACGCCAGATTACCTTCCCGTCAAGATCCAGACATGCCGTACCACTTACTCCGAAATGTACATAGATCCTGTCCTCTTTTAAAATCGGAGTTGGACTGGCATGACTGTTTTTAAGGTGAATGGGATCGGTTTCTACGCCGGACTGCCGAAAAACTTCCGTTTTCCATATCAGAGTTCCGCGGTCCTTATCCATGGCAATCAGACACAACACTTGATCGGTCTCTGACTTCGAGGAAAGGGGAATCGCAGTGGTCATGTAAATAACGTCATTGGAAACAATGGGAGATGACCATCCCTTACCAGGGACCACCACTTTCCACTTCACATTGACAGAATCATTCCAGTTAACGGGTAGATTCTGAACCGAGGCCACCCCCTGACCTGTTGGCCCCCTGAATTCAGGCCAATCCTCACCACAAGATGCCGTGCCGGAAAAAAGACATCCTACTAACAGGAAGGAGGCCGCTGAAAATGTATGATTCAATGTTAACACTCGCTGATAGTAAAAGAGAAACCCAGGGATCCTCGACGTGTGCTATTCATGATTTCGACATCGATCAGTCACCTGTCGACACTTGGATTACCTGGCTCACACAGGGCAGTCATTCTAACAGGAATAATACGATTCCTCTATGCCCGGCTACCTGTTAGGCAGACCTGATGATAGCCGTCAAAGTAATCTGTAGCATTACTCGCAATGAACAGCGCACCTACATAAAACGGTTCGCCCTGTAACAAACTTCGTACATTTCAGGTCAAATGAGCATCCGTTTCAACTGCTTTTCTACGCGAAATCAACCCTGACTCGATTTACCCGGGAAAGACTGAAATCTCACAATCTACGTGATTGTAGCCAGATACTCCAGAGAACGCAGGCACTCTCAACGGCATTCTTGCTGTTCGAGTTTCTGACTTTGCAAAGGAAACTCTACCTGTCAGGATTTTCCATATTCGATCTTACAACATGCCATATTCCCACCGTGCTATATTGAAAAAATCGATTCCACTCTGTCGGCCCCACTACTTGACATAATTCTATTGAGTGGAGCGGAGGGGACTCGAACCCCCGACCTCTGCATTGCGAACGCAGCGCTCTCCCAAACTGAGCTACCGCCCCATACGTAAATGAGTAAACCGGAGAAACGACCGCTCACTTCAAATCACAGACGCGATTGACAGAACAGATTCCTGACACGTCCTTCCATAATGTTGTCCCCGTGTTACTCCGTTCATTCTAGCGCATTGAAAAGAAACACGGAAGATAAGTAAGGGCTGTTCCGTGAGAGATGTGCAACCGGTTGTGTTTCTGTGTTACCCGCAAACTGGTACTCCACTGGTAAGTGTTATCCATTCAGTGGTGATCGGGTTTATCCGAGTATCAGGTTTCCAGAAATTACCGCATGATTGGCCCAGACCATCTCAACTGAATAGCATCTGGTTCTTCCCATGTTTTGAATCCATCCTGTTGACACCCTCCCCTGCACAGCAAGACTTCCACAAAATTTACGTCTTCCTTCGAACATCATGAGGGAACATGAGATCTTCTGTTCTAAAAATCGTGTCGAAATAATAATGGATCCGGTTCCTTTTGCTACTTTTATTCGGTTACCTCATCCTATGAAAAAACCATACTGCTTTGAGCAGCATTGATCTTTCAGCAAAATGGAACTACTCTCTTAATGCAAGCTAGTAATCTTATGACTTCGCTTGGGAACAAATAATCTGTCATGAATGAGAAATAATTATCATTGGTCGTCGATCCTCAATTCACCAATCTCAGTCCGGCCCAACTTTACGAAGATGCCATCCGGTTTGGGGATGGAGAAATCGCTTCCAATCGCACCTTGATCGGCCCTCGCGCAGATCATCGTGCAACCTGTTTTTCGATTGTGTAGAACAAGGTGGAAAAGACCCGCAATACCTTCACAATCGCAAACTCTCATATGTCCTTTTTTCACAGCAAATTCAACTAGGAAAACGATCGAAAACAATGACCGCACAATCGACTCTCTCTGACGCCATTGAATCAACCATCGCATCACTCCCTGAACACATGCAGGAGTGGGTCCGAAAGGAAGCCGCTCTGTGCAAACCTGACGACGTCGAAGTCATCACCGGCAAAGCAGACCAGATCATCAGACTCGAGAACGAGCTCGAGGCATCAGGTGCCTACACGCGTCTGGACGAGAACGTCTACGGCAAGCGTACCTTCTACGCCCGGAGCGATAAGAACGACGTCGCCCGCGTCGAGGAGCGCACCGTCATTTGCACCGAGGACCCGGTCGACGCGGGCCCGCTGAACTTCTGGGTGAATCCCAAGGAGATGCACGGCAAACTCGACAAGCTCTTTGACGGGGTTATGAAGGGACGCGTCATGTACGTGGTGCCGTTTGTCACCAACCCCGCCGACAGCCAGTTCGCCACCGCCGGCGTGCAGCTGACTGACAGCGCCAACGTCGTCTGCAACCTCTACCGAATGAGCAACCTCCACGACGGCTGGCGCATCCTCGAAAAACAGCCTCGCTTCCCGCGCATCACCCACAGCTTCGGGACGCTCGACAAGGAAGATCGGTGGATCACTCACTTCCCCAAGGAGCTCTATTGCCGTACGATCAACAGCGATTACGGCGGCAACGCACTCGGCCCCAAAAAGATATTCGGTCTGCGGCTCGTCGGCATTCAGGCGCTGGAGAATGCCCAGAGAAAATCCAAGCCCGATGAGGACGTCGGCATCGAGCTCGTCGAGCATATGGCCCTGTTCGGCATCGACTACGGCGACCGCCGCATCCACTTCGGTGCCGCCTTCCCCAGCATGTGCGGAAAGACCAATATCGCCACCGGAGTCGCGGAAGGCCCCATCGCCAAAGCAGGCCACACGATCTTCGCGCTCGGCGACGATATCATCGGCGGCGCTACCAAGAAGGGCGACGGCAGACTTTATGTCAACAACATCGAGGCGGGCATGTTCGGCGTCACTAAGGGCATGAGCGACTTCGCCAACAAGATGCTCATGGAAGCGCTGCGCAACCCCAAGTCTGACGTCCAGGACTTCGAAGGTGGCCCCATCTTCACCAACCAGGTCCTCGTCGACAAGGGCGGCAGTAAACGCGTCTGGTGGAGCGACAGTGGCGAAGACTTCCCACAAGGCGACGGTATCGCCACCTGGAACTGGCTCGGCGACGAAATCGACGCCTCTGCCGAGGAAAAGGATCAGAAAAATGCCCGTGTCACCATGCCCATTCGCAACGTGCCACACCTGGACTCCGACTACAGCAACAACGCCGGCGTGCCGCTGGACGTGGCCCTCATCGGCGGCCGATCAAGCAAGCTGCATCCGCTCATCAGCCGCGCCCGCACCTGGAACGAGGCCGTCTACCACGCCTTGTGCCAATTCAGCGAGCCAACCGCGGCCGCAGTCGGCCAGAAACCGCGCTACGACCCCATGGCGAATCGCCCCTTCATCGCGTTCAATATCAGCGACTACACGGAGAAGTGGCTGGACCTGCCCAACAAGACGCCAAAGCCCCCGGCGGTCTTCAGCGTCAACTGGTTCCGCCGCGATGACGACAGCAACTTCATCTGGGACGGTTTCGGCGCAAACTACCGGGTCCTCGACGCCGCCGTACGTCAGCTGGAGGGCAAGGACACCTGGGTGGAGACCCCCATCGGCCTAGTCCCCAAGCCTGAACAAATTGACATCAGCGGCCTCAAGTACACCACGACCACCGAGCAGCTCGCTGAGATTCTCGTCCCCGATCAAGAGGCCCTCAAACGCGAGGTCGCCAACCGCGAAGGCTGGCTGAACGAGCTTGAGAACGGATTGGAGAAGGGCAGCGAGAGTCGCGGCGCCCCCAAGAAGCTCCCCCAGGCCATCTGGGACGAACACGAGGCCTTCAAAAGTCGCGTCGATGAATACTGCGAATAGGAGCCCCGCGTAGAAGACTGCTCCCACATCTGATTGGGATGGCACAGAAATGGGCGTAACAGAACACGAAACGATGTTCTGCGCCTGTTTCGGCGCCGCATTCCAAGAGACGGATGCACAACTCGATTGGGTTATTTGCAGAAAATTTCAAACGCTCTGTAGACGATGCTTCTGAAGAAATCTTGGCAGCCGATCCACAAATTTGAGCAGACCCTAGAAGAATTTGTGGAATCTCTACAAGAGGAACCTTGCCGGCCAAACTCACCAGGAAAGAACGGTACTTTTTAACAAGAGACCGGGACCAACTATTCAGCCCTCCAGAATAAGGCTCACCGTGCAGGTGCAATCCGTTCGTTGGTCTTATAGCACTCGCGGTATAAAAACATGACCGTAAGGGACGGCAACCACCGCCCCATCTCATTATTGAATATAACCGGTCAGATCCGCACACTCACCATTGGGCACCCAACCCTCCAATCTGTTCTACTTTCTTACGGCAACATGGCCTCTGTTCTAGTTTTCCTGTTGCATAGATACCGTCACAACGCCCCCCCTTCCATCGATTGGCGTCGTACGTGTTCCATCCGAAACACCGTTTGTGTGGTTACATAATCGTCATAGCAGTAATAACCGTTCCGTCGATTGTCAGGTTTCGGGCGAATGGGAACAATCCTTTCAAAACTCGACGACCGGTGTTCAAAACAGGTGCTAGAATATCTTTAGTGTAAGGAAACTATCTCTTGGGTGTGTAACCCTACGACGCAAGGAAGCGGGAATTCGATGAAAGACTTTAAAATGCGTGATCGAAGAGATAACTCCCAATGGGCTTCTTGCAACGGTTCTTCCGAACAACATCAAACAGTAACCAGAAAACAACGCGTCCCAGCAGCTTTGAACACGCCAGTGACAGCGAACTGGAAGAACATCTCGAAGTTGCACGCTATGGCAATTTCGAACTGACTGACGCGATCCGACCATCCTATGATCTGACCGTGATCCCAAGCGAAGGATATCGGAATGACACGTACTATGACGAAGTAAACCAAGAACATGTTCCGGTTTTACTGGCTGCAGCGTCAAAAGAAAAACTTTTTGACCTCTTTCTGG
>Ga0310344_10001338_pt1 | contig 18885 bp, 18 predicted proteins | sample HC15DNA20200_MG_FD_203801 | JGI IMG/M metagenome (GOLD analysis project Ga0310344, IMG submission 203801) | Marine microbial communities from station ALOHA, North Pacific Subtropical Gyre - HC15-DNA-20-200_MG | ecosystem: Environmental > Aquatic > Marine > Oceanic | place: Pacific Ocean: North... | reverse complement strand
GTGCTACCGCCGGCAGTTGCCGGACTCGCCCTGCTCATGGCATTCGGAGGCACAGGACCTATCGGCCACATAGGCGGCTCAATCGCCTTCACCACCAGTGCTGTAGTAATGGCTCAGGTCTTTGTTTCAGCACCGTTCTTCATCCGCTCAGCCCGAGTTGGATTCGAGGCGGTCGATGACGAGCTCGAAGGGATAGCACAGACGCTCGGGGCCTCCCCGATCATCAGTTTCTGGCGGGTCTCTCTACCTCTCGCTCGCCGAGCCCTAATCACCGGTCTGGTGATCGCTTGGGCACGCGCGATCGCGGAGTTTGGAGCAACGATGATGTTCGCCGGCAGCCTACAGGGCCGGACTCAAACGATGCCAATTGCGATCCTAGCCGCACTGGAATCAGATCTTGGCGCCTCTTTAGCATTGGCGAGCATTATGCTCCTTATGGCGCTTGCCGTACTGCTGCTGGTGCGCTGGGTCACAGGGAAAGACGACACAGATGCTTAACCTCTCGCTCCAACTTTCATTGGGGAGCTTTACCCTTGACGTTCAGTTCCGAGTCGGGGAGGGCGAAGTGATGACTTTAGTCGGGCCCTCGGGTTCGGGAAAGACACTGACGCTTCGATTAATATCCGGGCTCATCCGCCCGGATACAGGCTTCCTCACGCTATACGGATCTACACTTTACTCATCAGATGAAGACCATTGGATCGCCCCCCACGCTCGCAAAATAGGGTATGTGCCTCAGCACTACCAACTTTTCCCTCACCTGACCGTCAGCCAGAACGTCGCGTTCGGCGTGCGCGGCGATTCCAAAGCTGAGCGGGATCGGATCACTGAGACGACACTAGAGACCTTCCGCATCTCGGACATCGCTGACCGGCTACCACGTAGTCTCTCAGGAGGCCAGCAACAACGAGTTGCGCTAGGTCGTGCTCTCGCGGCCGAGCCACGAGTCTTACTGCTAGACGAGCCTCTTGCAGCTCTTGATCATCCCTTGCGCAGAGAGTTGAGACATGAACTTAACGCAATCAAGGAGCGATCTCATATCCCAATCGTGCTCGTAACCCACGACTTGTCCGACGCAGTCGCCATGGGAGACGTGGCCATCCTAATCGAGGATGGCCACGTCGTGGACCAGGGAAGACCATTAGACGTTATCAATCAACCCCAAGGTCGGGCCCCGACCCAGCTCACCGAGGTGGAGAACATACTGCAGGGCGAAGTTGTAGCCATTTCCCAAGAAGATGGGACGATGACTTGTAACCTAGGCCCCGTCTCCCTGGCAGTGCCCCACGCCGGGCTCCAAGTCAGAGACGAGGTTTGTATCGGTATTCGAGCCGAAGACGTGCTCGTCGGGGTTGAGCCCCCAGTAGGCCTAATTGCGGAGAACATTCTCCCAGGAATTATCTCTGGTATTAACGGGGGCGATTTCGAGCGCCATCTGACGGTGAACTGCACCGGCCTCGAATTCAGAGCCGAGGTGAGCGCAAGAACAGTCTCTAACCTTGGTCTTCACGAAGGACAAACTGTGTGGCTCGTGATCAAAAACAACTCGTGCTTTGTTTTAGAGTGAATTCGCACTATCCATTAACAGCAGGACCAGACTCTATCAGCCCCTTAAGCACTGCTTTAATGACCAACCCATGGGCCTCTACTTTGTCAAAAACTTCTAATTGGTTTACGGGCCCTATAATCCCCAAGCATGACTCAACCCTCTCTCCCAAGGACCGGAGCATCGCCACAAAGTCCCTTGCAGCTTAGAGAACCCGCGATTGTTGCCGGTCGCAGTGGATCTTGGGCTCAATCAAAGGGGCGATGGCACAACGTGCTCCTTGCCGGTGACAATCTACATGGCATGTCGGTCCTGGAGAGCAGGTTTAGTGGCGCTGTCGACCTGATCTATGCTGACCCACCTTTCGCCACCGGCGAAGAGTTCCGATTGGGCCGTCGCAAGAAGACCACGCAGGGGGTCGGGGCCACAGCCTACGAGGACACTTGGAAAGACAGGGCCGAGTACTCTGACATGCTGCGCAGCCGATTGGCTATGATGCACCGCCTGCTCGCCGACTCAGGCTCCATCTTTCTCCATCTAGATTGGCGCTCCTCCCATCACGGGAGATTGCTACTGGACGAGATTTTCGGTGTAGAGAATTTCCGCAATGAGATCGTGTGGCACTATGGCGGCCGAGGTGCAAAAGCCATAGCCGGCCAGTTCCCGCGTAACCATGACACTATCCTGTTCTATTCAAAGTCCGCAAGCTCACGATTCGAGCCTCTCAAGGTTGAGGAAAGACTAAGTGCAGGAGAGGCGAAGGCCAGAGGTTATCAACAAGAAAGCGACGGACGCTGGTTCAAAACCGCGCCACGCGGCGACTACACGGACGAGAGCGTCGCTCGGCTTTCTCGCGAGGGACGTATACACCGAACCAGGACGGGGCGAATTCGAGTCAAGTACCACCTCCGGGTAGCAGAGGGCCTCGTGGTAAATGACCGGCTTCTTGGTGACGTCTGGTCTGACATCCCAGACATGATGCACGCGCCGGCCAAAGAGCGAACTGATTACCCTACACAGAAGCCTGAGCGACTTTTGCAACGGATCGTACAGGTGGCAAGCAAACCTGGCGATCTCGTAGCAGACTTTTTCTGCGGATCGGGCACCACGCTTGTCGTCGCTCATAAAATGGGACGATATTGGATCGGCTGCGACCAAAGCGACGCCGCAATCAAAATCGCGGCACATCGGTTAAACGAAGCTAGTTGCGAGTTCGAGGAAGCCACCATCGAGTAACGAACACCGGGGCCTTCGAAGACACTCTTACAGCAACCCCGTGCTAAACTTGGCCCCACCAAGACATTGTCATGACAGGCGCGACTAACTTCCTATTCGAAGACCCCGACCACTTCGAGGAGGGCCTCCTCCACCTCGTCGACATGCTCGAACTGGCCGACCCGAGACGGATGGAAGCCGATCAGAGCCAAGCCAAAGTAGTCGAAACAGGCGTCAGCGTATCGGTAGGCGGCACTTTCGAGGATTGGCGTAACTTGTGTCTGAGCACCGCGAACCAACTCAAGGCAACACGGGACCAGGTAGAAAGCCCAGATGGCCGAGCAATGCTCGATGCAACTGTTGACCGCATCGAGCAGATGGTTGAGTAGGGGCTACTCTCTCTTCCCAAAGAACCTTCGGAAATAGCCCCCCCGGTTCTGTCCTTCTCCCGTGTTCCTGTAATCGATCATCTCACCCCGCCATGTCTTCCCATGACCGGTCTGCTCCCCGATCGATCTGTTACCCCGTGCCACCGAGAGGAGATATGCGGCCAGCAGCAGCCCGATCGATACGGCGATCAGAGCTGGGCTGCGAACGAACGGTGACGCCACCAGACAGATTGCACCTAGGCCACCAACTTTGGTGGGTGTAATCCATCGAAACCACCGCCCGACTTCCTGATTCAGCGATTCCTTAGCGCGCTCCTGAGCTTCCTTGAAATGCTGACGCAACGGTCTCCGCGGTTCAAAACCACCCGTCTCACCTATGATCTCTTCGATTTCTCGCTCGTATCGCTCGGGCATCGCTCACACCCCTGTGATCCCGCCTCCCCTGCATTCACCGAACCTGCAGGCTAGTGCGGTTGGCCAATTGTAGCCTTTTGTCACTCGACTGTCTTGACTTTAATCCTCTTTCTGAAACTCATCAGGGAATGTGCGGCTGGTAACGCGTGCCTATGTGCCCCTCTTCCTCAAAAATCTTGCGCTGCTCAGGGGAATAGGCAAGTAACTCTCCATAAACATACGGATTGTGCTCCCCCAGGCGGGCAGGTGGTGTCTTTAATTCATTCGGCGTATGGTCCATGCCCCACATCAAACCTGGATAGTCATGCGTACCGGCGTCCAGATGGTCGAATTGCTTGAAGAAACCTTCCCGAGCCAAGTGGGGATCGGCGTAGAGCTCCGAATCCCGGAGAACCGGTCCTGCCGATATTCCGTGGCGCTGAAGAGCTTCAGCTGCATCGGCTGCCTTCCGAACCGACGACCAAGCGGTAATGGTATCGTCAAGGGCATCGTGGTTTCTGGCTCGAGCGAGCAGGGTTGAAAAACGTGGATCACTACGGAGCCCTGGAGATTCCAACGCTTGGCAAAAGCCTTCCCATTCCAATTCAGAACCAACCGAGAGCGCAACCCAGTTGTCCTCCCCTTTGCAGCGATATGCCCCCTGCGGCACACGTGACGGATGTCGATTCCCCAGCGTGGCGTGCACGCGTCCATTCATGCTGCAGTCCATGATTGACTCGCCCAAGTACGGCACGAAGTTTTCACCGAGCGAGACCTCAACAAGCTGTCCCTGTCCGGTTATCGCTCGATGGCGCAGCGCCATCATGGCCGCGAAGGCCCCCGACGCCCCGGCGGCACCATCTCCCAGGTAGACGGCGTCCACCGACGACTGGTCCGCATCGGGATAGCCACGGACAAGCGTGTGCCCAGCTGTGCACTCCACCTGCACGCCGAACGAACGATAGTTCTTGTAGGGCCCATTAAGTCCATAGCCAGGCATGCGAACAGCGATCAGATCTGGACGCACCTTGCGCAGGTCTTCGTAGGTGAGGTCTAGCTTCTCGATGGTGCTAGGCACATTGTTCTCAATGAATACATCGGCTGTACGAAAGAGGTCGTCGACCACCGCTCGGCCCTCGGGGCGAAGCATGTCGACGGTCATACTGAGCTTGTTGCGACCATGACTCTGGAAGATCGGGTACCGATTCCAGGGGTTTTCCCCAGGTTCCCAATCGGGGTAGGAGTATCCCCAATCCTTTCGTAGACGGGGCATGTCCGGGGGTGGGTTGGCAAGTCGGCCTCGCGTATTGGGCTGCATCGTGTACGTCGACTCAATTCGAATGACCTCGGCGCCCCAGTCGGCAAGCAGCATGGTCGCGTGAGGCCCTGCCCAAACGATAGTCAGATCGAGGACCCGAATTCCTTCAAGTGGCAACCTCACTCAGGCTACCCCCTCGCGGCGAAGCCCAGCCAGATCCTCAAGCGAAAGCCCAAGCAGGCCGCACAGAACCTCGACGTTATGTTGCCCCAAGAGCGGAGCCGCCTTGGTCTGGCGCCGGGGGCTGCCGTACATGATGAAAGGTCTCGCCACCTGGGCCACATCGCCAGCAACAGGGTGCGACACCGTTTCCCACATGCCACGGTCGCTAAATACCGGATCCTTAAGCAGGTCCGATGAGTCGTACAAGGGGCCTGACGGGATTTGATGTGCCTGCGCAATCTGAAAGAGTTCACGTTTCGTATGCTGCAGCGTGAAGGGCAATAGGTACTCGTCAAATTCATCCGATGCCGTTGGCCGAGACCTAGCCATCGGGCTAGAAAAGCGTGCATCCTCGAGAATCTCAGGGTGCCCCATCATGCGGGCCATATTCTCAATTTTTCCCTCGCCAGCCATGAAATGAATATACCCATCGCCACAGATTCGGACACCGGTCCCGGGAACGGTACTCCCCAGCTTCCGCTGATTATCCTCACCCGTGTACTGGTAGCCTACGAGCATAGTCGTACGCCGGTCCTGGTTCGCCGCCTGGGCACGAAAAAGGGAGAAGTCCACATGATCGCCCTCCCCTGTAGTCTCCATCTTCCATATAGCAATCGCTGTGGCGCTCGCTGCGCACGCCCCGGCGTGGTATTGGATGACGCTCTCACCGAGTTTTAGGGGCTCGCGTTCAGGAAGGCCCGTCGCGAACATGGGCCCGCCCATAGCGTAAGTCACTATCTCTGAAGTTTTACGGTCGCGATAGGGCCCGCTCTGGCCAAAGTCGCTGATCGAGACCACTACAAGATCGTCTCTGCCATCCGTTAGGTGAGCGAAGTCTAGATCAAGCGCCCGACTAGTGCTCGGCGCAAACCCCTCTACAACCACCTGGGCCTGATCAACTAGCGCCATAAGAATTCCCCGCCCGATGCGAGTCGTCACATCCAGCGTGATGCCACGCTTGTTCGTGTTGAGGTGAAGGAACGAACCACTCTTCTCTGGATGGGCCTCATCTCCCTTGAAAGGGAGTTCGGCTCTTTGGGGATCACCCGACAGCGGCTCGACTTTGATCACATCCGCGCCATAATCCGCGAGGAGCTTTGTGCAGTAAGGACCGGAAATTAATTGAGTCAGGTCGAGGACTCTAATTCCGGTAAGGGGCGGTTGGAGCATCAGCCAGCCTTAGCTCGCATTCCTGCTCTTTACGGGATCGGCCGCGAGCGCGCGTAGTATACGGTAGCATGGGTACCCCCATGACAACCCTTTTCGGCAACAGTCTTCCCGACATGCGGATCGAGCCGCCGGGACCGGAATCGCGGCGGCTCGCCGAGAACCTCGCCCACAACGAGTCCCCTGGGGTCTCGACGATGTCGACCGGCCACATCCCTATCGTTTGGACCACCGCTCGCGGCGCCAACGTGATCGACGCCGACGGAAACGTTTACATCGACCTCTCTGGTGCCTTCGGTGTCGCATCGATCGGACACAACAACCCAAAAGTACGAGCGGCCATCCGTGCCCAGTCACGGCACCTGATCCACTCACTTGCTGACGTCCATCCTAGTAATACACGCGTTCAGCTCGCGGAGCGATTGGCAACCCTCGCTCCAGTTGAGGACGCCCAGGTGATGTTCGCCAACACAGGCGCAGAGGCGGTTGAGTTAGCAATGAAAACTAGCTCTCGTTGGACTGGACATCACCGGTTTATTGCCTTCGAGGGTGCCTACCATGGCGTGAGCTATGGGGCTCTGGCTGCAACCCATCGCCACGACTTTCGCGAACCCTATGAGCCCCAACTCCACCAGGGAGTGGTCCATGTCCCGTATCCAAACCCCACCCACCGGCCCGATCGCAGCTTACGCGAATGGCTTGAGCCTGTAGCTCAAGCGCTGGCTAAGGGGGGAATCGCCGGTGTGCTTGTGGAACCGGTACAGGGGCGAGGAGGCGAGATCGTGCCACCCAAGGGCTTCCTATCCGAGCTTCAAAAGCTATGCCGCATCCGCAAGGTCTTGCTGATCGTCGATGAGATGATTACCGGCTTCGGACGCACCGGAAGGTGGTTCGCTGTCGACCACGAAAACGTCCGACCCGACTTGATCTGTTTGGGTAAGGCAATGGGAGGCGGGATGCCTCTCTCTGCGTGTGTCGGCCGAAGAGAAGTCATGGATTCATGGCGCTATAAGACGGGAGAGGCCCCCCACGCCTCGACCTTCATGGATCACCCCCTGTCGAGCAGCGCAGCGTTGGCCACGCTCAACGAGATGGAGCGTTTAGACTTGCCGCAGCGGGCTAATCGACTTGGCCGTTACACCTTGAAGCGCCTGGGGGCGCTCTCGAAACAGTGCGACCACGTCCTAGGAACACGAGGTCTGGGACTCATGATCGGCATAGAGTTAGCCATTGATTCCCTAGCGATCGCCGATGCCTGCTTGCAGCGGGGCGTAATCGTATTAGGGGGAGGCCCAAAAAGAAACGTACTGTCACTCACTCCTCCAATAACCATCACCCAGCGCCAGTTGAACTACGCCCTAATGGTCATAGAGGAGACAGTACGAGCAGACGGACAAGTATCGCGACCGCTCGCAGCCGCCCGCGATGGCCGCTAGAATGCACGCCATGACTGCAGCCGAGCCCTCCCAAGCGACTCACCGTATGCGTGTCTACCCACTGGACCCAAGCACCCTCAGCCAAGAACAGATCGCCGTTACCTTTGCGATGACGTCGAGGAGCCCTCAGCCCTTCGACGAAATTAGTCAAATCGTGTCGGAGACTAAAGCCGCTGACTTCAACGAGAAGTGGGTCGTAGGCTACGGTCACGCCTCAGTTGCCGAACACGCCGTTATCCACATGGCAGTAGAAGATCTGTCCCGTCTAGTGTGCGATGACCTCGAGGACAACCGCCTGGCCTCGTACACCGAGAAGTCATCTCGCTACCAGCTCCTCGATCGAGGTAGCTACCACATCCCCAAAGAACTGCTGGGGCACGAGATGGAGCATGCCTACAAAAAAGCCTGCGACCTACTGTTCGACATATACCATAGCCTGATCGAACGAACCTTGGATTGGCTTCAGTTGCAGAACCCACAACGGGACGACGAAAAGGATGGTGCCTATCGGTTGCGTTTGAGGCGGATCGCCACAGATCACTGTCGCTTCGTGCTACCGGCAGGAACACTTACCAACGTAGGACTTACGCTTAACGCTCGATCGATGGAGCATGCCATCAGCAAGCTCCTCTCTTCACCGCTCGCCGAGGCCCAAGACCTTGGTTCGGCGCTAAAGGACCAGGGCCGTACCATCGCGCCCACCCTAATCAAGTACGCCGAGGTCAGCAACTATCTCGTCGCCTCAAGACAAGCCCTAGGCGCTAGAGCAAGCAGGAGCCGGCTCGAGCCCCTGCGGAAGCGCCCGGTGGAAGCAAAACTCGTCGAATACACACCTGATGCCCAAGACAAACTCATCACAGCCCTGCTCTTCTCAAACTCCAGCAATTCCTACACTGAGATTCGAAACCGCACAATCTCCATGGGACAACAAGAGCGCCGATCCCTCTTGAACGATGCCCTCGACGGGCTTGGCCCTTTCGACGCGCCTCTTCGGGATCTCGAGCTTATTGAGTACCTCTTCGAATTGACAATGGACTACGGCGCATACCGGGAATACAAGCGGCATCGGATGCAGACATACCTGCCACAGGGCCTCACTACTGATCTCGGCTACGTCGTCCCATTCGTTGTCGAAGAAGCGGGTGCCACAGCTGAGTTCGAGGAGGCAATGGACATAGCCGCCAACGCCTCGAAGGAGCTCGCTGAATTCAATCCAATGACCGGTCAGTACGTCGTCACTCACGCACACAACCGAAGACTTCTGGTACGAATCAGCCTTCGCGAGTGCTTCCACCTGATTAAGCTGCGCAGTGCCAAGGAAGCTCACTTCACTATCCAGGACATTGCTCGCCAAATGCTGGCCGAAATCGAAGAGGTTCACCCTGAATTGATTAGCTACATCAAGTTACGCGAAGGATAATTCCCTCGGGACACCACGACGGTGCACGGCGCTTCAGCAGAACGGGGACCGAACCTAACTTGTGGACGATAGCCAGAAAACCTACGCACCTATGAGGCCTGCTCCCTAGTGCTGACTAGCTCCCTTCGAACAGCAGGTGTTACTGTAGTTGCGAAGGATCGGTTCAAACCTGTTGCGACCCGCCGCCGTGCTATAATCTAGGCCTGTCGGCACGATAGGCTGAGCCTATACGAGTTTGCAAGATAGGTTTCGCCCCGTTCCAATTAGAGGCTTGCACACATGTCCGACGATCGGCTTCCGGCCTGGTTCAAAGTCCGCTTCCCAGGAGGCGAAAACTATCGCCGCATCAAGGAAGTCATGCGCGGCCGCCGACTGCACACGATTTGCGAAGAGGCCCACTGCCCCAACATCGGTGAATGTTGGGACAACGGCACAGCAACGTTCTTGATCCTCGGGGATATCTGTACCCGGGCGTGCGCCTACTGTGCGGTCACGAGCGGCAAGCCAAAGGCCCCCGTTGAAGTTGAGCCTCGCCGGGTCGCCTCAGCCGTAAAGGCGATGGCTCTTACCCATGCGGTGGTTACCTCGGTGAACCGCGACGACCTAGTCGATGGCGGCGCTTCAGTATACGTCCAGACGCTTCGGCTGATCCGGGAAAGTAGTCCCGGCTGCCGGGTAGAACTGCTGATACCAGACTACGAGGGCAAAGATCTGCAGGCGATCGTTGATGAGCGCCCAGACATCCTGAACCATAACATCGAAAGCGTCGCAAGACTTTTCCCCAGGGTGCGGCCCAAAGGTTCCTATGCCCGATCAATCGAGTTGCTGGCCCAGGCCAAGGAATGGTCTCCTGAGATGGTCACCAAGTCAGGAATCATCGTCGGCATGGGTGAATCGCAAGAAGAAGTCCTAGAGACCATGGCGGACCTACGAGAAGCTGCTGTAGACATACTGACGATCGGGCAGTACCTAAGACCCACGGAGAAGCACATCCAAGTCTCGCGTTACTATCAGCCAGAGGAGTTCCAGGATCTAAAAGCCGCGGGCAAGGCACTCGGCTTCGTTCACGTGGAGTCGGGGCCACTGGTGCGAAGCTCGTACCACGCACACGAGCACGTCGAGCCCGCAACCGTTCAATTGCAAACGTAAGCCCGCTCGTTTTGTGAGCGTTGCGAGTGGAAAGCAGTAAGAAAGGAAGTCCGTTGCCAGAGGCGTACGATGTAGTAGTGATCGGCGGAGGGCCCGGCGGCTATGTAGCCGCCATCAAGGCGGCCCAGCTGGGACTTATGACCGCCGTTGTGGAACGAGACGAGGTGGGCGGAGTCTGCCTCAACTGGGGCTGTATACCTAGCAAGTCCCTGCTGCGGAACGCAGAGGTCGTAAACCTTGTGCGCAACGCCAACGACTACGGTATCTCCGTGAAAAACCCCTCATACGACATGGGAGTCGCGATCGACCGCAGCCGCCGAGTAGTCGATAGCATGGTCAAAGGGGTCCGCTTCCTCCTAAAGAAAAACAAGGTTGCCTTACTGAGGGGTACCGCCCGTTTAACGGGCCCCAATACCATCTCCCTCGATCCGGTCGGTGACGAGATCAAGGCCAAATCCATCATCGTCGCTACGGGTGCACGGGCCCGCGACCTCCCTACGCTAACCACGGACGGCGAACAGGTGATCACCAGTCGAGAGGCCCTTGATCTACGTGAGGTTCCCAAGTCAATCGCCATAGTGGGAGCGGGTCCGGTAGGGATGGAGTTCGCTTACTTCTATCGCACCTATGGCGCGGAGGTCACCGTGATCGAACTCCTTGACCGCTGCGTCCCAGCAGAGGACGAAGAGGTCAGTGAAGAGCTCGCCCGTGAATTCGAGAAACTCGGAATCACCATTAAAACAGGCGTCGGCGTTGACTCGGCGGAGCGGGTCGACGGCCATGTCCACCTGTCTCTTGGGAAATCAGGTAGGTCCGGCACCATTGAGGTAGACAAGGTGCTTCTTGGTGTTGGCATTACGCCAAACACCGAGAACCTCGGGCTAGAAGAAACTGGCGTCAAGCTCGACGATGGGGGCTGGATTTCAATCGACGAACAGATGCGCACGAGCGTGCCGAGTGTATACGCCATCGGAGACGTGACCGGCAAGCTGGCGTTGGCCCATGTGGCTCAGCATATGGGAGTGATAGCCTCTGAGGCCATCGCCGGTCAGGAGACCAGGCCGCTGATCTACGAGGACATGCCTCGTGCAACTTACTGTCAGCCACAGGTAGCAAGCTGCGGTTTAACTGAAGAGCAAGCTAGGCATCAGGGACATTCGGTGAAGGTCGGCAAGTTTCCCTTTACCGCGAGCGGGAAGGCCGTCGCAATCGGATCCACAGCTGGCTTCGTTAAGCTCATAGCCGACGCCAACTCTGGAGAAGTACTGGGCGCCCACATGATCGGGCACGACGTGACCGAAATACTTCCCGAGGTATCGATGGTCAAAATGCTAGAGGGTACCGTCCAAGAACTCGGTCGCACGGTACATGCGCACCCCTCAATGTCCGAGGCAGTCATGGAGGCAGGCCTTGGAACGCTTGGGTCGTTCCTACACATATAAGCCTCCAAACATTCGGAGTCCACAATATGACGATAACCCTGAAAGCCGCCGCAGTCGACAAGAAACTCGCTTTAGAGTTCTACCGACAGATGGTTCTTATCAGGCGCTTTGAGGAACGTTGCGCCGAGTGGTATGGACGCGGCAAGATCGGCGGCTTCCTTCATCTTTATATCGGAGAGGAAGCAGTTGCAGTTGGCGCCATGGCAAAGCTAGCTCCCCAGGACTACATAGTCACCCACTACAGGGAACACGGTCACGCCATCGCTCGCGGGCTGGATACTAAGAAACTCATGGCTGAACTTTTCGGCCGCTCGACCGGCACAAGCAAAGGCAAGGGTGGCTCGATGCACCTCTTCGACGCTTCGAAAGGCTTCCTCGGCGGATACGCGATCGTTGGCGGGATGATGCCGGTGGCCACTGGACTGGCCTTAGCTAGCAAGTACAAGAATGAAGACAGGATTTGCCTCTGCATCTTCGGTGATGGTGCTGTTAATGAGGGGGAATTCCACGAATCCTTCAACCTTGCTGCTCTGTGGAAACTGCCCGTCATCTTCTTACTTGAGAACAACGGCTTCGGTATGGGTACGAGAGTTGAACGCGCTCACGCCGGCCAGTCAATGCATCGTCTCGCCGATGCCTTCTCGATGCCCACTGACACGGTGGACGGAATGGATGTGTTAGCAGTCCAGAAAGCAATGGGGCGAGCCGTAGAGTACACGAGAAAAGGGGACGGCCCATTCTTTCTAGAGTCGATCACCTATCGATTTAGAGGCCACTCCATGGCCGACCCCGTCGCCTACCGCGACAAGGAAGAGGAGGACGTCTGGCGACAGCGTGACCCCATCAACCAGCTCGCCATCGAATTGCGCCGGGGCAAACAAGCATCTCAGCAAGAACTGGATGCGATCGCTGCAAGTGTAGAAGACGAGGTGGGCGAGGCCATCAAATTCGCCAATGAGAGCCCGGAACCCAGCCGTGAGGAGATGTTCCGGGACATAGTTGCGGACTAAGTTTACCGGATTGGATTAAGAAACATGCCCGACCTAAGTTACCGAGCTGCCATCAGGCACAGTCTTCGAGACGCTCTGCTTGAAGACGAACGGGTCTTTCTCATCGGGGAGGACATCGGCATGTACGGGGGAGCCTATGGTGTCACCAAAGGTCTCGTGCATGAGTTTGGCGAAGACCGAGTCAAGGACTCACCCATCGCGGAATCGGTAATAGTGGGCGCGGGTATCGGCTCCGCGATGGCGGGCCTGCGCCCCGTCGTAGAGCTAATGACGATCAATTTCAGCCTTCTGGCTTCAGACCAGATCGTGAATGTTGCAGCCAAACTCCGATACATGTCGGGCGGGCAGATAACGGTGCCCCTGATCATTCGGACCGTCACCGGGGGCGGAAGTCAGCTGGCCGCGACACACTCACAGAACCTCGAGAACTGGTACGCCAACGTGCCGGGTCTCAAAGTAATCGCGCCTTCCACACCCTACGACGCCCGAGGGTTACTTAAGACCGCATTTCAAGGCGACGACCCCGTCATCTTCGTAGAGCACTCGTTGCTTTACGGATACAAAGGTCATGTGCCCGAAGAAAGCTACTCTATCCCCTTTGGCCTCGCGGAAGTCAAGCGTCCAGGAACCGACGTGACCTTAATCAGCTATCTTCGCATGGTCCATGTGGCCCTCGAAGCTGCGGATCTACTTTCTCAGGAAGGAATAAAGGCAGAAGTCGTGGACCTTCGCTCGCTACGCCCTCTCGACACCAAAACCGTAACCGAGTCGGTGAAGAAGACAAATAGGGCCATTGTGATAGAGGAGGGCTGGAAGACCGGAGGCCTTGGGGCCGAGGTCGCTGCATCAATAATGAGCGAATCATTCGACGATCTCGACGCTCCTGTGGTGCGAGTCGCGGGGGAAGAGGTCCCAATGCCCTACAATAAGACCCTCGAACAGTCAGCCATACCCGACGCCCGTCGTATCGTCGAAGCAGCCAAGTCGATCCTATAACCCCAAGTCGATCTCTCTCAGGAGCCTTAGCATGGCCAACGATGTCATTATGCCGCAGATGGGTTTCGACATGAAGGAAGGAACCCTTGTGCGTTGGATCAAGCATGAGGGCGACAGCGTCGCTTCCGGCGACATCATCGCCGAAATCGAGACGGACAAGGCCGTGGTAGAGATTGAGGCCTTCGACTCCGGCATTCTGCGTAAGACAATGATCAGTGAGGGAACCACCGTTCCTGTCGGTGCAGTAATCGCAGTTATCGGCACCACTGACGAACAAATCCCCGAAACTTCGGGCCAGCCAGCTGCTACTGCAGCTAGTCAGGTAACGGAAGCGCCGAAAACTCTCAGCTCTTCAGAAGCCCAGCCTGCCAATTCAGCCCCTGCGCCAAAAGGTGAGCGCAAGGCCTCGCCGCTGGCTCGCCGGGAAGCTCAGAAACTGGGCCTCGACATCGCATCTATCCCCGGCTCCGGGCCTAACGGCCGCATCACTAAGCAGGACGTGCTCGCCTATGTCGCAGGCCCCGAAGCTCAGCCCACGGAGCCGCCTAGTCCTATGCCATCTTCTAGTGTGGGGCCCAAACGCGGCGACGTCATAGTGCCCACCAAGATGCGTGATGCAATCGCCCGCAGCATGACCTTCAGCAAGCAAAACGTTCCCCATATTTACATCACCATACCGGTGGACATGACCGATGCGGTGAAACTCCGGGCCCAGCTCAACGACGCGTTCGAGGATCAGAAGGTCAGCGTCAACGATATGGTACTCAGGGCCTGTGCTATTGCGTTAGTTAAGCATCCGCTGATGAATGCAAGTTACACAGACGTAGGCATCGAGGTGCGAGAGCAAATTAATATCGGAATGGCCATCGCTCTAGAAGCAGGGCTGGTCGCGCCAGCAGTGCCCGACACCGACAGCCTATCCCTTCTGCAGATCGCAGCCGAGACCAAGAGCCTGGTAGCCCGAGCGCGGGACGGTAAGCTTTCGTCCAAGGAGTATACAGGGGCTACCTTCAACGTCACCAACCTAGGAATGTATGGCGTTGAGAGCTTCACCGCGATCATAACGCCACCTCAGGCCGCAGCGTTGGCTGTGGGGGCTGTACAGGTTGAGCCCGTCTCGAGGGACGGCAAAGTGAAAGTAGCAAGCATAATGCGTGTTACCCTCTCTTTAGATCATCGGGTCGCAGACGGAGCTCAGGGCTCAGAATTTCTTGCCCAGGTCAAGCGGACTCTCGAGAATCCTGCGATGCTTCTAGTGTAAGCGCGGATTTCGGTGGAGAATTGCGCCTCGGGCCTCACAAGAGTTTTACAGGTGTAGACACGTGTGCTAGTATGAGCCCCACTTCGAGTCCAACAGAAGCGACTCGTAAACCGTAGAGGGGGCTACATGGCATATAGCACCGTCAGCAAGAAGTCAGGTAAGACCTACTACCTCCATTCGAAAGAAGTGACCCTGAAGGGCGGGCAGAAGCAAACCATCTTCTACTTCGCCGGAAACGCAGGCTCTAACGCCATTGATGCGTTGCCCTCGGGTTACAAAGTGGTGGAAAACGAGCGCACTGGCCTGCCATTGCTAAAGAAGGGCTAATAGCTCGTTCGAGGCCGTCCATAAGACGGTCCAGTATGAGTTGACCTTAACGCCGCCCTCCAGAGGGCGGCGTTGATCGTTCCACGAAAGGCCCGTCAACTTAGTACGCGTCTGAGGGGTTAGTCGTCGTCTCCACTCGAGATTGGCGACGCTTTCCCCGAGCTTCCCCTTGTCCCTTGGCACCCCCGACCGGAGACGGAGACGGATTCGGCCACAAGCCATGCCTATGCTGAAGGAAACAAAGCGCCTCGCCGATCGCGCTCTCTCCGCCACCGACGGTCACCCCGCCGAAATATCCATTCAGTCCGCCGACTCGGCTCTTACCCGCTTCGCCAATAATGAAATTCATCAGAACGTCGCTCAGTACGACACCACTATCTCAATTCGGGTCGGCGTCAACAGGCGTTGGGGCATCGCTTCAACAAACGACTTCAGCGATCAGGCCCTGGAGAAGACCGCAACAGAAGCCTTGGAGATCGCCAAGGCAATCCCCGACTCAAACCGTTACGCTAAGTTGCTCCCTGCGCAGCCGTACGCATTAGTAGCCGGGTACGACGTCGATACTGCGGAACATGGGCCTATGCAGCGTGCCGCCGCAGTGCGGACGATCCTAGACCGAGCCTCCTCTGAAGGGCTAGCTGCCGCAGGCGCCTACAAGGTTGAGATACGGGGGCGGACCGTTGCTAATTCAGAAGGCTTGTTCGCTCACCACATCGGAACCACAGCCGAGCTCATGGCAGTGGCAATGGACGACGACTCCTCCGGCCATGCAAGGCAGATCTCTAGCCAAGTTCAGGACATCAACCCTGATGTGGTGGCGGATGAAGCTGTGTCCAAGGCGTTAGCGGGACGAAATCCAAAGGATCTGCCCGCCGCCGATTACGAGGTCGTCCTAGAAGAATTCGCTGTAAGCGACATGCTTGACTTCTTGGGCTATGCCGGGTTCGGAGGCTTATCAGTTGAAGAGGGGCGAAGCTTCATGTCCGGCAAACTGGGCACGGCTATAGCAGGGCCCAATATCACAATTTGGGACGACCCCCTGGACCACCAGGGAATACCACGTCCATTTGATGCTGAAGGCATGCCCGCCCATCGGGTCGATCTTGTGAAAGCAGGGGTCGCAGTTTCGCCGGTGCACGACCGGGTCACGGCGGCCAAGGTAGGCGCGGAATCTACGGGTCATGCTCTCCCTCCCCAATACCCGATCGGCCCGTTACCGACAAATATGTTCCTCGGTCCGGGGAACACTCCCAAAAAAACTCTCATCACCTCTACCAAACGGGGTCTCTTAATAAACCGCTTCTGGTATACCCGGGTAGTTCACCCACTAACGATGCACATGACAGGAACGACTCGCGACGGGACCTTCCTTATCGAGGACGGTGAAATTACAAGCGCGGTTCGCAATCTGCGTTTTACCGAGAGCTACTTGGCTGCTCTAAACCAAGTGGAAATGATCTCCGCAGAAACGAAGTTGGTCCGAGACTTTTTCTCTGTCAACCGTGTCCCTGCCCTGAAGATCCAATCCTGGCACTTCACCGGATCGTAACCCGGATCGCACTATTCCCTCCTCTAATTAGGCATCCCTAGAAACATGGGTGACGATACAACTCGGGGCTGTTAGGCTACCGATTCCAGGAGGTGTCTCATGGATCTCGCCGGACTTTCGGCAACGGTTACGGGTGCCGGACGAGGAATCGGACGAGGAATCGCGCTCAAACTGGCCGCAGCCGGGGCTGACGTCGTTGTGGGAGACGTCCACGCTGCAAACGCCAAGTCGGTTGCGACTGAAATCCGGGAAACGGGCAGGCGGGCGCTGGCAATCGAAGCTGACGTGGGAACTCGCGCCGGAGCCAATCTGCTCATAGCCAGCGCAGAGAAAGAGCTGGGCAAGATCGACATCCTCGTCAACAATGCAGGCGTCGTCGGCGCACCAGGTTGGGAGTCCCGGACCCAACCCAGCGACGAAGACTGGGCGGCTGTGCTTCAGGTGAACCTCATGTCCCGCGTCTTCTGTTCTGAGGCCGTCGCCGACCACATGATCAAGCGAGGCTTCGGAAAAATCGTCAACATAGCATCCATAGGAGGAATCCAAGGAAGCCCAACGCTAACCCACTACTGCGTTAGTAAGGCCGCAGACATCAACTACACCCAAGGGCTAGCCCTAAAACTGGGGCCCCATGGGATAAACGTTAACGCTATCCTCCCTGGCCTTCTCATGACCGAAATGATGAGTGGCATCTATGAGATCGGCCGAGTCCGTGGTGATACTCCCGAGGGCACAGAGGACGCAGAACTTTACAGCAAAGCCGTCTCCCGTGTACCCCTAGCTAGAGGGCAAACCCCCGAAGACATCGGCGACCTCGTGGTCTTTTTGTGTTCAGATCGAGCTCGGAACATCCATGCCCAGTCAATCAATGTTGACGGTGGCTACAGGGTTCACTGATGGATAGGAAGCCTTGACTTCTTGCCTGCTTCCGCACCCCGTCCGCTCCTCGAAGCCCAACTAAGACTTGCGCTATCATGACCTAAATCTTGGTTTGGTCACCGAGCTAAGGCTATGAAAATCGCCATAACTGGATCCAGTGGACTGATCGGCTCGGCCCTACATTCTGCTCTCGACGAGTCTGGAGACAAAGCCCTAAGGGTTGTTAGAGACCGCTCCAAAGTGGGCGATGATGTCGCATTCTGGGACCCCGCGATGGGGCAGATCAACCCAGGCATTCTCGCCGGCGTGGATGCTGTCGTCCATCTGTCTGGGCTCGGTATTGGGGACCGCCGGTGGTCGTCTTCCAGAAAAGCGGCCTTGCGAGCGTCGAGGGTTGACTCAGGGGCGTTACTATCCAAGGCCATCGCCTCACTGGAGAATCCTCCGAAGGTATTTATATCTGCGTCGGCTACGGGCATCTACGGCAATCGGGGGGACGAGATCCTAGATGAGGACAGCCCCACCGGCGTCGGCTTTCTTGCCTCATTGACAAAGGACTGGGAGGCGTCCTATGAAACATTACGAGAGAAGAATGTCCGAGTCGTCCTTGCCCGTTTTGGTGTGGTGGTAGCACGGGAGGGGGATTTTCTGCGCAAGCTGTTACCCATATTTCGGCTAGGCTTCGGCGGAACAGTGGGCAGCGGTCGACAATGGTTGAGTTGGATCCACCTCGAAGATGCCATCAGATCAATCCTGTTCGCTCTGCGTACACCTCAAATGACAGGCGCCTACAATGCCGTGGCTCCAAACCCAGTGACCAACACTGCCTTCACTCAATCTCTCGGGAGAGTCCTTGCGCGCCCCTCTTTACTCAAAGCGCCTGCGTTCGCAATTCGGCTAGCTTTGGGCCAGATGGGTATGGAAACGGTCCTCTTCAGTACTCGTGCCGTGCCGAAGCGGCTAGAGACCCTAGGCTTCAAATTTAGCTATCCTCAGATGGCGGCGGCGTTGCGCGCCGAGTTGGGTTCATGATTAACCTCCGGGCAGCATCAGATGTCAGCCTCGGTGATGAAATCCCTTCGCGGACATTCCTGCCCACAAACGTATCGATCTTCCTCTTTGGAGTTGCCTACTGGGCCCCACACAGGGTGCACTACGACAGGGAATGGGCTCGGTCTGAGGGTTACGATAACGTTCTGGTAACGGCCCCATTGATTACTGGCTAT
>Ga0310344_10001337_pt1 | contig 18885 bp, 23 predicted proteins | sample HC15DNA20200_MG_FD_203801 | JGI IMG/M metagenome (GOLD analysis project Ga0310344, IMG submission 203801) | Marine microbial communities from station ALOHA, North Pacific Subtropical Gyre - HC15-DNA-20-200_MG | ecosystem: Environmental > Aquatic > Marine > Oceanic | place: Pacific Ocean: North... | reverse complement strand
ATTCTTGAGAACTGATCATCAATCTTTTTTTTTAAAGAATTTGCCAAAAGTTGGCATCCAGAATTTATTGGTTTTAAATTATCTTCTTTAATTTCTAATTGGAGATCATCACATAATAAAGAACAGAATGGACATGTGAAATTAATATTTTTCATATAAAAAAAATAAAAAATTATTTATCGTATTTTATATACGAAAATCTTTGATCTTCCTTTGGTGTACCTTCTAAAGAACCTTCGTCTTTAGATGGATCCCATTGAATAGTATCTTCTATTTTTTTTGCAAGTTCAAAATCTTTATCTGTGACACCTTTTGCTGCATGGTTAGTTAAACGAACTTCAACCCAAGCATAAGATGCGGTAATGTCAGGATGGTGCCAAGCAGCCTCTGCTAAATGTCCTACTGTATTTATTACCATTAAAGTAGACTTCCAATTTTGAGTTTTATATTTTCTTTTGATCCAATTTCCTTCAAATATCCATAAAGGTAAATCCTTTTTTAACCTTTCCTTTATTTCCGGTTCACTATAAACTTTATCATCTTTACCCATAATTTTTCCTAATAAATTTATTATTAAAATATAAAAATATACTTATGATATTTTAGTTAAAAAGTTTAACGAAATAAATTGAAAGTTAAATGTTAAAAAAAACTATACAAATTATAACTCCTGCAAGATTACATTTTGGTTTTTTAGAATTAAGTAATAGTTGCAGTTATAAGTTTGGTGGAATTGGTTTAAGCATAAATAAATTTCATACAAAAATAATTGTTAAAAAAAATACTAGAATGAAATTTAATGGCAAAATATCAAATAAAGCTTCATTTTTTTTAACAAAATTCTGTAAAAGAAAAAAAATTAAACCTGGTTTCTCTCTCAATATAGAAAAATCTTCACCACAACATATAGGTTTGGGTTCAGGAACACAATTAGCTTTATCTATTGGAACCGCTATTTCTTTTTTAAATAATATTAATTCAAATATAGAAAATATTGCAAAAACTCTAAATAGAGGTTTAAGATCAAATATTGGATTAATTAATTTTAAGCGTGGGGGTTTTTTAATTGATCTAAAAATAAAAAATAGATTTTATACAAATATTGATAAAGTGTTTTTTCCTGAGGAATGGAAAATTATTTTAATAAAAGATAAGAACCAAGGTTTGCACGGCAAGAGCGAGTTAGATGCTTTTAAAAAATTAAAAAGTTTAAAAAAAAATAATATCAATTTGACAGATTTAGTTTTATTAAAAATATATCCTTCTTTAATTGAGAATAATTTTGATAAATTTAGTAAAGCAATTACTAAATTGCAAAATGAAATGAGTATAAGATTTAAATCTTTTCAAGGAGGTAGATTCTCAAGTAGCTCCGTTAGTAAGGTTCTTAATTTTTTAAAAAAAAGAAATATAAAAGGATATGGACAAACTTCTTGGGGGCCAAGTGGTTTTGCTTTTTTTCCTAATATAAAAAAAGCAAAGCAAATGCGAATAAAATTAGTGAAAAGATTTTCAAGTTGTAAAAATTTAGAATTTATAATATGCTCGGGTAAAAATAGCGGAGCTGATATTCAATTTAAATAATGACAAAAGAAAAACCATTTATTTTACATGCTTTAAGTCCTACAAAAATTGTCAGTCCATTTGACATCAATATGGCATATGACTCGGGTTTTGATAAAGTTGCTACATACACAAATATTACGATGGATGATGTATCTGATTTAGTTCAAGACATTGTCTTCTCACGACATCCAAATGATTGCAAAAAAACAGGATTGTTTATAGCAGGTGAAGATGCTGAAGAAGCAATTGAAATGTTAGAAAAGGCAAAAAAAGCAATGGTGCCGCCATTTGAAATTTCTGTTTTTGCTGACCCAGCTGGATCATTTACAACAGCTGCAGCTATGATTGCTTGTGTAAAAAATACTTTAACAAATAAATTTAAAACGGATCTAAAAAACAAAAAATTGCAAATAGTTGGTGCAAAAGGAATTGTTGGTGGAGCATGCGCTGTCATTGCAGCACAAGAAGGAGCCAAAGTAGGTATGATAATTCATAGAGATGGGGCTGTGGACCCCATTAACAAAAGGGTTAGAGAATATAAAAAAAAATATGATGTAAATTTAGAAGCTATTATGGGTATCACGGATGATGAAAAAACAAAAATGTCTGAAGAAGCTGATATTATTTTATGTGCAGCAGCTGCAGGAAAAGAAGCTTTATTATTGAAACATTTTAAAAATGCAAAAAATTTAAAAGTTGTATCAGATGTAAATGCAGTTCCACCTCCAGGAATTGAAGGCTTAGAAGTTAATTCAAATGGAGAAAAAATTAAAAATACAAATGTTTCAGGTATTGGAGCATTGGCTGTAGGGCAAATAAAAGCTCAAGTTCAACATAAATTATTAAAATTAATGTGCGCCTCAGACAAACCTGTGTTTCTAGATTTTAGAGAGGCATACAAAATCGCTCAAGATATAAAAAAATAATTTCTATAAATGTTATGAATACTAATTTAAGCGTTTCAAATCTTGCAAAAAAATTAGTAGATAAATTAATTGATAATTCAAAAGAATTAAATGTTTTAATTAAGAAAGGGCCGCTTAATTGCACAATTATTGATGCAGGTATAGAAGCTAAAGGAAGTAAAGAAGCTGGAAAATTAATAGCTGAAATTTGTATGGGAGGATTAGGGCTAATAAATCTCAAAAAAACTGATACTTTTCCTCATTGGCCCTTAGAAACAAAAGTTAAAAGTAAGCATCCTGTAATATCTTGTTTGGCTAGCCAATATGCTGGTTGGAATTTATCTCATGAAAAATTTTATGCTTTAGCTTCAGGACCTGGAAGAGCTATTGCAAGAAGAGAAGATTTGTTTAATGATTTAAAATATGAGGATCATTTTGAATTTGTTTATTTAGTAATGGAAGTAGACAAAACCCCGCCAAAGGAAATATTAGAAAAAATATCAAATGATTGTAAAGCAAAGACTGAAAATATAATTTTAATATTAACTCCGACACAAAGTATATCAGGTGTTATACAAGTTGTTTCAAGAGTAAGTGAAGTTGGTTTACATAAATTACACACGCTAAAATTTCCCCTTGAAAATGTTAAAGAAGTTTCTGGTTCTGCTCCCATACCACCAGTATCTAATGACTTTATTACATCAATGGGTAGAACTAACGATGCTATATTATATGGGGGAAACGTAGAACTAAGAGTTTCAGGGTCAGATCAAGAAATAAATAATTTAGCAAAGAAACTCCCTAGTATTTCTTCAAAAGATTATGGAAAACCATTTGCAGAAATTTTTAAAAATTATAAAGGAGATTTTTATGCAATTGATCCAAATTTATTCAGTCCAGGAAAAGTAAGCATTACATCTCTAGAGACTGGCAAAACTTTTACAGAAGGTAAATTGAATAATGATCTTTTAGATAAATCTTTTGGATATGAAAAAAAATAAAAATGTAATTATTTTTTCAGATTCACATGATTGGCACAGTAATCAATTAAAAAAAGAATTAAAAAAATTAAACTGTAAAATTTCTTGTCTTTCTCTTGATGATTGTTTTATAAACACTAATAAAAAAAAAAATATCTACATTCCAGGATTTTCTAAATATTTACCTGATGGATGTTTCATTAGAACTATAGGCAAAGGTACTTTTCAACAAATAACAAGAAGATTAACGGTATTACATGTTTTAAAGAAATTAAAAGTAATACTCTTTAATGATGTAAATTGCATTGAGAATGCAACCGACAAGTCTATGACAACTTTTTTACTAAGTCACAGTAAAATTAATACTCCTGATACTTGGGTTCCTGAAAAATTAACCACAGCTAAAAAAATAATAAAAGAATTGAGAAAAAAAAAAATGCAAGGAATATGGAAGCCACTTTTTGGATCTGAAGGAAAAGGTTTAAGAGTAATTAAGAATAATAAATTCAAAAAGAATAAAGAGAAAGTATATTACTTACAAAAATTAGAAGATATAAAAATAAAATCAGTTAAAAAATGGCAAGATTTTAGAATTTTGGTTTGTGATAATAAAATTATTGCATCCATGATTAGAAAAAATAAGAAAAAAATAACAAATATTGGTCAAGGCGGTAAAGCTTTTAATTTTAATGCTGATGAAAAAATAAAAAAGATTTCAATCAATGCAGCTAAACTCGTAGCTGCTGATTATGCAGGAATAGATCTTATAAAAGATAGATATGGAAATTATAAAGTTATTGAAATAAATAGCGTACCTGCCTGGAAAGGATTGCAAAAAACAACTGATAAAAATATAGCATCTATATTAGCAAAAACTTTTGTAAAAAAATTAAAATGAAAATTAATAATACTAAAATTAGAAATTTATTAAAAAAACAAATAAAATTTGTTTGCGATAAAGAAATGGATTCATTAAAACCGGGTAACGTTCATAAATACTCTAAGGGACATGGAATGGATACAAAGGATTTCTTTAAATCTAGCTTAATAATCTCAAAATGCTTAACAAAAAAAAATTTAAATTTAGGACAAAAAATTCTAACTTCCGTTAATGAAATACAAAGTAAGATTAAAAAAAACACAAATTTAGGAATAATTTTAATGCTATCTCCAATCGCAACTGTGGTACAAAAGGAAGGAATAATTTCCAAAGAAGAACTGTTAAAAAAAATTAAATCTTTGATTAAAAAACAAAGTGTTAAAAATTCTATCCCTATCTTTAAAGCAATATCTCATACTTCTCCTGGTGGTTTAGGGTTTTCTAAAAAATACGATGTTAATAAACAGCCTAATATAAATTTATATAAAGCAATGAAATTTGCTAAAAAAAAAGATTTAATTGCAAAGCAATATTATTGCGGTTTTGAAGATATTTTTAATACAGGAATACCAGCATATAAAAATTTTTATAATAAATGGGGTAAAGTAGATTGGGCTTTGACAGGAGTGTATTTAACTTTTTTAAAAAAATTTAATGACTCACACATTATGCGAAATAAAGGAAAGAAAATTGCTAAAAATGTAAGAAAAGAAGCAAAAAAGTACTACTTTTTTTTAAAAAAAAATGAAAATTTAACGAAAATAAAAAAAAAACTACTTTTTTTTGACAAAAAACTGAAATCTAAAAGAATTAACCCGGGAACTATTGCAGATTTAACTGTAGCAACGCTTTTTTTCGAAATTGTGACAAAAAAACAATAAAAAAAACTCTAGATAAATTCAAAAAATATCATTAACATGTATCTTTAATCACTGTGTCATGTTTTTTAAGAATTTATTTAAATTAGGAGGAATAATGGCTAAAATTAATAAAGTTCTTGTTGGTGAATCTCTTGTTGGTGACGGGAACGAAGTTGCTCATATCGATCTTTTAATTGGACCAAGAGGAAGTGCTGCTGAAGCTGCATTTTGTAATACTTTGACAAATAATAAAGATGGTTTTACATCATTGCTTGCTGTTGTGGCGCCAAATCTTCCAGCTAAACCAAATACAGTTATGTTTAACAAAGTTACCATTAAAGGTGCTAAACAAGCTGTTCAAATGTTCGGTCCTGCTCAGGCTGCAGTAGCAAGAGCTGTTGCTGACTCAGTAGAAGACGGTACAATTCCATCTGGAGAAGCTGATGATGTTTTCGTTTCAGTGGGTGTGTTTATTCACTGGGATGCTAAGAATGATCAAAAAATTTATGATTACAACTATCAAGCTACAAAGGAATCCCTCGAAAGAGCTATTAAAGGAGAACCTAAAGCTAAAGATGTTGTATCTCAAAAATCATCTGCGGAACATCCTTTTGGAAATGTAAAAGTCTAATACTTTTTCAAATATATTTAAAAAAGAAAAAAAAGCGGGTTTTTATAACTCGCTTTTTTTTATAAATTGTTATAAATAATTTTTTTTTCATGTATTGCAGTAGATAATATTGCACCTTTAAATCCTTTTTTTTCAAGAAACTCTATATCTTCATTATTTGAAATTCCGCCGGCTAAATAACAATCTTTTTTTAGATCCAAATTATATAATTTTTTTAATTTAGGCCTTTTCTTGGAACCAATAGAATTTAATATCATAAAAATTGTTTTTTTTGGCCAAAGCTTATTATCTTTAATTAAATTTTTCGGTCCTAAAAAGGAATTATTTTTGAAATCTAAAGATAATATAGATTTCTTTTTTTTATATTTATAAATTTTTTTTAACTCACCAACGTTTTCTAATGTTTCAGATCCGATAATTGTTTTAAATTTATTATTGCCATATTTCTTAAAATCCAAAAAATTTTTTACTCCATAATCAACCCAGAAATCAACTTTTGGAAATTTTCTTACAGCCTTTTTAATAGTATTTAAATTATTTTTATTGCCCATAATTGCATTTAAATCTGCTATATAAATTATCTTGAATTTGTACTCTTTAAGTAAACCGATTATTATATTCTCTAATTTTGAAGAATTCACTAATTTGGAATTAATAGGTTTGTATTTTTTTCTTTGACCTAAAAAAGCCTTTACTACAATATTATCTAATAAATCAATTGCAGGTATTAGTTCCATAATGAAAATATTTATATGTGAATATGTTACAGGTGGCGGTTATATTAATAAAAAAATCTCTAAAAAATTATATCTACAAGCTAAATCGATTGTAAAATCTTTAATAAGCGATTTCAACAAAATACCAAATCTAAAAATAGTTTATACTTGGGATCACAGGTTTAAAAAATTAAAAAAAATAAAAAATGTTGAATGTTTTGAAATAAAAGAAAGTCCATTAAAAAAATGGAGTAATTTAATAAAAAAAACTGATGTTTTTTTTCCAATAGCTCCTGAAACAGAAAATAAACTAATTGAATTAATTAAATTAAATAAATTTAAAAAAAAAATGTTATCAAATAATTTAAGTGCAATAAAAATTTCTAGTAGCAAATATAAAACTTATAAGTTTTTTGAAAAAAATTCTATTCCGACTTTAAAAACTTTTAATTTTAAAAAAAAAAATTTCAAAATTAGTAAAAAATGGGTTGCGAAACGTGATGATGGGGCAGGAAGCGAAGAAAATTATATTTTCTCAAACAAAAAAGATTTATTTAATTTTTTAAATATTCATAGAAATTTTATCATACAGCCGTTAGTAAAAGGTGTTAGTTATAGTGTAAATGTTATTCCAATAAAAAAAAAAATATGCGTTTTAAATTTTAATCAACAGAAAATATCTTATGAAAAAAAAAAAATAATTTTTAAAGGAACAAAGTTTGTTAAAAAGATACCTTACGAAACAAAAATAAAAAAAAATATAAGAAATATTTATAAAAAACTTAATGGTTTAAATAGTTTTTTTGGAATAGATTTTATAATTTCTAATAAAAAAATTTTTTTTTTAGATATAAATCCAAGAATTACAACTTCTTACAAAAATATAAGTAAAAATTTAAAAATTAATGCTGCAAAAAAAATTTTAAATACATTATGATTAATTATTTATCATGAAAATTACTGGTTGGGATATTGGAGGGGCGCATATTAAAGCTGCAAAAATTGATTTTCTAAAAAAAAATTCTACAACAGAACAAGTATACAGTCCCATATGGAAAAATATAAATAATTTAAAAAAATCAATCAAATTAATAAAAAATAAACTTGGAAAAACAAATTATCATGCAATAACAATGACTGCTGAGCTGGCAGACATATTTAGTGATAGAGTAAATGGTGTTAAATATATTGTTAATTTATCTTCTAAAATTCTAGGTGAAAAAAATATATTTTTTTATAGCAAAAAAACCTTTTTAAAAAAAAAATTAGCTATAAAAAAAACTTTTGAATTAAATTCTATGAACTGGCATGCAACTGCCAGTTTTATTTCTAATTCTTTTCCAAATTGTATATTGATTGATGTTGGCTCAACTACAACAGACATTATACCAATTAAAAATAAAAGAATTATTTCTAGAAGTGTTACTGATTATCAAAGACTAAAATCAAATGAATTAATTTATTTAGGAGTTTTAAGAACTCCGATACAAGCAATTGAAAAAAAAAAAAACTTGGTAAATGAAAATTTTGCTAATTTAAGTGATGTTTATAGAATTCTAAATAAAATACCAAATACTATCGACTTATTACCAACTTTAGATAATAAAACTAAAAGTAAGCATGATAGCGCAAGAAGGATTGCAAGAATATTTGGGCAAGATTATGAAAAAAAACATTTTTTAAAATGGAAAGAGATTGCGTATAAAATTCAAAAAAAACATTTAAAAATTTTGAAGTCGGCTATTAAAGAAATAAAAATAAAAAAAAAATTAAATGCAGTTCCTATTATAGGAGCTGGGATTGGAGAATTTTTAGTAAGAGAAGCTTCTAAACAAAAAGAATATCATTCCTTTTGTTCTAGAATAAATTATATAAAAAAAAATAAAGCTATTAATTGTGAATCGGCTATTTCTGTAGCTTTAATGTTAAACAGTTTTTTGAAAAGAAGAAAATCTAAATATTGATATAATTCTGTTTAATTGATTCTCGCTAATATTATCTTTTCTTTTTTTTTCTATACAAAGAGCACCTCTAAAACCTAGGTAATCAGGTTCCAATTTTAGCAATGGGTTAATATCTTTAACATTCAATGAACCTGCTAGCCCTATACTTAAATTTTCCTTTTTTGAGATTTTAACAAAATTTTCTAACTTCTTTAAATTCAAATAATTTAGTAAATTTCCATTCTTCTTATTTTTTGTGTCTATTAATATTCCATCAAACTTAGCTTGTTTTATTTCTTTGATTATTTTAACACTAGGTTTGTTATCAGCAAATAAAACAGCTATTATTTTTTTATTTTTTGCTAGGTTCTTTAAATTTTCGAGATTTTTAATTTTATCATTATCAAAAAAGAAGCCTATTTTAATAAAATCAACATCAGTCTTAGATAAATTTAGAACTTTCTTTTTTATTGTTTGAATATCATTAATGTCTCCAATTGTGGCACTTGTTAATTGATTAGAAGGAACAGATTTTAAAAAAAAAATAATTTTTTTTGTAGGTATTTCTCCTAAAGCCCCATGTGTAGGATCTTTAAAATCAATGATATCAACACCTTTTTTTAAAACTAAACTTATTTCATTTAGTGATTTTATACTTGCTAAAATTTTTGTTCTATAATAATTAGTCATTTTTATTATTAATTTTTTTAATTAATTTGTTCCATGCAATTTTTTCATTTTTTCCTGCAGTTTTCTCTATCGCAATCTTTAAATAATTGATTTCCTTTATTATTTTTTTCATTGGAAGTATATTTATCCTGCTAACTAAAATTGCTGCTTCAATAACAGATAATTGAGCTCTGTTAAAACCTTTAAAAGAACTTATAGAAGTTTCTTTTATAATCTTACATTCAAACTTTGGCCTCACTTTACTTTCTATAAAGTTAATTACTTTTACTTCCATATATGAAAGAGCTTTTTTTAAATAAAAACTTTTAATCTTTTTTGTTGATTGAATTTTAAAATTCTTCTTTCCCAATAAAGCATCTGCAAAAATATTAACATCATCTGTGAAATTAATTACTGCATATGGATTTTCTTTTAAATTCAAAAAGGTTTTGGATGGAATAAAAGGAGAAATAAATAATTTACCTCTATTAAAATTAATACCCATTGGCGCCACATGAGGCTTATTTTTCAAATCAGTAGTTATTACAATTGACTCTCTTATCATTAGAAGTTTACTTTCTTTTTTCTTTTTCTTAAATTATGTTTCATTTTTTGTCTTGCATTCATAGTTGAACCAGGTTCTTTTAATTTTGTTAAATCTACAAATTTTTGTATTCTGCTAGCACATCCCCAATCTAATTCCTCATCCTGAACATACTTTTTACCTAATTCCCAAGCTGTTTGTGCTCTTGCAGTTTCTACACCAATATAAAAAGCATGCCCTCCATCTTCCTCTAATTTTATTTTTGGAAAAAAAGCAAAAGGGTCTTGTTCAATATAATGCCCATCCCTGTTATATAAATGTACCCCTTTATTACTTACCTGAATTCTAAAATTTGCATCTTTTATCATTTTAGATGTTTCTTTAATTTCATTTTCTTTATCAAATGGTTTTTTCTCGTGAAGGGATATTAATCCAGAATCGTAACCAACCGGCAAAGAATTGTCTTTTTTTGATTGGTACATAATTTTTCTTGCTAAATCAGTTTCTTTTACAACTTTTAAAGCATGGTCGCTAACTTGAACAACTAAAACATTATTTATATTTAATTCTGAGGCCATTCCAATTAATAAAGCATTCATTCCTGATGTATCAGCATCTGTAAGTTCTGTTACATTCCCAGTTCCCATTAATATTTCTAGGTCAGGATATTTTTTTCTTAAAGTTCTATATCTATTAATTGAATCGGTAAAACCATAATTTATAGGATCTAAAATACTATCTGCAAGAAAAGGTTTTTTTTTCTTTTTAAATAATTCTATAGCTCTATATAAGCTTTCTAAATCGCCAGGTTTAGAAGGGATAAGAACTGGGATTGATTTAATTTTATCAGCTATATCCAAGTTTTTTTCATTTAAACTTAAAATATAGTCAGCTCCTGCCTTACCTCCTCTTAACAATTCATTTATATTAGCTGAGTCTACAGAAACTTTTAATTTCAATTTTTTTAGAGCATTTACTGATTTCTCTAAATGTTTAAACTCTGTATCTGGCAAACAGCCAAGGTCAATTACATTGGCACCTTCTTTTTTATAATTCAAAGCTTTTTTAATAATTTGATCAATTGTCATATTGGGAGCATCAACAATCTCAGCAAAAATTCTGATATTATAATTGGTTAATTTCTTTTTTTTTTCCGATCTTCCAAAAAACTCTGGGATATCTCGTAATTCTTCAGGTCCTCTTTGAAAAGGAATTCCATAACTATTAGATAATTTATCTATATCTACTCGTACTCTTCCTGGTAAAATTACTTTATTGATTCCCTTCACATCTTTTAATCTTCTCAAAATTAGATCTCCAGTCATCAAAGCTGCAACTGATAAACCTAATTGTCTAACTCTATAATTCCATTCTGGTGGCTTCTTACATGGTGATGGGATAGACATATTTTTTAATATCTTTGTAAGCTGTTTTTCTGCTAATTTCCCAGTTAAAAATAATATTACTTCTTTATACATTTAAATTTTTTTTAGTACTTTTTTTAAATCATTAACACTGCTTACAACGGTCGTTAGTTCAAATGATTTTAGTTTCTCTGTATTTTGTAAATCAATTTTTCTAGGAAATACTTTTACCATTTTACTTGGAGCTTTAGTATCGTGTTCAGGTTCAGTGTCACATGCTAGAACTATACATGGTACTTTGCATTTACCTGCTTGAGCAAAAATATTTGTTGCTAAGTTATCTGAAATACCTGCTACAAACTTTGCAATTGAATTTGATGTTGCTGGCGCAACTACTAAAGTATGGTAAAGATTTTTATAAAAAAAACCTACTGGTGCAGAGCTAGCAGTTGTATCTTTGAAAATTCTTGTACCTTTTGGAAAATTTGCATTTTTTTTCCTATACATCCTTATAACTTCATCAGCTGCTTTACTAACAAATAAATCAAAATCTCCAAGATTTGCCATTATATCCAAACATTCTTCGAAAAAATGGCCTGATCCTGTAATTACCCATCCTAATCTTTTATTATTTTTTGAATTATCAATCATTTTCTATTAATTCTAACAATCTTGATGCCAACGCTCTCTGCTTCCTTAAAGGTTTCAAGTTTTTCAATCATTATTTCTATTTTTAATATTTTTTTATTTATTAAACATTTTTTCGCTATATCTTGAGCTAAATTTTCTATTAATGGAATGTGCCCTCTGTTTATTATGTATTTAACATTCTTTATAACATCTTCATATGAAACAAGGTCTGATATATCATTTTTAGTTTTTATATTATCTGTTGCAGTTATAAATATATTAAATCGTACTTTTTGTTTTCTAGTTTTTTCCTTCGGGTAAATACCCACAGATGCTTTTAATATTAAATTTTTTACAAGTACTAAATATTTTCTTTCTTTTTTCATTTAATAAAATTCTACTATTGAATAATTTTTTTTTTATTTTATTTTTTTACATATTTAAGTAAATTTTTATATTAAATATAATAATGGATTTTTTAAGCAAATTTAAGATATTACTATACTTCGTTATTTTTCTTTCTTTTACGAAAATCAGTGTAGCAGATACTCCAGAATTAACAGAAGTGCATAAATTATTAGTTACTAAAGACCATCTTGGTAATTTAAAAACACCAACAAAAATTAAATATCTTTTTAAAAGAACAGGATCTTTAGAACCTGGATTCAATGATAGAGTTGTAATGATAGTGCCTGAAAAAGATAAGGATGGCCGTCATAATATAAAATTTGATTTTTTTAGTGCATATAATAAAGAAGATATAAAATCAGCAAATTATAAAAAAAATAATCCTATTTTTCATGCTTTCTGGGAACATGACATACAACTCATGACACATTTGACAGAAGGAAGTTGGATATATTTTAGAAAAAGAATAACATGGGCTATGAGCGATCCTTATAAATTTAAAGTTTTTCCCGCAGAATGTACTATTAATGAAAAAAAAGTTAATGGAAAAACTGTTGAATTGATACCTTATGAACAAGATTTTGATTCAAAAAAATTTAAAAAATATGCAAAAAAAAAATATTATGTAACCGTATGTGAAGAAATTCCTGGCATGATATATGAAATGTCAACAATAGTGCCTTCAGATGATAACTCTGAACCACTGATGAAAGAAACATTAACATTTGATAAAATTTTAAATTAGTTTATTTTTTTTTATTATGTTTAAATCTATTTTTAATTATTTCATTATTTTTTTATTTTTTTTTATTTTAAGTTGCGAAGAAAAAAAACAAGAAAACGCTTCTAATTCAGATAATTCAGAAATCGAAACTAAGAATATACCAACAAATGAAAAAGTTGAGTATGTTTTTGCATGCATGCAAGGAAATGAAAATTCACAGGCATATATTGCAAAATGTTCCTGTAGTATTGATTATATTGAAGAACAAATGACGTATGATGAATACGTTCAAGCAGAAACTATTATGAGCTTAAGACAAATATATGGAGAAAAAAGTATAATGTTTAGAAACACACCAAACGCAATGGAAATTTATGCTAATATGCAAAATATATTAGCTGAAGCGGAGATGGAATGTTTTTAAAAAAAAAGATAATTTTATTAATTTTTTTTAGTTTATCTTTAATTCTTTTATTTTTTTATAATAATCATAATAAAAAATCTCATACACAAATAGGTGGTAATTTTCAATTAACAAATCATCTGGGTCAAAAAACAACTAATGATAGTTTTAATGGATATTACCGTTTAGTTTTTTTTGGATTTACAAATTGTCCAGATTTTTGCCCTGATACATTAAATAATATTGGTGCAATCATTGATAAAATAGATAAAAAAAATGAATTAATACCAATTTTTATAACTGTTGATCCAGAAAGAGATACTGCTCCAAAATTAAAAGAATATCTTCTAAATTTTCATCCAAAAATAATAGCCCTTACAGGAACAAAAGAACAAATAGAAAATGTTAAAAAAAAATATAGAATTTTTTCAAAAAAAATAATGGATATGAAAAAAGAAAATGATGAATCAAATCATAATCATAACAGCCATGATCATGGCGGGTATAGTGTAGATCATACAACAATAATTTATTTAATGGATAAAAAAGGTAATTATATTACACATCTAAATCCCGATACAACTAATACGGGTGCAATAAAAAAGATAAATCAATATTTATAAAAAAAGGTCGAAAAAATTATTTCTTAAAAACGTTATTTATTGATAACAACGTCAGCACTGATAAAACTGACCAAGTAATAAAATATTCCCCATCAGTTATTTCGTAATTTGCACCAAAAAACTTTGCTGAAAAAATTAACACATATAAAACTATTGTTGAAACTAGCAAGCTAATCAAGATGCTATAAAAAACTTTTTTATAATTTTTCAGAATTTTCATGGCTCTAGAAGAAAACGGGTAAAACAAATTTATAAAAAAATATTTTACCCGTTTTTAAAACTTACTTTTAAAAGCAAGTGAAAGGAAAAGATTACTTATTCTCCGCCTTCTTCACCGCCGCCTGCGTCATCGCCGCCACCTGCGTCGTCTCCGCCGCCTGCATCGTCGCCGCCGCCTGCATCATCGCCACCCTCGTCATCGCCTGCGAAAAGAGTGTAATCATATTTAAGTTCTTCCATTTTATCTCCAAAAAGAAGTTAAAATATAAAATAAACCCTCTTATAACTCCTTACCTATGTCTGTGTCAACAGATATTTAATAAAAAAATAAAATAGTTGTTGATTATTAATATAATAAAATCAATTATTTAACTTAGTTTTCCCCAATTTTGCATTTTTTTTCTTATTCTTTTGGTAAAAAAAAATCGTTCATTTATATATTTTTGCAAATTTCAATGATTTTGTTACGCATCCACATATTACCTGAATGAGTATCTGTTCGTTTATGCCAAACAATTTTTAAACTTAACGGGTGTGCAAATAGTGGTAAAGGAAAAACTTTTACACGATCAAGTCTAAATTTTTCCGCTACCCTTTTACTCACAGTCAATATCATATTTGATCTCCTAATAATTGATGGTGCTACAAGAAATTGATTTACAGTCATTGCAACTCTTCTTTTTAACCCTTTAGCCTCTAAAAGATAATCAACAAAACCAAAAGCTTTTCCGGTAGTTGCTACCATTAGATGTTTGGATTGCCCAAATTCTTTTACAGATAATTTTTTCTTTTTAGCTAATGGATGTCCTTTCCTCATAACACAAACAAAATCTTCATCGTACAAATGTTGAGATACAACATTTTCTGTCTCTTCTAATTGTTGACCTGCAATTATAAAATCTATATTAGCTGCTTCTAATTCTTTTAATAAATCAACATCTCCTAATTGCTTAGATCTAACATTAATATTTGGTGCTTCTTTTTCTAAACATTCAGCTAATTTTGGAAAAAGTATAGAAGCGGTATAATTTGAAATTGCAATGTTAAATTCATCTGTAGAATTTTTAGGATCAAAAGATGATGGATCAAAAGCATTTTCAACCAAATGTATTGCTTGGCGGATTGGTGGTCCTAATTCTAATGCACGAGTAGTTGGAATTACACCAGAAGATGACCGAACAAATAAATCATCTTTTGCAATATATCTTAACCTATTTAGTGCATTGCTTACTGCTGGTTGTGTCATACCAATTCTTTTTGCAGCCCTAGTAACATGTTTCTCTCTCATTACAGCATCAAAAACAATTAACAAATTAAGGTCAACTAATGCAATATTCATTATTCACAGGATCAATAATTGTTATTATAATAATAAATTGTATTAATTACTATATATGACCTACATTACTAGATGTAAAGAACAAAAATTTTTTCCTCCCCTTCTCCCTATAAAAAAAGCCCTTACCCAGGGCTTTTTTCTCAAATTATTGAAGAAAAAAAATTATTTTGAAGCAGCTACTTCTATTAATTGATTGTCTTGAAATGTGTAGTCTTTACTGTAAGTGTATTCTTTACCATCAGTATCATTTGCTGTTATTTTTAATTTTCCACCTTTATTTGTTGGAAAATGAAATCTAATAGTTGGATCTTGACTAATAGAAATATCAGACTCTAAAGCCATTAAAGTTTCATCATTATAAGATACATTTATTTTCTCAATGTAAAAAGCCTCGATAAATTCAGTTGTAACTGGGTGTGCTTGTAATCCATTAAATTGAGGATGTGAAATCATTATTTTTGCTTCAACATTTCCATTTTCATGATTTTTCATTTTAACTTTCATTTTTCCTGCATTTGCAATCATACCGTCCATATCGCCTAATGGTGGAGCTGCACAGCCACCTGATGCTTTTACAAAATTTGCTGCCATGTAATAATCGCCTTTATTTGTTTCTGCAATAACTCTTACATCTGAATATGCGTCTAATCTAATTCTAGTTGATAAATTTATTTTTTTCATTTTATTAGTAAAAGTAAAAGATCCTGAGTATGGTGAAGGATTCATATCTATTACTAAATGAACTTTAGAAACGTGATCATTCTTAAGTTCTGCTGTTTTAAAGTTTATAGGAACAAAAGCTCCGTCTGGGGCTCTTTTCGGCGTATCCAACTCAATTACACCGTCTCCACTTTTAATTTCTTTATCCCCAAATATTCCTTGTTTTAATTCTAACCATCTTAATTCTCTACATTCTTCACTTTTAGAACAATATGGCGTGTCAGCAGCTGATTCAGCAAAAGCTAATGTAGAAGAAAATAATAAGATTATAAATATTAATAAACGGTGCATATTTAATATTATATAAACTAAATTGTGATTAATTAAACAAAAAACTTAGTATTCCCACTCATATCTCATAAACGTTCTAACAACATTTCCTGGATTCACTAGATCAAATAATAACCATTTATTTTTTTCTGACTTTGCAGCTATTTCTATAACTTTTTCTGCAGGAATATCTTTTTTCAGAGCATCGATAACATCATTATATAAAACTTGGAGATAAGTCTTTGTTTTTTTTAAAGCAGCATTATCTGTTTGTACCTTTCCATGTCCTGGAACCATAATTTTAAAATCTACTTTTTCTATTTCATCCAATAATTTTATCCATTCTTTGGTTAAACCATCCATAGTTGGTAATCTTTCATCCTGAACTAAATCACCTACAAAAAAAGTTTTGGTTTTTAAATCGTAAACTGTTGCATCAGCATAAGTATGTGAAGTTGGATGAGAAACTAATAATAATTTTCTGTTTCCCAAATCAATTGTTATTTCATCAGATAATTTTTTTGTTTCATCTTGAGAAGTTTCAGCAATGATTTTATGAGGAAAAATAATACTTGTTCCTTTTATTTCATCTCCAATTTCATTAATTTGTCTAACATATTGAGAGCCTCTTTCTTGCAAAAATTTTTTTAAATTATAATGTCCATATATAGTCGCTCCTTCAGAAATAAATGCTGTGTTGCCAAAAATATGATCTTGATGCCCATGGGTATTAATTACATATTTGATTGGTTTTTTTGAAACTTTTTTTATTGCTTTTCTAAAAGCTTCCCCAATTTGATGTGATCCTCCTGTGTCTATAACTGCTATTGATTCATCGCCAATTATAAAACCTAAATTTGCAATATCGCCTAAATTATTGTTTTCATAAAAATTTTCATGTTTTCCAATATGAGCATAAACACCTTCTGCTATTTCTTTAACATCTAAAGGTTGAATTTGATTTCCAAATAACATTGTTGGATTTGGAAGAAAATATAGAATAAATATAAAAAAAATTCTTAACATTTATTTTTTTGAACTCATTGCCTCCGGCTTTACAACAACTAATCTATTACCTGCATCTTCCCAAAGATCAGTTCCTGGATATAAAAAAATGTTTGTGTATCCCATTCGAACTAATCTTTCCGCGGCAATTTTTGAATAGTATCCTCTCCTACAAAAACAAACTATTTTTGCATTTTTATTATCTTTGGTAATACGTTTTACAGTTTCTTCTAAATACTTTCTCAACTCTGGAGTTAAAGTTTCTAAGCCAACATTTGGAACCCATTTAGATCCAGGTATAGAATATCGCTGAGCAGGCATCCATTTTTTAGGATCCAATCTTTCTGGTCTTGCATCTTTTTTCCAAACATCCAATAAAATGGCGCCTTTATTTCTCACGATCTCATTTACTTCATCGGTATCCAAAATTGTTATATTTTCTGAATGCTCTTCCCATTCTTTTAATTTTCTATCACTTTCCTGCGGATTTTCACTTTTTGCGTAATTAAAAAAAACAACCATGAAAAATGTTAATAATATAAATTTCTTACAATGTTGAGTAACGTTCATAACTAAATATAAATATATTTGAATTAAAACACTTAGTCAATTTATACAAACATGTGAAAAAATTGTGGATAAATTGTTAATTAACTTCTTATTAACTAATTGATTTAATTACTTATTTTACTACGTTTTAAAAATATGTCATATATGCGACATAAATATGGCAAAATTATGGCAAAAAATCGTTGACTTAATTCTTTCTGTTAGTAAATTATTATGTGGCAAGAACTATTATGTTCCTGTCGTTTGTATATACATTTTCATATTCGGGAGGAATCTTTTTATATGAAAAAATCACTTAAAATTGCGTTATTAGCTTCTTCAGCTATTGCTATTGCTGCTTCAGCAAGTGCAAATGCTGGTCTTGCAAAGCTAATAAACAACTCTAACAATTGGGCACACCCAAATGGAGATTTTAACTTATGGAGACATTCTAAGTTAAAACAAATCAATAAAAGCAATGTTAAAGATCTTAAAGTTGCTTGGTCTTGGTCCACTGGTGTTCTTCGTGGTCACGAAGGTGGTCCTCTTGTAATTGGGGATACTCTGTACATTCATACAGCTTTCCCAAATAACGTTCATGCTATTGATTTGAACGAACCAGGTAGAATTATCTGGTCTTACTATCCTAAGCAAGATCCTGATGTTATCCCAGTTATGTGCTGTGATACTGTTAACAGAGGTCTTTCTTATGGCGATGGAAAAATCTTCCTTCAACAAGCTGACACTGTGTTAGTTGCTCTTGATGCTAAATCAGGAAAACTTGTTTGGTCAGCAACGAATGGAGATCCGTCAGTAGCACAAACAAATACTAATGCTCCTTTTGTCATGAAAGACAAAGTGATCACTGGTATGTCTGGTGCTGAATTTGGTGTTCAAGCATGGATCAATGCTTATGACATCAAAACTGGTAAAAGGG
>Ga0310344_10001336_pt1 | contig 18889 bp, 17 predicted proteins | sample HC15DNA20200_MG_FD_203801 | JGI IMG/M metagenome (GOLD analysis project Ga0310344, IMG submission 203801) | Marine microbial communities from station ALOHA, North Pacific Subtropical Gyre - HC15-DNA-20-200_MG | ecosystem: Environmental > Aquatic > Marine > Oceanic | place: Pacific Ocean: North... | reverse complement strand
AGGGGCATGAAAAATTATAGCGATGTGGATTTCATTATGTCTTTTGTTGGAATTGCTCCTTTAGACAATCCAAGAATTGCTTTGATAGTAATTTTTGACGGAGGAAATTTAAAGGATGGTTCATGGGGCAGTACCATTGCTGCACCAGTATGGAAAAGAATAGTTTTGAGAACTTTAAGATACCTCCGAATACCACCTGATAAAGCAAAAATTAGAATTGCAAAAGCTAAATTCAAAAAAGAATTTTAATAAATCTTTCCTTTTTATGGAAGATGTTTGTTATGCAAAAAAAAGAAAATCAAAAAAATCTATCAGATATTACTTCTGATCTTACATTTAAAGAATTTTTTGGAAAAAAAAATGTCAATATTTCAGGAATTTCTTATGACTCTCGGAATGCTAAATCTGGTGATATTTTTGTTGCAATTAAAGGACTTCAGCAAGATGGACATAAATATGTTGATCAAGCAATTAGTTCAGGCGCCTCAACAATAATTTTAGAAAAAATGATTCCTAAGCTTAGTGGATTTGATGCTTGTTTTATCGTTGAATCAGGGAGAAAAGCGTTAGCAGAAGTGAGTTCTGGTTTTTATGGTAATCCTTCCAAAAAAATTAATTTATATGGTGTTACTGGTACAAATGGAAAAACAACGACTGTTTTTTTGTTAGATTCGATTTTAAATAGCGTTGGCAAAAAATCTGCAATTTTAGGAACAATTTTTTGTCGGATTGGAAAAAAAATTATTGTTAATGACAGAACTACACCAGAATCCTCTGATCTACAAAATCTATTTAGTATTATGGTAGAAGATAAAGTGAGTGATGTATGTATGGAAGTTTCTAGTCACAGTTTGGAGTTAGATAGAGTCTATGGATGTAGTTTTGATACGGCACTTTTTACAAATTTGTCGCAGGATCATCTCGATTTTCATGGTGATATGGATTCTTATTTTAATAGTAAAAAGAAACTTTTTGAGGATTATAGTCCTAGCAAAATAGTAGTAAATATTGATGATAGATATGGGAAACAGATTTATGATCAATCTAACTTTAATAAATGTTCCTATGGTTTGTCGAAGAAAGCGGACGTTAGGGCTGAAAATATTTATAATTCAAAGGCAGGGTTGAAGTTTGAACTGAAATCCTATGGAGAATCGTTAGAAATGGAAAGTCCTTTAATGGGTGAACATAACCTAATGAATATTCTTGCGGCATCAGCAGCATGTCTCTCAAGTGGTATTTCTATGCAAGATATAGCAACAGCTATTAAGAACTCTGAATCAGTTCCAGGAAGATTTGAAGAAATTAAAATGGGACAGCCATTTTTGGTTATTGTAGATTATGCGCATACACAAGATGCATTATCAAGAGTTATTAAATTTTCAAGGCCTATCACGCAAGGACGTATTTTGACTTTGATGGGATGTGGGGGAGATAGAGATCGAACAAAAAGGCCACTTATGTGCGCGGAAGCATTAAGAGAAAGTGATCTTGTTGTTATAACTACAGATAATCCAAGGAATGAACACCCTGAAGACATTATTCGTGAAGTTATTAATGGGAAAAAACTAGTACCTGATTCTACAGATCGATGTATCTCAATTTTGGATAGAAAAGAGGCAATTAAGTTTATTATTTCTCATGCAGAGGAAGGTGACACAGTTTTAATAACTGGAAAAGGCCATGAAACATATCAGATGATCGGTGATAAGAAGTTCCCATTTGATGATCGAAAAGAAGCACGTGATACGCTTATTTCTTTGGGGTATAAATCTTGAATTCATATTTAAAAAATCCAATGTTTACGGTCAAAGAGATTTCCTCTGCTATAGATGGCAGAATTTTGCTAGGAGAGAATGAAACTGAAATTTATGGAGTCTCCACAGATACTAGAAAAATAAGTAAAGGAGATCTTTTTATAGCTTTAAGAGGAGAAAAGTACGATGGAAATAGTTTTCTTAGAGAAGCTGAGCGAAAAGGCGCAAAGGCTTTAATTACTGACAATGATTATTCTACATCTAAAGAATTTAAATCTGAGATCATTTATGTAGATGATTGTCTGGAAGCTCTTGGAGATCTTGCTAGATTTTACCGTCTTAAATTTGATCTTCCTGTAGTTTGTGTTACGGGGACTAATGGAAAAACTTCCACTAAGGAAATGTTATTCTCAATTTTTAGTCAGAAAAATAACACTTTAAAAACGGAAGGGAATTTAAATAATTTAATCGGTTTGCCCATGCAAATTTTCAATCTTGAAAAGGAGCACAAGAAAGCAGTTTTTGAAATTGGGATGAATAGAGTTGGAGAAATTGATCGTCTTTCAGAAATAGCAATTCCACAGGTTGGAGTGATAACAAATATTGGGAAAGCACACTTGGAAAGTTTGTGTACTTTAGAGTCTGTTCGTGATGCAAAAGGAGAAATGATTAATAGAATTTCTGAGGATGGTTTTATGGTCTTCTCTGGAGATGATAAAAATAAATCATTTTTTAAGAAGAAATCAGAAGATAGAGGTTTAAAAGTTCTCACGTTTGGAACTTCTGATTGTAATGATCTTTTTTTTGAAGATGTTTTCTTCCCTTACGAAAATGGAACGAAATTTAATCTTTTTTGTCATGGAGAAAAAAACAAAGTATGGATTCCGCAGTTTGGTTATCATAGTGTTTTAAATGCAGTAGCTGCAGCTACTGCATCCATATGTTTAGGTGTGTCTATTGCAGAAATAATTGAGGGGTTAAGACAGTCTTCAAACTTACCAATGAGGATGAAAGTAAGACCTATTCCAAAGTATGAAAATTCATTTTTAATAGACGATTCTTATAATGCGAATCCTGATTCTATGCTTTCTTCATTTAGTACTGCGACTATATTAAAAAAAGAAGCAAAATTATTTATTGTTTTAGGAGATATGAGCGAATTAGGAAAACTGAAGTCTGAACTTCATGCAGAATTAATTCGAGACCTTTTCAAAATGAGTATTGGAAAAAATTGTGTTTTTATACTTGTAGGGTTGTTAATGACTGAAGCAGCAGAAGAAATCAGGAAAGACACTGACCTTATTAATCTAGAAAGTTTTATGTCACTTGAAGATTCACTGTCTTGGTTTTATGAAAATTTTAGTAAAGGAGACTGGGTTTTAGTCAAAGGTTCGCGTGTTAGTCGTATGGAACGTTTTTCAGAGGAGATATTAAATTAATGTTATATAAATATTTTCTTATTTTAAGTAATGATTATGCATTCTTGAATGTTTTCAGATATATAACTTTTAGGACAGCAATAGCAGTTTTCTTAGGTTTTTTATTTTCCTTTTTTCTAGCACCTCCTTTTATTCGTTTTTTACAACGAAGACAAATTGGAGAGGAAATCAGAGAAGACGGACCGCAGTCACATTTCTCTAAACGCGGTACTCCGACCATGGGTGGATTTATTATTCTTCTTTCTATCCTAATATCAACAGTACTTTTAAATGATTTATCTAATAGGTTTGTTCTTCTTTCACTTTTTGTTTTGGTGGCTTTTGGTTTTTTAGGTTTATTTGACGATTATAAAAAAGTAGTAAAGAAAAATACAAAGGGTCTTACCGCGGGAAAAAAGTTTATTTTTCAATTTCTAATTGGTCTAATTGTAGGATTTCTTCTCTATAAGGGATTTATTTCTAAAGAATTTAAAACAGTAGTTATGTTTCCATTTTTCAAGGATTTTTTGCCTCAGCTTGGAGTATTTTTTATTCCTTATGCTGCTATCGTTATTGTAGCTACTAGCAATGCTGTTAATCTCACAGATGGTCTTGATGGATTAGCTATAGGACCATTATTAATAGCAGCGGTCGCATATCTTATTTTTAGTTATGTGGCAGGACATGCAGAAATTTCTAAATATTTACTTGTTCAGCATGTAAGTGGTGCAGGAGAATTGACTATTCTTTGTGGAACTATTTTTGGAGCTGGATTAGGTTTTTTATGGTTTAATGCTTATCCGGCTCAAATTTTTATGGGAGACGTAGGTTCTCTTTCTTTAGGTTCTATCTTGGGAGTTATAGCTCTAAGTATCAAACAAGAAATATTGCTTTTTTCTGTATGTGGACTTTTTGTTATAGAGGTCTTATCCGTACTAATCCAAGTCGTTTCATTTAAACTTACAGGAAAGCGAGTTTTCAAAATGGCACCGTTACACCACCATTTTGAAGAGTTGAATTGGCCCGAATCAAGAATTACGATTCGTTTTTGGATAGTTGCACTCATTTTAGCGCTTTTAAGTGTTGCCACCCTAAAGTTGAGATAGAGTGATGAACTCGCTGAATGTTAGTTTTTTTCAGAATCTAAAATCCAAAACCGTTGTGGTGATGGGAATGGGTAGGACTGGTATAGCTGTTTCCAATTTCCTTGAAGGAAAATGCAAAGAATTAATTGTTACAGATAGTCAAAATATAGATGATTATAATTCTAGAAATGCTCGAACTGAATTTGGAGGGCATAAAAAAGAAACTTTTGAGCAATGCGATCTTCTTATTGTAAGTCCAGGTGTCTCTAAAGATGATTTTTTTGTTCGGGTTGCTTTTGATTCAGGTGCGGAAGTTGTTAGCGAGGTCGAATTTGCATGGAGATTATCTAATGTTCCTTTTGTGTCAATTACAGGGACGAATGGAAAGACAACAACATTAACTATGTTATCCAGGATTCTCGAAACTAGCGGTTTCCGAATTGCCGTCGGTGGAAATATTGGGAGGCCATTAATCGATATAGTTCAAAATGAAACTCAAGATTTAGATTTTATTTTAAGTGAAATTAGTAGTTTTCAACTTGAACTATCGACTACTATCTGTCCTCATCTTGCAATGATTACGAATGTTACAGAGGATCATATTGGTAGACATAACTCTATAGAAGATTATCTTTCAGTTAAGGCAAAGTTATTCTCTAATCAGAAAAAAAATGACGTTAAAATTATAAATTCTGACGATCCTATTTCCAGACATCTTGAATTTGAAGGTGATCAACAAACCCTTACTTTCAGCAGAAAAAATAAAGTAAATAAGGGGTCTTTTGTTAATAATGGCAAGATATATGTAGTTTTAGAAGATGAGATTAAAGAAATATGCGATATAAGCGAAATGTATTTGACTGGGCTTCATGATTTGGAAAACTTTTTAGCAGCTTGTGCAGCAGGCGCCTATCTTGGTGCAGATATTGTGGCAATGAAGGATACTGCGAAATTTTTCAAAGGTCTTCCTCATCGTATGGAATTAATTCTTGAAAAAGATGGGGTGACTTGGATAAATGATTCAAAAGCAACGAATGTAGGGTCTACAAAAATGAGTGTTATGAGTCTCGAATCCGATATAATTCTTATTGCCGGAGGTTTCGATAAGAATAGTGATTTGGAATATATTTTGCCTGCTATTAAATCTAAAGTGATAAAAATATTTCTTATCGGTGACTCTGCAGGGAGATTTTATAATTTTTTTGAAGGTGTAGTTGATACTAAAATAGTTTTCAACCTAGAGGATGCAATATCGGATATTTCTCGGTTGGTAATTTCTGGACAAACTGTTTTGTTTTCTCCCGCATGTTCAAGTTTTGATCAATTTAATGATTATGTTGAACGAGGAAATGCTTTTCGAGAATTAGTTTATAAATGTATAGGGATTAATGAATGAGAAGAAGAAAGATAGACAAAATGATTCTTTATCCTATCCTATTCCTTAATCTTATTGGTTTTGTCATGATTTTTAGTGCGAGTAATATTCTTGCATACGAAAACTATGGAGACTCATACTATTTTATAAAACGACATGGACTATGGATGTTTTGTGGGTTTTTATCAATGTTTTTTTTCTTTACGCTGGATATAGATAAATTGAGAAAAATATCCTTCGTTTTAGTTTGTTTGATGTGGATTTTTTTAGTACTAGTTTTTCTTCCAGGTTTTGGTCGTACGGTAGGTGGGGCTACTAGATGGATTGGAGTTGGTGCCTTTACTTTTCAGCCAGCAGAGTTTTCAAAACTTGTACTTATATTTCATCTTGCAAATATACTTAGTCAAAAGATAAGAGTTGTTAACGAAAGTAAAATTATTTTTCTTCATTTTATATTAGTAGTCGGAACAACGGTTTCTCTAATTCTGTTTCAACCAGATTTGGGGACGGTACTCCTCATTTTGATTGTTGCTGGAATCTTATTGTATTTAGCAGAGATTAAATGTTACTATGTTATTGCTTATACGTTTTGTACGTTTTTTTTATGTTCTTTAATGGTTTTTTTAGTTCCTTGGCGTTTTAAGCGTATAATTGCTTTTATGGATCCTTTTTCTGATCCACTTGGAATGGGTTATCAACTCATTCAGTCCCTTCTAGCTATCGCCCGTGGTGGTATTACAGGTTTGGGTATTGGTGATAGCAAACAAAAACTATTTTATCTTCCAGAACCACACACTGATTTTGTTTTTTCAGTTTTAGGAGAAGAACTGGGATTGATAGGGTGTTTTTTGGTTCTGATTCTTTTCTTTCTTCTTCTTCTTCGTGGGTTCAAAATTGCTTATAAGTGCGAAAGCAATTTCGAATCTCTCCTAGTGTTTGGAACCACCCTGTTGATTTCTATCCAAGGACTTTTGAATATGTCCGTTGCTACTGGTTTAGTCCCTACTACTGGGATACCCCTTCCGATGATTAGTTTAGGTGGGTCGTCACTTTTAGTCACACATTCTTCTATTGGAATTTTGATGAATATCAGTGCCAAGAATGCTCCTAACTCTGATTATGAATTTTTTGGAAAATCTAAAAGAGTTCAACGATTTAGAAATTCTAAAAAGACTAGAATTGAAAATTTAAGGGGACAAAATTGAGATTAATGATTGCAGGTGGAGGAACTGGTGGCCACGTATACCCTGGTGTTGCGGTTGCTCGAACCTGGTTAGCAGATTCTTCTAATAATGAAGTATTGTTTGTGGGACCAAAACAAGGATTGCTTGCCAAAATTCTTGAGCGTGAAGATCTTCCTATAAAGAGTATTAAAGCATCTGGTTTTGTAGGTGTTAGAATAGGAAAAAAAATTCTTTCAATTTTTCAGTTGATTAGTGGACTTGTCCAATCTTTAAAGGCCATTGAAAATTTCAATCCTCATGTTGTTTTAGGGGTAGGTGGGTATGCAAGTGTTTCTCCAATAATTGCTGCATGGTTAAAGAGAAAACCTATCGTTCTAATAGAGCAAAATTCGGTTCCTGGAATCGCTAACAGGATTTTATCTCCATTTGCATCAAAGATTGCCTTAGGATTGCCGTTACAAAGAAATTTCTTTCAAAAGAAAAAAATAGTTTCTACAGGTCTTCCATTAAGATCTGATTTTGACTCACGGATTAAACGAGAAACTTCATTTTGGAAAGGTCCTTTGAAGGTTTTGATTTTTGGTGGCAGTCAGGGGGCAACTGCAATTAATGATGTTGTAGTAAGAACATTACCTTTGCTGCATACATTGCGTACTGAATTAAAGGTTGTTCATCAGACAGGAGATAGGGATATCGAATGGGTTTCTCGTGCATATGAGAAAGAATGTATAGATTGTGATGTGAAGAACTTTTTATTCGATATAGTTGATAAATATAAATGGGCTCATTTTGTGATAGCTAGATCAGGGGCAGTAACGGTTGCCGAGATTACTTCCATGGGATTACCAGCTCTTTTAATTCCTTTTCCAGAATCTACGCATGGGCATCAAGAAGAAAATGCTAAATTTCTATCTGAAAAAGAAGCTGGTATTTCAGTAAAGCAGGAAAATTTTGAGCCTAAAGTACTTTTTTCTATTCTTTCTAAATTTATCAAAAATAGAAATGCTTTGATGGAAATGTCTACTAAGACGCAAGATTTAAACCATTCTTGCAGCAGACTATCTGTAACCAAAATTTGTAGGGAAGTGGTTGCTTAATATATTCAGGGGTCTAAATGATTAATTCAAAGGATTCAAGTAGCACAAAATTTTTTCATTCCATCAAAGTTCATTTTGTAGGAATGGGAGGAACAGGTATGTGTGGAATCGCAGAATTGTTAATTAATCTAGATTATTCAGTTAGTGGATCTGACATTGCCATTAATGATGCAATTATTCGTTTGAAGGAATTAGGTGCCAAATTTACTGAAGGTCATAATAAAGAGAATATTTCAAATGCGAATGTAGTTGTTTATAGTTCTGCTATCAAGTCTGATAATGAAGAATTAGTTGAGGCTAGAAAGAGAAAAATACCTACTATTCCAAGAGCTGAAATGCTTAGTGAGTTAATGAGGATGAAATACAGTATTGCGATTGCTGGTTCGCACGGAAAAACTACGACTACATCTTTAGTTGCTTCCATATTATATAAGGATTCACTTGACCCAACTTTCGTGATTGGTGGAAGATTAAATGCATTTGGTTCTAATGCAAGATTGGGAGAAGGAGACTTTCTTGTTGCAGAGGCAGATGAAAGTGATGGAACTTTTCTTGATCTGTCACCGACAGTTGCACTCGTCACTAATATTGACGAAGAACATCTCGATTTTTATCAAAACTACCAGAGTATAAAGAATGCATTCCTTGAGTTTGTAAATAAAATCCCTTTTTATGGTTTTTCAGTTCTTTGTAATGACAACTTTGCAATTAGAGAAATAATCCCGAATATTGAAAAAAGATTTTTTACATACGGATTTGATTCTACTTCTGATTACCAAGGTAAAGATTTCCGTTATGTTGGTGAAAAAAGTTATTTTGATGTTTATCGTTTTGGAAAAAAATTAGGTGAAATTAAAGTTCCTATGCCTGGCATACACAATGCATCGAATTCTTTAGGAGCTCTTGCTTTAGCTATGGAGTTAAATATTCCTTTTGAATCAGTAAAAATGGGATTAGAGGAATTTCAGGGAATAAGTAGGAGAATGGATTTAGTTGGAGAAGTATCTGATATATTACTTTATGACGATTATGGGCATCATCCCGAAGAAATTAAGGCCACACTCAAGGCATTGAAAGAGTCTTGCCCTGAAAGAAGAATTGTTGCTGTATTTCAACCACATAGATATTCACGAACACACCATTTAATGAAATCATTTATTTCCTCTTTTGAGGATGCAGATGTCCTTTTTGTAACTCCTATTTATTCTGCAGGCGAGTTACCTATAGAAGGGGTTGATTCCTCTAGATTAATAGAAGGGATTCGCACATACGGAAATAAAAATTGTTCTCAAATCCAGAACTTTAGTGACGGAATAGAAAAACTCTTAAATACTTTGAGTCCAAATGATTTGTTCGTCACTTTAGGAGCAGGAGATATTTGGAAATTAGGAAAATCGCTAAAAGAAAAATTGAAATATTCAATAAATGTTAAAGGATAAGTTTTTGTTGATTTATAGAGGGAATAATGGATCTTAAAGCTGAATTTTCTAGAATGCCTTTTGAAGTTTTATTTAACACACCACTAGCACCCTACACTTCACTGCATATTGGTGGTCAGGCAGATTTTTTAGCTTTTCCAGAAAACGAAAAAGATCTACTTTATCTTTTGAAATTCTCAAAAAATCTTAATTTGCCAGTAACAATACTAGGTGGAGGGGCAAATACACTTATTTTAGATGGTGGAGTGAGAGGTTTAGTTATAAGTTTGTCAAAAAATTTTAAAGGTATAGAAGTTTTGTTAGAAAATAAAGATCAAGTTCTTGTTGTCGTTGGTGCATTTGAGAAAATTCCTACTCTTGTTCGGTTTGGTATCAAAAATGGACTTGCTGGTGTCGAAAGATTAATGGGAATTCCAGGTACCCTTGGAGGAGCGTTAATGATGAATGCGGGAACGGCTACTGATTATATAGAAGATTTAATTGAAAGTGTTCATTTGATTCCTTTAGAAGGGGGAGAGACTAGGACACTCAGTAAAGAAGAGATTAAATTTTCTTATAGGACAACAAAATTGCCATTTCCTGGAGTAGTAACTTCTTCCATTTTAAAACTAAAAAGAGGAAGTAGAAAAGAATTGGAGTCTCTATATCAAAAAAATATCAATAGTAGAAAGATAAAACAGCCCTGGGGGAAACCATGTGCTGGTTCAATTTTTAAAAATCCTGATAACAATAAGGCTGGGAAACTAATAGAAGAATGTGGACTTAAAAAATTATGTGTAGGTTCCGCTATGGTTAGTGACGTACATGCAAATTTTTTAATTAATACTGGTGGAGCTAAATCCTCTGATATGCTTGCACTGATAAATACAATTCAACGTAAGGTAAAAGAACAGAAGAATATTGATTTGAATTTAGAACTTAACATAATTGGAGAAGAGGAAAATTATGTGCGGATTGGTTCTCATGTTTAAGTTTTATAAGAGGGGGTATAGTGTTTAGATTAAGAGAGAACTCTATTTCTATAGAAAAAAGTGGTCGAATTTCTTTAAAGAAGATTGTTCATGCATTAATTTGTATTGAATTTTTCTTGATTTTAATTCATTTTTTTCTTTTCCTGCGAACTAATAATCACTATCGGCTAAAAAAAATAATTATTGACGGAACACATTATACTAATCCTGAGAAAATCATTCATTCCTTGAATTTTTCTGAAGACGAAAATATCTTTGATGCAAATTTATTGCAAATTAGTCGGATTTTAGAAAAAAATACTTGGATAGAATCGTCTAGTATAAAAATAAAGCATCCGGGGATATTACATATTTCTATAAATGAAAGGAACCCTATTGCTATCTTAAAGGGAGATTATACTAATGCAATAGATTCAAAAGGAAAAATTCTTGGCAATATCCCTTTATCATTAAAGCCTTGCCTTCCAAAAATATATGGTTTTTCAGGTAATGAAGAGACTAATTCATTTCGAAATAATGAAATAAAAAAAATTATTGCTATTCTTGGAGTTTTTCGAAATTTAACTTGGTTTGACAATAAATGTTTTTCAATTAAAAAAACTGAAGATGAGTTTTATTTATTAAGATTTAGAAAAAGATCTTTTGTAGTCAAAATTTCAAATGAACGTTTAATTTCTCAAATTGCGCGTCTAATTTCTGTACTTGAACTATTCCCGAATAAAATTCGAGTTGCAGGCAACCGCCTTTTTTTCGATCTTACCTTTCCTTCTCGTGTAATCATGAGACGAATTTTGGAATATGGGGGATAAAGGGATGAGTAAGAATAATGAAATGTTTGTTGGGTTAGATATTGGAACTTCAAAAATTTGTGCTGTTGTTGCTGAATTTAATGATGAAGGAACTTTAGAGATAGTTGGACTTGGGAAGCATCCTTCAAAAGGATTGAATAGAGGTTCCGTTGTAAATATTGATCAAACTGTTGAATCAATTTGTGCTGCAGTTGAAGAAGCAGAATTTATTAGTGGTATTCAAATTAAACATGCAAATGTTGGGATTTCTGGTCCTCACATCAAAAGTTTAGATACTAATGGTATTGTTGCAATTAAAAATAAAATAGTTTCTAAGGAAGATGTTCAAAGAGTTATTGAACAAGCAAGAGCTATTACAATGCCAACTGATCATCAAATTATACATGTATTACCACAAGAATATGTTGTAGATGAGCAGGAGAGTGTTACAGAACCGGTTGGAATGGCAGGTGTTCGCTTAGAATGTAAAGTCCATATAGTTACAGGTTCGGTTCCGTCTATACAAAATATAGTTAGGAGTGTTGAAAGATCAGGTTTGATGGTTGAACGTCTTGTTTTACAACCTCTTGCGTCATCTATGGCAGCTCTAAGTGAAGATGAAAGGGATCTTGGAGTAGCTGTTGTTGATATTGGAAGTGGGACATCAGATGTTGCCGTAATAAGTTCCGGTGTTATGAGATACGCTCAAGTCGTACCAATTGGAGGAAGTCATATAACCCGTGATATTGCAATAGGACTTAGAACTCCCGATTATCAAGCTGAGAGAATTAAGAAGGAACATGGATATGCGTTGGCTTCTCGTTTAACTGGTCAGCAGAATATTGAAGTCCCAAGTGTTGGAGGAAGAGAGCCTAGGATACTAAGCCGCCAAATACTTGCAGAAATTATTCAGCCGCGTTTAGAAGAGATTCTTACAATGATTAGAAGGTCAATCCAAAAAAGCGGAATGGAAGACTTGCTTCCTGCTGGTGTAGTTTTAACAGGAGGGGCAAGCATTATTGAGGGTATAGAGGATTTAGCTGAGAGTGTCCTGCAACTACCTGTAAGAAGAGGTTCGCCAAGTGGTATAGGTGGTCTAGTAGACATGGTGAATCAACCTTTGTATTCAACTGCAGTCGGTCTTGTAATGTATGCGGCAGAGAATGGAGTTAGAGAACAAAAGAATTGGTTCTCATCAAGTTTTATAAATGGAAACAGCGGAGGTTTAACATTAAAAATCAAGGATGCTTTTAATAGCATCTTTAAATAATTTAAAAGGTTTCCCAACGTCCAAGGAAAAAGGGAGTGAGTAATGAGTAATTTTTTTGAGCTTGATGATGAAGTTTCGTGTCGCGCCAGAATTGCAGTAATTGGTGTAGGAGGAGGAGGAGGAAATGCAGTTAATACAATGATCTCCTCTGGAATGGAAGGAGTGGAATTTGCAGTTGCAAATACTGACGCCCAAGTCTTGGAGCAATCTTTAGCAAAAGAAAAGATTCAGATAGGTACAGAAGTCACGAAAGGATTGGGTGCTGGTGGAAACCCTGATATTGGACGTAAATCTGCGATGGAAGATACTGAAAGATTGACGAGTTTGATGAGAGATCTGGACATGGTATTTGTCACTGCTGGAATGGGTGGTGGAACTGGTACTGGTGCAGCTCCTGTTATAGCTAGGATTGCAAAAGAAGCAGGGATACTAACCGTAGGTGTTGTAACAAGACCGTTCGATTTTGAGGGTCCGAAAAGACAGTCTCAGGCAGAATCAGGTATTGCCGAACTTAGAGATTCGGTAAATACATTAATTACGATTCCTAATCAGCGACTTTTGGGCATGGTTGATAAATCAACTCCTATGCTTGATGCATTTGATAAGGCAAATGATATTTTATTGCAAGCATGTAAAGGAATAGCTGATTTGATAACAACTCCTGGTCTTATAAATCTTGATTTTGCGGATGTGAGAACGATTATGAGAGATATGGGAGGAATGGCTCTCATGGGAAGTGGAGTTAGTGCAGGAGAGAATCGAGCTATTAATGCTGCACAGAAAGCGATTAGTAGTCCTTTACTAGAAGAGGCAACGATACAAGGTGCAAGAGGAGTTTTAATAAATATTTCTGGAGGAGAAACTCTTGCTCTTCACGAAGTTAATGAAGCTTGTACTCTTATCTATGAAACTGCTCATGAAGATGCGAATGTCATTTTTGGTTCTGTAATTGACTCTTCAATCGGAGATTCTGTTCGTGTTACTGTAATAGCCACTGGTTTCCATGACGCAGTTTCTCCGGAAGTTTCTATTGTTGAAGAGACTACTGTTGAAGCAACAGGAACTGATGGTGCAGATATTTCTGTACCTGCATATGTTAGAATGAAAAATAATAATACGAATTTAGGTTTCCAGTTTGAGGAAGACGATTTAGATGTCCCTACTTTCTTAAGGAGACAAGCAGACTAATAGTTTTATATTGTTGAGAGTTTAAAATTTGAATGAATTACAGGAGTACAATCTTGGAGAAGTAAATTTTTTCTCTTCTCCGTTGTTAGATTCTATGGATTTTGTTGAGCATGCATTTGGAACAAGAGACTCATATCCTCTAAATCATAGCCAACAATTTTTAGGAAAGGAGATCCAGAATTCTAACTTGTTGAGTATGTTGTTTAAAGGAAAGAAGTTGTCTTCCTCTATGTTTGAAAGTTACTGCAAATCTTTCATTCATCTTAAACAGATACATAGTTCTAAGGTAATAAGTACTTCAGAAATTAAAAAAGGCAGTTCAAATATTGCAGATGCAGTAATCTCAAATGAATCTGGTTTAATTCTTTGTATTGAAACTGCTGATTGTTTACCTGTATTGATCGTAGATCAGAATCTAAAAGCGATTGCTGCTATACATGCAGGTAGAAAAGGAATTTTAAAAGGTATTATTCAAGAAACAGTAAAAAGATTGAAATCTGAATATGGATGTAACCCGTCAGATCTATCAGTAGCAATCGGTCCTGGTATTTGTGGAGAATCCTACGAAGTTGGTCGAGAGTGTATTGTTCCTTTCAATAAATCTATTCCTGAAGCAGACAATACTTTTTTTCAAAAGAAAAATGGAAAGTGGTATTTAGATTTAGCTAAAATTGTTACTAACCAATTCTTGAATCTTGGTATAAAAAAAAGAAGACTAGGAAAGTCCGGGCCCTGCACGCTGGCAAACTCAAAAAATTTTTTTTCTTATAGAAGAGAAGGTAAAGGAGTAGGAAGACAAACTTCTTTAATTCTTTTAGTTTAGAAAGGATTCTTTTTAAAAAAAGTTATGGAAAATTCTCTGATTAACAGAAATCTTGAAAGTGTTAAAAAAAGGATAAAAGAATCTGCAGAACGTGTGAACCGTTCATCGAAAGAAGTGAAACTGGTATCAGTTACAAAGACACAGAGTGTAGAAAAAATAGAAGAAATTTTTCGATCTGGTAGTTTGATAATAGGAGAGAATCGTGTTCAAGAAGCCAGAGATAAACGTTTTACTATGAAACCAGACATTACAAATCAATTAGAGTGGCGCTTAATTGGAAAACTTCAGAAAAATAAAGTTAAAATGGTTTTAGAACTATTTGATCTTGTCGAATCAGTAGATTCGTTTTCTTTAGCTGAGGAGATAGCACGTCTTGTAGAAAAAACATCCCGAAAACCTTTTGATATCTATATTCAAGTTAATACTGGAGAAGAATCTCAAAAAAATGGAGTTTTTTTAGAAGATGCTCTTAATTTAATTAAATCTGTTTATTCATTACCGTTAATTAGTGTAAAAGGTCTTATGTGTATTCCTCCTTTTTCGAAAAATCCCGAAAATAGTAGAATCCATTTCCGAAAACTTTTTTCTTTAAGAAATCAAGTTCAAGAAATGGGTTTTGACAGTATTACTGACCTCTCAATGGGAATGTCAAATGATTTTGAGGTAGCTATCGAGGAAGGCGCAACACATGTTAGAATAGGTTCTGCAATTTTTGGAGAGAGAATTTAGAATGTCTTTAAATTTCTTATTTGAAATGAGTGTACAAAATGTCTGATCATAAGATTACAGTAGTGGGTGGGGGTAGGATGGGAGAAGCTCTTTGTCTCGGTATAGTAAAGACTAAGTTTGCGAAACTCGAGAATATTAATGTGATAGAACCACTGTCGGATCGAGCGGCTTTTCTTAGAGAAGAGCATTCTCTAAATGTATCATTAGAATATGGAAAATTTATTTCAGATGCTAATATTTTACTTGTTGCTGTTAAACCTCAAGTTATAGATGGAGTTTTGGATTCACTCCTTAAATATTATTCAGAGGAACAAATAGTTATTTCAATTGCAGCAGGAATTCCTATTTCAAGATTTCTCGAAAAATTTAGTGAAAAGGCAAAAATCATTAGAGTAATGCCGAATACTCCTTGTTTGGTTGGTTCTGGAGCATCAGCTTTGTGTTCTTCAAAAGATACCGAAGAAGATGATATTTCTATTGCCTTAGAACTTTTTAGTTCAGTAGGTATTGTTGAAAGAGTACCCGAAAGTCTTATGGATGCAGTAACAGGACTTTCAGGAAGTGGTCCGGCCTACGTTTTTCAGTTTATTGAAGCTCTGTCTGATGCTGGAGTAAGAGTTGGTTTAACGAGAGAACAATCACTTAAATTAGCAGCTCAAACAGTTTATGGTTCATCTAGACTTCTCTTAGAAACTGGAGAACATCCCGGAAAGCTTAAAGATATGGTTACTTCACCAGGTGGTACTACTATTGCAGGTATCCATGCGCTTGAAAAGGGAGGTATTCGTTCTACAGTTATTGATGCTGTTGTCGCAGCAACAAATCGAAGTAACGAACTAGGAAAAAAATAAATTTTTAAAATTGGGAGCAAACTCTGTTTATATTTTTTAATCTTCTTAACGCAATTGCTGTGATTTTAGGTTATATCTTATGGATTTATATTCTTATTTTACTTGCTCGAGTTCTTATTTCCTGGGTAGATGCTGATCCCTACAATCCATTTGTCCAATTCCTTTATCGTGTAACAGAACCGATTTTGGCCCCGATAAGATACAGAATGCCTGATCTTGGTGGTTTTGATTTAAGTCCTATAATTGTTTACTTAATTATTCTTTTTTTACAGGAATTTCTTGTTAAAAGTCTTTATGAGATTGCTGCTATTTTCAGATAAGAGTCTATAGTTCTATATTTTTTTATCTTATGAGGATATTTTGGAGATAGAAGGAAATTTCAAGACCATTTCTTTTGATGGTGAGAGTTTATTTTTACTGGATCAGAGAAAACTTCCAAATGAAGAAGTATATGTTAAGTGTGAGGATGAATTTGAAGTTGCGGATGCTATTAGATCTATGATTGTTAGAGGTGCTCCTGCGATTGGTGTTACTGCTGCATATGGAATGGCTCTTTCCGCAAAAAGAACTTCTGGTATGGGTTTAAATAATCAACTTGATTCGCTTAATAAGGCAGGTAAAATTTTAGGTGAAACACGTCCTACTGCCGTTAATTTGTACTGGGCAATACATAAAACTTTTGAATTCATTGAAAATATGAATTCTCCTGAAGAAATCATGAAAAGTCTTTTAGATTTCGCAATATCACTTCATATTGAAGATATAGAAATATGTAGAAAGATAGGAGATCTTGGTTCTACCTTACTCCCCAAAGATGCTCATGTTTTAACCCATTGTAATGCCGGTGCTCTTGCGACTGCAGGATATGGCACTGCAGGAGGAGTTATAAGAAGTGGTTTTCGAGATAAACGAGTAAAAGATGTATACGTAGACGAAACAAGGCCCTTTTTACAAGGAGCAAGGTTAACTGCTTGGGAACTGAATAAAGATGGAATTCCTGTAGTGCTAATTTCAGATAATATGGCTGGATATTGTATGAAACTTGGTAAAATTAATGTGATTGTAGTTGGAGCAGATAGAATTGCTGCAAACGGAGATGTCGCAAATAAAATAGGGACATATTCTCTTTCTATTTTAGCAAAGAAACATAATATTCCTTTTTTTGTTGCAGCTCCTACAAGTACGATTGATATGAATACAAAATCCGGAGAAGATATTCCGATTGAAGAGAGATCTGAAGAAGAAATAAAGACTTTTGCTGGGAAGAAAATCACTCCAGATGAAGTCAATGTCTTCAATCCTGCATTTGATGTGACTCCTTTTGAATTAGTGGATGCTTTGATTACAGAGAAAGGAATAGTACGTTTATCATCTGGAGAGAAAGTTCATTCTTTAAAATGATATATGTGTTAATTGTTTTTAAAAAAAATGCGTGCTACTTTTTCTATTTGACTTCAAAGGGTTCTCACGATATAAGTCCGTTTTTGAACTTAATGGAGGGGCTGTAGCGAAGTTGGTTATCGCGCTGGCCTGTCAAGCCAGAGATCGCGGGTTCGAGTCCCGTCAGCCCCGCCATAAGTCTTTTTCTTACTGTTTTGAAAAAAACGAAACCTTCCATTTTTTCCTTTTTTCTGATAGCATCACTCAATAATTCATAACATTTATAGTTTTTTTTAGTTAATCGGTTTCTTTTTATGCCCTTTGTTGAGGGTGATTTTATGTTTTCTAATAGGAGGAATTTTTAAAATGAAGCGTTTTATTACTTTTGTTTTTGCGGTAGTTGTTGGTGTAGCTATGTTAGGTCTAAGTGTACCTACAGAAGCTGCTAAGCTTCGTATTGGAGCGCACAGAGCTATTATGGGTTCATTTGAAGTTGTTGCCGATAAAGCTGGATTCTGGAAAAAAGAAGGTTTGGATTACACATTTACTTCTTTCAAACAAGGGAAATTAATGAGGAATGCTATCATTCAGAATAATCTGGATACTGGCACAACTGGTTTCTCTCCTTTTAGTACTGCTATTTCTAGAGGTGCTAAAGTAACTGCAATTGGCGTAACTGCGAATATTTGTGGAACAAGTCACGTTATAGTTGCAAAAAATTCAAAATGGAAAAACCTTGGTCAATTAAAAGGGAAAACCTTTGTAACTAAAAAAGGTACTAGTGTAGATTTTGCTTTAAAATCTTACATTCTTCCTGCATATGGTCTAGGCGTTGGTGATTTTACGTGGTTAAGTACTTATACAACTGAGCGTGTAGCAAACGTTGCATCTGGAAAAGCTGATGTTGGAATCGTTGGTGATCCACAGTATGAAATCGCAGCACAAAAAGGAATGATTAGAAGTATCGAAACATATTGCAAATATGATGCTACTCGTATGATGCACGTAGGTAACCCACAAACTATTAAATCGAATCGTGATCTTTATGTAAAATATTTTAGAGGATGGTTGAAAGCTCATATGCTTTTAAGAAGTAATCCAACAAAATATGGAGACATCTATTTTAGTGCTTTAAAAGAAATTGGTACTAAAACTAAAAGATCTGTTATACAGAATGTTGTAAGAAGACTGAAATCTGCTCCTTATATTACTGGTGAAGTAAGAGCATATCTAAATGACATGAATGCTAAGCAAGTAAAATTGAAATGGATTAAAAATCCAACAAATTTCTTCACCAAGGATACTTTTGATGATTCCATGCTTGGTGAGGCAGCTATCCAAGTAGGTTATAGATAGTATTTATGTAATAAAAAAGAAAACCCCGGAGTTTTTTGCTCCGGGGTTTTTTTTATGTTTGTTAAAATATTTTATACTTTCTTGTCTTGACCACCCATTTCTTCCATCATTCCCCATTTAATAACGGTTCTAGTTTCTAATGGCTGAAAGATAACTTTTTCAAGCAAATATCCGAAGA
>Ga0310344_10001334_pt1 | contig 18924 bp, 19 predicted proteins | sample HC15DNA20200_MG_FD_203801 | JGI IMG/M metagenome (GOLD analysis project Ga0310344, IMG submission 203801) | Marine microbial communities from station ALOHA, North Pacific Subtropical Gyre - HC15-DNA-20-200_MG | ecosystem: Environmental > Aquatic > Marine > Oceanic | place: Pacific Ocean: North... | reverse complement strand
ATGAAAATTCAACAATTGAAAGAAATAATCAATTTAATGATCTTAAAAGAAGATATGGTATCAGAAGGTATAAGATACAAGAAGTAATCAAGCCAGAGCAAATTATTCTCGTGCAAATACTTAAGGATGAAAGAGGACAAAAAGGTGCTGCTTTGACAACTTTTATATCGTTAGCAGGTAAATATAGTGTTTTAATGCCAAATACTCCAAAAGGTGGTGGCATTTCTAGAAAAATAGTTAATTCAGATGATAGAAAAAAAATTAGAAGTATGCTTCAAGAAATTAATATTCCTGAAAGCATGGGATTAATTATTAGGACGGCAGGATTAAATAAAACAAAAAATGAACTAAATAAAGATATTTCTAATACTATTAGTATGTGGGAAGAAATTAAAGCTAAAGCTATTAAATCTATAGCTCCTGCTTTAGTTCATGAAGAAGGGGATATTATAAAAAGAGCTTTAAGAGATTTGTATGATAATGAAACTAATAATGTGATTGTTGAAGGTAATGAAGGTTATCAAAGAACAAAAAACTTTATGAAAACTTTAATGCCGGAAAATATCAAAAAAGTAAAAAAATACAGAGGAAAAATTCCTTTATTTCACGATGTTGGGATTGAAAGAAATTTAAATAGAATTTTTGAATCTGAGGTAAAACTTCCATCTGGTGGTTATTTAGTTATAAATCCTACTGAAGCTTTGGTTGCTATTGATATAAATTCTGGACAATCAATAAAAGAATTCAATATAGAAAAAACTGCAATCAAAACTAATCTTGAAGCAGCAGAGGAAATTTCAAGACAGATTAAAATAAGAGACCTTTCTGGATTAATTGTAATTGATTTCATTGATATGTTAAATTTTCATAATAGAAAATTAGTTGAGAGAAAGTTAAGAGAAAAACTGAAAGATGATAGAGCAAGAATTCAATTTGGAAGAATAAGTAATTTTGGACTTCTTGAAATGACAAGACAAAGACTAAGAGAAAGCTCAATAAAGTGGAGAATGACACTATCGCTTGACTCTTTTGCTTTAAAGATAGTCAAAAAATCAGAGGAATTGGCTTTTTCGAATAAAGCAAAAATCACAAATATATATATACCAGAAAAAGTTAAAGCATTTATTGAAAAAAATTTAGCTAAAGAAATAAATTTTTTTAAAAAAAAATATAAACTAGAATTTAATTTAATTTCAGATAAAAATTATATCTTGCCTGAATATAGAATTGAATTATTAAATAAGAATAAAAAAATTATTAAAAAAGTTGAAAGTTTTCAAAAACTTGATAAGGATTTCATAAAACCTAATTTTAAAAAGAAAAATTTTATCCATAAAAAATATTATAGAGGTAAAAAAAAATTTAATAACTAAATTAAGTTTTCTTCAGGTGAGGAAGCGCTAGCATAATTTCTTTTTTTCATTCTACCTGCTTTAAAAGCTTTTCTTCCTGCAATAACAGCATATTTCATTGACTCTGCCATTAAAATTGGATCTTTAGCTTCAGCTATAGCTGTATTAATTAAAACGCCATCACAACCAAGTTCCATTGCTATTGTTGCATCAGATGCTGTTCCCACTCCAGCATCAACTATTACTGGAACAGCTGATTGTTCTTTTATTAACTTTATGTTTATTTTATTTTGCACACCAAGCCCAGAACCTATAGGAGCTCCCAATGGCATAATGGCGCAAGCTCCAACGTCCTCTAATTTTTTAGTCATAATTGGATCATCTGTACAATAAACCATAACCTCGAAACCTTCCTTAACTAAAACTTCAGTTGATTTGATCGTTTCAATCATATTTGGGTAAAGTGTTTTTTTGTCTCCAAGAACTTCTAGTTTCACTAATCTCCACCCTCCCATTTCTCTAGCCAATCTTAGTGTTCTAAGAGCTTCCTTTGACGAATAACATCCTGCGGTATTTGGAAGGTAGGTAATAGATTTTGGATCCAAGTAGTCCATTAATAATGGTTGATCTTTATCTAAAATATTTACTCTTCGAACAGCAACTGTAACTATGTCAGCTCCAGATGCTTTAACTGCATTTGCTGTTTCCTCAAAACTTTTATATTTTCCTGTACCAACAATTAATCGTGAATTAAAATTCTTATTTGCTATAGTAAAAATATCCTCCATAAAATTTACCCTCCACCTATAAACTGAACTATTTCTACCTTATCACCTTTACATAAAATTAAATTTACATATTTATTTTTTTCAACAATTTCTCCGTTTACTTCTATTGCCACTTTATTTTTCTGTATTTTAAGCCTATTTAACAGTTCATTTAAATTGATCCCATCATTTATCTCATAAGGAGAGCCATTTAATTGTATTTTTGCCACATTTAAGTTATTCATTTAAATTATTTTAACTTATTTAAATGACAAAAAAAATACTAATTATAAACGGTCCTAACTTAAATCTCCTTGGCGACCGCGAAGAATCTAAATACGGAAAAGCTTCACTTGAAGAAGTTAAAAAAAATTGTGAATCACACGCAAAATCAGTTGGGTTTGAAATATCCTTTAAACAGTCAAACATTGAGGGAGAGTTGGTAACAATGATACAAAAAGCTAAGGGTGTTTTTGATGGTATAATTATTAATGCGGCAGGTTATACACACACTTCAGTTGCAATTTTAGATGCTCTTCTTGCAATTAAATTGCCCACAATAGAAGTTCATATAACAAATATATATAATCGCGAAGAATTTAGAAAAAAATCTTTAATAAGCAAAGCAGCGAAAGGAATTATTTGTGGATTTGGTATAAAAGGATATATTATGGCTTTAGACTCTATGAAAGAAATTCTTAAATAAATGAAAATTGATAAAAAAATTATTGAAGAATTGGTAGGATATTTAAAAGAATTTAACCTTAGTGAAATTGAATACGCTGAAGGATCTAATAAAGTTAAAGTCTCTAGATCTATAAATAGTTCGACCATTATATCTTCTGGAGAAAATAAAAAAAAAACAGTAGTTGAAAATAATGGAACAAATGTCACGTCTCCTATAGTGGGCACAGCTTATTTAGCTTCAGAACCTGGAGCTAAGAAATTTGTTGAATTGGGACAAAAAATAAAAAAAGGACAAACCATAATGATTGTTGAAGCTATGAAAACAATGAATCATGTACCCTCAACTGAGAATGGCACTGTTAGTAAAATTTTTGTTAAAGATGGAGAGCCAGTCGAGTTTGGACAACCTCTAATTTCAGTTAAATAATGTTCAAAAAAATTTTAGTTGCTAACCGTGGTGAAATTGCAGTTCGTATAATTAGAGCTTGTAAAGAATTAAATATTCCTACAGTAGCTGTACATTCTGATGTGGATTTAGAATCAATGCATGTCAGATTAGCTGATGAAAGTATATGCATAGGTTCACATAAACCTCAAAATAGTTACTTAAATATTGGAGCAATTATGTCAGCTGCTGATGTAACGGGAGCTGACGCTATTCATCCAGGATATGGTTTTTTGTCAGAAAATTATCGATTTGCAGAAATTGTAACCAAAAGTAAAATCAAATTCATTGGTCCTAGCGCAGAAATTATGAAAAAAATGGGAGATAAAGTTGAAGCTAAAAGAACAGCAAAAAAACTTGGTTTACCCATTATAGAAGGATCAGAAGGAACAATCGAATCTTTAGAGGATGCTAAAACTATTTCAGCAAAGATTGGTTATCCAGTTTTGATTAAGGCTTCTGCAGGCGGTGGCGGAAAAGGAATGAAGCTTGTCCAAAACGAAAAGGAGCTTGGTAATGCTCTTTCTTTAGCCAGACAAGAAGCTAAAAAATATTTTGCAAATGATGATGTTTATATAGAAAAGTATTTCGAAAAACCTAGGCATATTGAAGTACAAATTTTATCAGATAAAAAAACTACGATACATATGGGTGAAAGAGACTGTACTGTGCAACGAAAACATCAAAAACTTATTGAGGAATCTCCTAGCCCAGTTTTGACAGAAAAAACTAGACAAGATTTACTCAATAAAACTGTACAAATGGTAAGTAAACTTGATTATGAAGGAGCAGGAACTGTTGAATTTATTTATGATAATGGAAAATTTTTTTTCCTAGAAATGAATACTAGAATTCAGGTAGAACATCCAGTTTCTGAAATTAGAGGTGGTATAGATATTGTCAAAGAACAAATAAAAATTGCTTCTAAAGGAAAAACATCACTTAAACAATCTGATATATCTTTTAGAGGTCATGTAATAGAATGTAGAATAAACGCTGAAGATCCAAGTAAAAATTTTCAACCAAGTCCAGGAACGATATCAGTTTGTCACCAACCATCAGGTTTTCGCACTAGGGTAGATGGTTCAATATTTCAAGGATGTAAAATTACGCCATATTATGACAGTTTAATTTGCAAACTGATTTGTCAAGGGAGAGATAGAGAGGAAGCTATTCAAAGAATTCAAAGATCTTTGAGTGAATTTGTAATAGAGGGAATTACCACTACAATAGATTTACATAAAAAAATACTTAGCCACAAAAAATTCATTAATTCTGACTTTGATGTTAATTGGTTGGTTAAAGAAAATTTTTATTAAATATTTTCACAACTAGTAATCCATAAATCATAAACCGGATGATCTATTGATCTTAAAGTGGGGCTTGACGCAAATGTCCAACCATTAAACAAGAAAACTTGATTATTATCTTTTGCTGACAAATCCTTAACCTGTATATAAGCAACAGTATCAGAAGCATCATTACCTTCGGAAATTTGGCATTTTAAAGCTTTAATTTCTAATGACCCAAAAAATTTTTTATCTCCAATTGCTAATTTAATCGAAGAAGTTTTTGCTGATATTTTATCCAACGCTGTTAAATTAACATAAATTTTATTACTTTTTAAACTTTTTGAATCATCAGAAACATTCTCACTATTATTTGTGGTAATGCTTTTGTCTTCCATTTTTTCCAAAATATCTTTGTCTTCTTCAAATGTTGGGGATAGTTCTTCTAAATTTATTAATGGAACTGATTCCACTTTATCGTCGGATAGTGCTGGCAATGCAATTTGTGTAAAAAAAAGAAAGAAAATAAAAAAATTTCTAAAATTTCCAAGTTTCATACTTTTTCATATTCTTTTTTGAATCAGAGCTTAGTAAACCATCAGGTTTATAAGCATTTTTTGTTCCAGTTAAATTTTCCTGATGTTTTTTTTGCCATTTATACTTATTTAAATTATTAATTGGGGCATTTTGTGTCATAAAATGTATCCATAAATGCCATTCTGGAGGAATTTTTGATGATTCTACTCTACTTTTGTAAACAACCCACCTTTTTCCCTTAGAATTGGAATAGTACTTATTACCAAATTCATCTGTACCTATAAGTTTACCGCTAATCAAAGTATAAATGAATGTGCCTAGAGTTTGTCTATGCCACCAAATAAATATTTGTTTGAAAAAACTAATCACAAAAAATTTTTCCTTTTTTATTTATGTACATTAACGTAAGTAAAAAAATTCACACAATCAAAAATTGTAAATAATTTGTTAGACTTGAAGTGTATTTAGTATATATCATATGAATGTACACAATATACAAAAATAATTAAATTTAAACTCTACAAATTATGACAAACTATATAGTTGAAACTTTTTATACTTGCACATTTAAGATTGTTCACAAGCTCGAAAAACTTAATGAAAAAGCTCTTTCTGAGCTTGAAGATCGAAAAGATGGTAAAGTCGAAATAATTGACGTCAAATTAAATAATAGAAAAACTAAAAAGATTAATGATGATCAATATGATTCTTCTCTAAGCAAATCTCAAACTAAAAATATTTCCAATATTGAAAATGCAGTAAATGAGAAAATTATTGGTTCCGATAAATTAAAAAGCTCAAGTGATTTGGAAATAGAAAGTAATAATATCCAAAAATTTACTAAGCAAATTAACAATAGATCAAAAATGCCAGATAGAAGAAAGGGCTATATTCAAAAAGTTTCTATAGGAGAACATAAAATTTATTTACATACAGGAGAATATGACGATGGAAAAGTTGGTGAAATTTTTATTGATACAAACAAAGAGGGTGAACTTGTTAAAGCTTTAATGAATAATTTTGCAATAGCTATCTCTTTAGGTCTTCAATACGGAGTGCCACTGGACGAGTTTGTTGATGCTTTTATTGAAACTAAATTTGAACCTTCGGGAGAAATTAAAGGTAATGATAGAATATTAAATGCATCTTCTATCCTTGATTATATATTTAGAGAACTGGCTATATCGTATTTAGGTCGAGAAGATCTTGCTCACACACCTTCTATTAACAAGACTATGAATGAAAAAATTACGAGCGATAGTGAGGATGATGCTTTTCTTAAACTAGTAAAAGATATAACAAGTAAAGGTTTTGTTAGAAGCAATTATAAAGAAAAGTTAGTTGATCTTAGTAATGTTAGAATTAATTTAAAAAGTAAAAAATAATCTTTATTTTTTCTTTTCTAAAATTTTAATATTTAAATCTTTTAATTGTTTTTCATTTGCTTTGGATGGTGCACCCATTAGCAAATCTTCGGCATTTTGATTCATTGGAAATAAAGTTACCTCGCGAATATTATCTTTGTTAGCTAATAGCATTACAATCCTATCTATCCCTGGAGCCATACCACCATGTGGTGGTGCTCCATAAGAAAGAGCTTTGATCATACCTTGAAATTTCTTATTTACATCTTCTTTTGAATACCCAACCTTTGAAAAAACTTTATACATTAAATCAGGAAGATGATTTCTTATTGCGCCTGAAGAAATTTCGGAACCATTACAAACTAAATCATATTGGTATGCTAAAATCGCTAAAGGGTCGGATTTATCAAAGTTTTCTAAACTAGTTTGTGGCATAGAAAATGGGTTATGACTAAAATCAATCTTTTTTTCTTTTTCATCATATTGATACATAGGAAAATCAACTATCCAACAAAATTCAAATTTATTAAAATCTATAAGTTTAAGTTCTTTTCCCAATTTATCTCTCACTAACCCAGAAATTCTTTCGACATTTTTTTTAATATCACAAGAGAAAAATATTGAATCGTTTTCTTTTAGCTTACAGTTTTTTACAAGTATATCGATTGATTTTTCTGGTAAAAATTTTGCTATTGGTCCTTTTCCAATCAATTTTCCTTTATTTTTTTCGAAAGATATATAGCCTAAACCTTTTGCTCCCTCCTCTTTAGCCCACGTATTATATCCATCAAAAAAACTTCTTGGCTTTGAAGATGTATTTGGGGCAGGAATTGCTCTTACAACTGCACCTTTGGAGATTGATTTTTTAAAAATATCTAATTTGACATCTTTATCGTTCATTATTTCCGTAACATCAAATATCTCTATTGAATTTCTAAGATCGGGTTTATCAGTTCCATATTTTAGCATAGAATCTTTATACTTAATTCTTTTAAATGGTGCTTTAGAAACAGTTTTGCCATTTCCAAATTTAGTAAATAATTCAAAAAAAATGGGTTCTAGTGTTTTAAAAATATCCTCTTGTTCAACAAATGACATTTCAATATCTAATTGATAGTGTTCTCCGGGACTTCTATCTGCCCTGCTATCTTCATCTCTAAAACAAGGAGCAATTTGAAAATATTTATCAAATCCAGAAATCATAACCATTTGTTTAAATTGTTGAGGTGCTTGTGGTAGTGCATAAAATTTACCATGATGTAATCTACTAGGAACTAAAAAATCTCTTGCACCTTCTGGGCTAGAAGCTGTTAGTATTGGTGTTTGGAATTCTAAAAAACCTCCACTTGTCATTTTGTTTCTTATAAAAGAAATTACTTTTGATCTTAAAATAATATTATCGTGCATTTCTTTTCTTCTTAAATCTAAAAATCTATACTTTAATCTTGTTTCTTCAGGATAATCTTGTTCCCCAAAAACAGGCATTGGTAAATCTATAGCTGAAGACAAAACTTCAAAAGATGTAACTACAATTTCTATTTCACCAGTTGATAAATCTTTATTAATTGTATCTTTTGATCTTTTGACTACTTTACCTATTATACAAACAACAGATTCTGGTTTAATTTTTTCAATATCTTTAAAAAAAGAACTACTATTTTCTGTTAGACATTGCGTTAAACCATAGTGATCTCTTAGATCAAAGAAAAGAAGATTGCCGTGATCTCTTTTTCTGTGAATCCACCCGGACAATTTGACGGATTTACCTTCATCTGTCTTAGTTAAAGCTGCGCATGTGTGGGTTCTATATTTGTGCAAAGTGATTCCTTATTTAGGATTTATATCATTTTTAAGACTTCTTTAATTAATTTTAAACTAAACGGACTGCCCTTTTTTAATGAATATTTATCCAAAATTAAAATAAATTGAGATATTTTTTCATATGATCTATCGATTCTTTTTATAATGTAGTCAATATGCTTTTTTTCAACCTGTATTTGCTTATCAGAAAAATTTTTTGATAGAATAACACTAATCAAGTCATCTTTGGGTAGTTTAATACCAATATTTATACAACTATTAATTCTAGAATTTAAATCATCTAATTTAAATTTAAATGTATTAATTGGTTGGTCGGAGGTAATTAAAAGATATTTATTATCTTGTACAGCAGTGTTCCATATAGAAAAAAATAAATTCTCTGGTACTTTGTTAGTTAAATTTTCAATTATTAAAGCTTCTTTAGTTTTAAATTCAAAAAAAATCTTATCATTTAATTCTTCAGATTCAATTTCAAATGTAGAGGTTTTGCTTTTTAAAATTGATGCTAAATGAGTTTTTCCAGATCCTGATGGACCAAATATATTTACTATTCTTTTAACCCATTTTGGCCAACTTGCTATAAAATTATATGCTTCTTGGTTACTAGGAGAAACATAAAAATCCTCCTTTAAATAAACTTTATTAGTTGGAAATTTTAAAATTAATTGATCAGTCATCAATATAAATCTCCCAATGTCCTTGATAATTTTCCAATTTATATCCAAGTCTCATTAATTCAGTTTTAAGTTTTTTTGGATTTCCATAATAATATAATTTAAAAAATGAATTATTTATATTAAATTCATCCAAGGTATGTCTATCGATTATATTTATTTTATAAAAGACCTTTTTAATTTTATATAAATCTTCTAAATTTTTGTATTGAAATTTAACTCTTAATGTCAATGGTATGGCTATATTTATAACATTTTCTTCTTTCCAAATATCTGTAACCTTAATTTTTAAATCTTTTAAAATTAAATCTAATTTTGATTTATTATTTATATCCTTAAGTTCATAAAAAAAGTTTTTGCTTATCGTTATTTTGTTAAAATTAGCTCTTACATATACATTTAACTTTTCATTTTGATGATTCATTAATGTAAAGACATAGTTTTTAATGTTATATTTATTGACAAAATCATCTACGTTAAGTTCCTCAATTCTATTTTTCATTTTTTTGATTTTGGAAATATCATCTAAGTCTTCTAATGGTAGTATAAAATTAATTAATTCATTTTCTATTTTTGATTGATTCCAGTTTTTATAAAAAAAATTATCGTAAAAATCTTGTATCTCTTCGTTTATAAAAAGTACTGGAAAAAAAATTGCTGAAATTTTCTTTGTTTGAGAAAATGAAATATTTTTTTGAACTAATAATTTTTTTACCTTAATTTCATTATAAAATATTCTAAAAGTAGCTTTATATTCTTCATTACGGTAGGTTTCTTCCAAAATTTTAAAACTATTTATCAAGCTTTTTATTTTTTTTAATTGAGTATTATTTATTTTGTTCAAATCATCTGAGAGTACAACTCTAGGTAAAAGTGTTTTAAATGATTTTATAAATGCTTCATTGATATATTTATCCCTCGAAAAATTTAAATCTATAGGACCTTGGACTTTAATATTATCAACAATAAAAATATTTTCATTTGAAAAACTTTTCGAAATAATAATTATTGAAAATATAGTTGCTGTTAAAAAAATAAAAATATATTCTCTGACTCTGGCTGTATAATGTTTAAATTTAAATACTTTCATCATGAAAAAAACTTATAATAGTTACAAAAAAAGCGGTGTTAATATGGCAACCGCAGATAAGTTAGTAAATTACATAGCTAAAATATCAAGAAAAACTTACAAAAAAAATAAAGAATTAAGCTCTTTTCAAAATATTGGCAGCTTTGGATCTATATACAATCTATCTCAATTAAAGATGAAAGATCCTATTATAGTGTCCTCTACAGATGGCGTGGGAACCAAAGTCGAAATAGCAAATCAAATAAAAAAATATAATACAATTGGAATAGATTTGGTGGCTATGTGTGTAAATGATCTAATAGTTCAGGGCGCTTTGCCTATATTTTTTTTAGATTACATTGCTATTAATAAATTAAAATTTAAAAAAGTAAAAAAAATTTTAAGTGGAATAGTTAAAGGATGTTCTATAGCAAAATGTTCATTGATAGGTGGTGAAACTGCTGAAATGCCAGGAACATATGAAAAAAATAAATTTGATTTAGCTGGTTTTGCTGTTGGTGTAGTAGAAAAAAATTCATTATTAACTAAAGATAAAATTAAAAATAATGATATTGTTTTAGCTATACCATCTTCTGGTTTACATTCAAATGGATTTTCCCTAGTAAGACAAATTTTAAAAAAAAAGCGAATTAAAATAAATTCAAAACAAAATTTATCTAAATATTTAAAAAAAGAATTATTAAAACCAACAAAAATTTATGTGGATGAATTAAATAAACTAAATAAGAAAAAATTAATTAATGGATGTGCAAATATTACTGGTGGTGGTTTGATTAATAATTTAGTTAGAGTTGTACCTAAAAATCTTTGTCTTAATATAAATTTATCAAAAATTAAAATTTTAAAAATATTTAAATGGCTTAAAAAAAATAATATCAAAGATTCTGAAATGTTAAATACATTTAATTGTGGTGTTGGTTTTTGTCTAATTACAAATAAAAAAAATATAAAAAAAATAAAGAAAGTTTTCTCAAAAAAATATAAACCTTTCCCAATCGGATTTTTGTCAAAAAATAAATCAAGAATAAAAATATATGGAAATCTACAATGGTAAAAAAAATAAATTCATGTGTTTTTATTTCTGGAAATGGTTCAAATCTTAAATCTATTATAAAAAACTCTTTAAATAACAATTTTCCAATAAAGGTTGGATTGGTTATATCAAATAACGCTAAAGCTAATGGTCTTAGGTATGCAAAAAAATATAATATACCTTTTAAATTTTATAACTCCCAAAATCAAATTCTTTTTGAAAAAAATTGTTTATTTGAATTAAAGAAAAAAAATATAAAATTTATATGTCTCGCAGGATTTATGAAAATTTTGTCCAAAAATTTTATCTATAATTTTAAACATAAAATTATAAATATTCATCCTTCTTTATTACCGAAATTTAAAGGATTAAATACACACAGAAGGGTATTAAAAAATAATGAAAAATATACGGGTTGTACAGTGCATTATGTAACACCAAAGTTAGACTCGGGAAGCATTGTACTTCAAAAAAAAATTTTAATTAAAAACAAAGAAACAGAAATTTCCTTAAAGAAAAGAGTTTTGGAACAAGAACATAAACTCTACCCCAGGGCTATAAGAGAAATTTTTAAGTAGCTATTTATTAAAAAAAAATTTTATTTCGGTTTTTGCGTTAACTACGCTATCTGAACCGTGCACAGAATTTTTGTCTATTGAAATTCCATACATCTTTCTTAAAGTGCCTGCTTCAGCTTTTAATGGATCGGTAGCCCCCATTATTTCCCTATTTTTAGACACTGCATACTCTCCTTCTAGTATCATGACAACAATTGGTCCTGAGGAAAGATAATTGCACAAATCATCGTAAAATGGTTTTGTTTGATGAACTATATAAAATTCAGCAGCTTCTTCTTTTGTAACTTGAATTTTTTTACTCTTTAATATTTTTAAATTTTTTTCTTGAAAAAAAGTCTTTATTTTATTTTCTAAATTTCTCTCCACGGCATCTGGTTTTATAATCGATAGGGTTTGTTCGATCATTTTTCTATTCGTAGTATTCTCTTATTAAGTTATTAAGTAACCTAACTCCAAAACCAGTTGCTCCTCCAGGATTTAAATTTGCTGCTTTTTTTGAAAAAGCCATACCAGCAATATCTAGGTGTGCCCAAGGAGTTTTATTTAAAACAAACCTTTGTAAAAATTGAGCTGCTGTAATAGATCCTGCTCCTCCAGAATAATTAATATTTTGTACATCTGCTATTGTTGAATTCATTAATTTATCATAATTTTTATCAAGAGGTAGTCTCCAAGTTTTTTCATTAACATTTTTACTGGCTTTAAATATTTTTTCAGATAAGTCGTCATCGTTTGAGAATAATCCTGCGTATTCTTCTCCTAAACTAACAATTATAGCACCCGTCAATGTTGCTAGATCTATCATGATTTTTGGTTTATATTTTTTTTCTGTAAAACTTAGCGCATCTGCTAATACAAGTCTTCCTTCAGCATCTGTATTAAGTATTTCTATTGTTTTTCCAGAAAAAGATTTAACTATGTCTCCTGGTCGTTGCGCATTTCCACCCGGCATGTTTTCAACTAAACCCACTACACCTACTGCATTTATTTTCGCTTTTCTTAATGCTAATGATTTTAATAATCCAACAACTACTGCTGATCCTGCCATATCGTATTTCATCTCTTCCATGAATCTTGCTGGTTTCAAAGAAATACCACCTGTATCAAAACATACTCCTTTACCAACAAATGCTAATGGTTTTTTGACAGATTTTTTTTCGCCATTCCATTCTAATGTAACCAAAAAAGATTCGTTAACACTTCCTTGACCAACTCCTAATAAAGCATTTAAACCTAATTTTTTCATTTCTCTTTCGTTATAAATTTTTATTTTAAGACCTAGTTTTGATAATTTTTTTATTTCTTGAGTGTAAACTTTGGGAGTTAATATATTTGGTGGTTCGGACACTAAATCTCTGGTTAAGAAAACACCTTCTTTTATAGCATCATAATACTTATATTTTTTTTGAATATTATTTTTGTGAGAACTGATAACGCTAAAGTTAATATTTTTATCAATACTTTCTCTGTTTATAGTTTTATATTTGTTAAATTTATAACTTTTCAAGTTAAAACCAAAAATAAACTGGGATGAAAAACTGATTACTTTCTCTTTATCAAAATTTAGACTATCTACATATATATTAACGTCAGTTATGTGCTTAAATTTTTTTAAATATGAAAAAAAATTACCTCCAATTTCTTCTGGAAAATAACTTTCATATTTATCCTTAATTTTTATTATAAAACACTTTTGTTTATCTGAAATATCTACGGAATTTATTTCGTCTTTATTTTTTTTTGCTTTCGAAATTTTAAGAAAAGAGTTTATTTTTTGTTTGGTATTATTGGACAAAACAACTTTCTTGTCTTTATAGTCATGCTTTTCATTAACAAATATAGCAAATGCCTCTGTGTTTTGACTCAAACTGCTTGTAAATCTTAACATTTTTTCTTCCTTTAACGTATAAATTGAATTCTAATCAAAGTTGTTTTATTAACTATATATAACAGTTGTTTGCAATGAAAAACAGGATTTACAAATATTTTTTTAGTGAATTTATACGCTATTTTTCTGTTGTCCTTTTTGCCTCTGTCGCAATTATTTGGACAATTCAGGCTGTAAACTTTCTTGATCTGGTTACGGAAGATGGTCACGCTTTCAAAATTTATCTCCTATATTCATTTCTGACAATAACCAAAGTATTAACAAAGTTAATTCCTTTCTCATTTCTGGCAGCATTAATATTAACCATTTTAAAATTTGAAAAAGATAATGAACTAATAATTTTGTGGACATCAGGTGTAAACAAAATTCATCTTGTAAAACTTTTGTTTAGAATATCATTGTTAATTATGTTTTTACAACTTTTTATGTCTAGCTTAGTTACACCCGAAACTTTAAATAAGTCTCGATCTCTGTTGAAAAATTCACAACTACAATTTGTTTCATCATTATTAAAAGAAAGACAGTTTAATGATGCTGTAAAATCTTTAACAATTTTTGTAGACAAAAAAAATGAAGACGGCACATACCAAAATATTTTTATAAGAGATGATGCACAGGCGATATCAAAAATATCGCAATCGTCAACAATATTGGCTCGGTCAGGCTATGTAATTGAGAGCGAAAAAAAATTATTTTTGTTTGATGGAAATATTCAAAAAATGGACGATGAAGGTAATATAAGTCTTATTCAATTCGAAGAAACAACACTAAATCTTTCTGGTTTATCAACAAAAACTATTTCTGAAGCAAAAATTCAAGAGACGTCAACTAAAAGACTTTTGGATTGTTTAACAGGTAGAAATACTTTCACACATAATTGTAATCAAAATGAAAATAATTTGAGTGATGCAAAAATAGAACTTAATAAAAGATTTGGTATGCCTTTTTTTATACCTTTAATTGCATTAATTTGTTCTTTTTTATTTTCATCAAGACAAGAAAAAAAAATCTCTGGACTTTATAAATATATATATTTTTTAATTGGATTTTTAATTTTAGTAGGCGCAGAAATAACTGTCAGATATTCTGGTATTTCTTTTACTCATACTCTTACATATTATTTAATACCGGTTGTATTACTACCTATAATTTACCTTTATTTAATAAAAACTTTTAAATATGAAAACTTAAATTAAATATGATTAGATCTTTTCTAATAAATAAATATATAACTAAAGAATTTTTAAAAATTGTTTTTAATATAAGCTTATTCTTTTTTTGTTTAGGTTTTATTATAAATTTATTTGAAGAAATAAATTTATTTAAAGATTACGATGTAGGAATTCAAATACCTATTATTTTATCTCTTTTGTTTGTTCCCAGTTTAATTTATAACATGTTTCCTTTTGTAATTTTATTAAGTGGAATTTGGTTTTTTTTAAAAATTAAAAAAACTGACGAAATTATAGCATTAAAAGTTTCAGGAATGTCAAATTTTTCTATAATTTTAGTTCCAAGCATCCTTTCAGTTATTCTTGGTATCTTTTTTATAACATTGATGAATCCTGTTACTGCTGTTCTCGTTAAAAAATACGAAACAATCAAAAGTATTTATTATGAAAAAGAAAAAGATTATTTAGCAGCAGTAACTGAAAATGGAATATGGATTAAAGAAAAACTTAATGGAAAAAATTACATAATAAAATCTTCGCATTTAAAAAATGAAAATTTGATGAACCTTACCATTTATGAATTTGACAATGATAATAATTTTATAAAAAGAATAGACGCAGATTTGGCAGAAATTAGTTCGGTAAATTGGAAAATCAAAAATGCATCTGTAGCTGACAACTCGGGAAAAACTATTATAAAAAATGTTGACAACGTAGTTTACAAAAGTATGTACGATATTGAAAAAATTAGAAGCTTATATTCAAATCTTGATACTATTTCCTTTTGGAATCTTGAAAACGAAATTAAGCTTTTAGAAGAAAGAGGTTATTCAACTAATGAGATGAGGGCAAAAAGACAACGCTCTTTAGCTTTTCCTTTCTTCCTTCTAAGCATGCTCTTTTTAAGTGGGGTATTTACACTTGGATTGAGAGTTAAAGAAAACAACTGGACTTATGTATTTATAGCAATAATTACAAGCGTTTTAATATTTTATTTTAACGATTTTTCAGCTGCTTTAGGAAAAACTGGCAAATTACCTATCGAAATTTCAGTTTGGATGCCGATAGCCATTATTTTTATTTTTGGAACAGTAGGATTAATTCATGCAAATCAAAGATAAAATAATCTTAATAATTTTTTGTATTTTTAATTTTATTACATTTAATTTAAATGTACACGCTGAAGAATTTAATATTTCTGCTATAGAAATTTCAATTGATAAAGAGAAAAATACCGTTGTTGGTAAAGGATCAGTTGAAGTAAAAGATTCTGAAGGTAAACTTATAAAAGCTGATAAGGTAACTTACGAAAGGTCAAAAGAATTTATATTAGCTGAAGGATCAGTTGAAATATTTGATACTAAAGGTAATGTTTTAACTACTAAAAAAGCAACTTATGATAAATTAAAAGAGATAATAATTGCCTATAATAATTCAGAATTAATTTTAGAAAAAGGATACATACTTAAATCAAATAATATTTTTTATAATGTTTTAAAAGAAACAATTAGTTCAGATCAAAAGTCAATCTTTACTGATGTTGATGGCAATATTGTAGAAGTAACTAAGTTTAATTATCAATTAAATAAAAATTTATTCTCCTCTATAGGAAAAATAAAAGTAACTGATGCCAATAAAAATAAATATTTTTTTAAAGAAATACATGTAGATACAAAAAAGAAAGAAATGGTTGGCTCAGATGTTAGCGCAATATTAGACCAAGAAAGTTTTGGTGTCAGTGATAAAAATGATCCACGATTTGTTTCCAATGATATTTTTATGTCAGAAAATCAATCTAATTTTACAAAAGGTGTTTTTACAGTTTGCCAACAAAGAAAAGATAAATGTCCGCCATGGAGTATTCAAGCAAAAAAAATTAGTCATAATAAAATAAAAAAAATTCTTTACTATGAAAATGCAGTATTAAAAGTTTATGATATTCCTATATTCTTTTTTCCAAGATTTGCTCATCCAGATCCTACAGTTAAAAGAGCTTCTGGTCTTTTAACTCCTATTTTTACAAATGTTGCGGCCACAGGTTTGGGTGTTGGGCTGCCATATTATTGGAAAATTAGTAATGACAAAGATATGACTTTTACTCCAAAAACTTATACGAAGGAAAACATTTTATTATTAAATGAATATAGACAAGCCTTTAAAAATGGTTTTTTGACACTAGATACTAGCTATCATCAAGGTTACAAAGAAACTTCAGAGAAAAAAACAGCTGGTTCTCGAAATCATATTTTTGCAGAACTTGACTTTGATTTGGGAAAAGAAAAACCATATAACAGCACCCTGTCTTTTAAAACTCAAAGGGTATCGAATGATACTTACTTTAGAGTTCATGATATAAATACTTCTTTGGTAAATTCAGAAAATACTAATTTAGAAAATAAAATAAATTATAATTTTTCTAAAGATAATATGTTTCTAAATATTTCAGCAAGTGTGTACGAAAATTTAACAGTAAAATCTAATGACAGATACGAATATATTTTACCTAATATTTTATATGGAAAAACTTTCTTTACAGAAAGATATGGCACCTTAAACTTTAAATCAAATGCCCTTTATAAAAACTATGATGCAGATAAACATACCACATTTTTAATAAATGATGTTCTCTGGAATCCTGGTAACAGCATAACAAAAAAAGGATTTGTTAATTCTATACAAGGGCTAATAAGAAATACAAATTATAAAGCCGAAAATACAGGAAAATATAAAACTGACGGAACTATAAATGAATTAAAAGGTGTTTTGGGCTACAAAAGTACATTGCCAATGAAGCAAGATGGTATCAATTCTTCTAAAATTTTTTCACCTAGTTTTATGGTTAGATACGCTCCAGGACATATGAGAAATATAAGTAAAGACGATATTAGGTTAAATTATACAAATTTATACTCTTTAAATAAAACCTCTGAAATTGAAAGCGGTTTAAGTGCAGTTTTAGGTTTTGAATTTAAAACCAATGAAAAAGATAGTAAAGGTAACGAAAGTGAAAAATTAGCAATATCAATGGGTCAAATTTTTAGTGCTGAAGAAAATGATGATATTCCCTCTAAAAGCTCACTTGATCAAAAAACTTCAGATTTAGTGGGTGAAATGAATTACAATTTTTCAAAAATAGGTAAAATTGCATACAAATTTTCAGTTGATCATAACTTTAATGATATGAACTATAATGAAATTTCGACTAATTTGAACTTCGGTAAAGTTGATTTTAATCTAGATTACTTAGAAGAACAAAACCATATAGGTCAAGAAAACTCAGTAACTGCTGGATTAAGCCTTAATTTAAACGAAAGTAATAAACTTAGTTTCAAATCAAAAAAGAACTTTAAGACGGATAGCACAGAGTTCTATGATATCAGCTATCAGTATGCGATTGACTGTTTAACCGCTGGCTTAGTTTACAGAAGAGAGTTTTATGAGGATAAAAGCCTTGATTTAGAACCTAAAGATTCCTTAATGTTTACCATTACGTTTGTTCCATTTGGAGGCGTGAAATCACCAACAGTCACACCTTAACTGTAATAAAACAGCCTTTATCTAAACTTTATAAATAAAGGCTGTATTATACTTGTAAATTACTTATTAAACATCTCTTTCAGTGCTTTTGCTGGTAAAAACTTAACTTTTTGAGATGCAGCAATTTGAATCTGCTCTCCAGTTCTTGGATTACGTCCCACTCTAGCTTTTCTTTTAGCTACTTTATAAGTGCCAAATCCAGCAATTTTAACCTGCTCATCACTTTTTAAGCAGCCTAAAATAATCTCAGTAATCCCATCAAAAGTACGCTCTGCATCGGCTTTGCTGAGATTCATTGAAGAAGATATCTTCCCAACTAGTTGTTTTTTGTTCATTTTAGCCTCTTTTTTTGTGCTTTTTTTACTCTTCTCACAAAATTCAAGTAAATCAACATCTTTTTTGGTGTCTAAAAAAGATATCAACACCAGATATAGTAAAATGACTAAAAACCTATGTTTTTGTTGATTTTTTTATCAATTAAATAGAGCTATTAGAAGAGGCCAATTTCTCTTAAATCATTAAAAGTAGCAAAAAACATTAAAAAAATAAGCAAAAATAAGCCGATTCGAAAAAAACCTTCTTGCGTTTTTTGGCTTAAAGGTCTTCCTAATAATTTTTCAAATAAATAAAACATTAAGTGACCACCATCTAACATGGGAATGGGAAATAAATTTATAAATCCTAAGCTAA
>Ga0310344_10001333_pt1 | contig 18935 bp, 20 predicted proteins | sample HC15DNA20200_MG_FD_203801 | JGI IMG/M metagenome (GOLD analysis project Ga0310344, IMG submission 203801) | Marine microbial communities from station ALOHA, North Pacific Subtropical Gyre - HC15-DNA-20-200_MG | ecosystem: Environmental > Aquatic > Marine > Oceanic | place: Pacific Ocean: North... | reverse complement strand
TGAATATTGAAAAAATAAGTATAATAATTGTAGGAGTTTTTTTATCTATTCCAGCATTTTATGCATATACATTTCCGTTATTAGAAACAAAATATTTGTATTATTTAATTCCAATTTTTTGTATTATTTCAATATTTTCATTAGAATATTTCATTAAAAAAATTCCTAAGAAAAAAATAATATTTTCAAGCTTTTTGATAGCAATAATATTTTCAAGCTTTTTTTTCATCAACACTCAATTAGATTTTAAACATGACAAAGAATCATCAATGATTGCACAGTTCATAGTGATGAATACAAATGCGGTGAATGATTATTATCCTGAAAGTACGTATATCTGGGGTTATGATGTACCTGAAAAATGGAAAGATTATAAAAAATTCTATGAAAAAATGAATAGAACTGAATGGAATATTCAAGCTAAAGAAAGAGGTTTAGAAGAAATACCAAAAATTGAGTTACATAATCCTCGTACAGTATGGGTTCAAGATCCAAATAAATTTGATACATTGGAATTATTTCTACTAAATCCAGAAAAAGGTAAAATTTCTCATTTAGTAGTAGATGGTAAAAGTGATAGAGTTGAATTTCTTAATGATGTTTTTATGAATGAGGAAAGATATGCGTTTTTAGAAAAGATCTATGATTCAAAAGATGAGAGTTTTGATTATCATGTAAAAATTTTTGAGATAGACTATGAGAAATTTGGGAAAAATTGAATTCATCTGATAATACATATACCAAGTTACGGGAATGAGAATTATGAAGGATTTCAAGGCAATATCAAATACATTCAAAAATGAATTAAAGCAAAAAATTTTTGGAAAATCAGATTACGGGAATACAGATTGGAAAAAAGCAAGTTTTGAATGGTATGAAAGAATTCATGATGAAAATACAAAATTACATGAGAATTTTATTGAGTTTTTAGAAGCCAAACGAAAATCGATTCAAACAGTTTTAGAGGTTGGATGCGGAACAGGAGTTTATCCGATAAAATATAGTAAATTATTCAATGATTTAGAGTATACAGGAATTGATTTTTCAGAAACAAACATAGAATATTGTAAAAATAATTCAACATTTAATTTCATTTCAGGGGATTTTATAAAAATGGATGTTAAACAAGAATATGATTTAGTTTATTCCCATGCAGTTGTAGATCATGTTTATGATATTGATGTATTTATTATGAATTTAGTTAAATCATGTAAAAAATTTGCATACATAAATGCTTACAGAGGATTTTTCCCAGATTTACAAAAACATGAAATGAAGTGGAGAGATGATGACAATTGTTATTATAATAAAATTTCAATTAAACAAATCAAAAAATTATTAATAGAAAATCAATTACCAGAAAATCAATTTAGTATAAGAGCTCAAAAGAACGATGATATGAGTGAACAATTCGTATTAGAAATAGATAAAACAAAATAATATTCCTAAATAGACCAGTGTCAATTTGTAAATAAGATTTATCAAGCACGGAACGCATAATTTAATGAGATATATTGAAAGCAGTTATTTTAGCTGGTGGTTTTGGAACTAGGATTTCTGAAGAAACAAAATTCAGACCAAAACCTATGATCGAAATTGGTGAAAAACCAATTTTATGGCATATAATGAAAATTTTTGCTGCGCATAAAATAGATGAATTTATTGTTTGTTGTGGATATAAAGGAGAAATGATACAGAAGTATTTCGATGAAAACAATTCTGAATCATGGAATATTAAAACTGTTGATACAGGTTTGAATACAATGACTGGTGGAAGAATTAAAAGAATTGAGAAATTAATTGGTAATGAAACATTTTGTCTTTCATATGGAGATGATTTAAAAAATGTGGATGTTTCAGAACTTATTAATTTTCATAAAAAACAAAAGAAAATAGTTACAATGACAATAACAAAACCAATACCACGATATGGAATTGTAAAAATGAATGGAGACATGGTTGAGAGTATTAAAGAAAAATCAAAAGATTATGAAAATTGGATTAATGGAGGTTACTTCAGTTTAGAACCAGAAATATTTGAATATATTAAAGGAGATAAATCACAGTTGGAAAACGAGGTGTTATCAAATTTATCTATTGCAAAACAAGTTTGTGGATTCAAATACTTTGGAGAGTATTATCCATTAGATACACCATATGATAAAAAACGTCTAGATGAAATATGGAATAAAAATGAAGCGTATTGGAAGGTTTGGGATTAAACTTGAAATGTAGATTTTGTAATAATCCAGTACACGATGTGTTTTTAGATTTAGGTTATACACCCTTAGCTAATTCATATGTTAAAAAAAGCAACATTAGTAAACCAGAAGCTAATTTTCCACTATGCGCATATGTTTGTAGGAAATGTTTTTTGGTCCAAATAGATGAAGAAGAAAAACCAGAGAATATTTTTACAGATTACGCTTATTTTTCATCATATTCTAAAACTTGGTTGCAACATACTGAAGAATTTGCAGATGAAATAATTAATAGATTTCATTTGAAAAAAGATAGTAAAATTGTTGAAATTGCAAGTAATGATGGATATTTATTAAAAAATTTTAAGAAAAAAAATATTCCAATTTTAGGTATAGAACCAGCTTCAAATGTAGCAAAAATTGCAAGGAAGAAAGGAATTCCGACAGTTAACAAATTCTTTTCTAATAAAACTGCAGTAGAACTTGTTAAAAGAGGTGAAACTGCAGATATTTTAATAGCAATTAATGTTTTACCGCATGTACCAAATCTTAATGATTTTTTAAAAGGTATTAAAAAAATTTTGAAATCAAATGGTACAGTTGTTATACAATTTTCAGCATATTTATCAAAATTAATATCACAACGAGAATTTGATACAATTTATCACGAACATTATTCATATTTTTCATTTTATACATTAGACAAAATTTTTGAGACTCATGGTTTGAAAATATTTGATGTTGACGAATTGAAAATTCATGGGGGATCTCTACGTATCTATGCAACACATAAAAAACATAAAGTAAATGTATCAACAAAAATTCAAAAATTAATTCTTAAAGAAAAAAAATTAGGTTTGAGAAATCTTAAAACATACACAGATTTTAGTGATAAAGTAATTAAATTAAAATTTGAATTATGGAAATTTTTTATTAATGCACATAAACAAGGAAAGAAAATTGTATGTTACGGAGCACCTGCAAAAGGAAATACATTATTGAATTATTGTGGAATAAAAAATGATTTAATTGAGTTTACAGTCGATATTAGTCCGCATAAACAAGGATTTTATCTTCCAGGTACTCACATTCCAATTATGAATCCAAATCACATTAAAAAAAATAAGCCAGATTATGTTTTAATATTAGCATGGAATCTAAAAGAAGAAATCATGGAACAGATGAAATTTATTCGCAGATGGGGAGGAAAGTTTGTAGTTCCAATACCAAACGTTAGGATAATACAATGAATCTAACAAAGCTTGAGTCAGGAGCATACATCATAGACATTGAAAAAATTGAAGATGAAAGAGGATTTTTTGCAAGAATGTGGGATAAAAATATTTTTAAAGAATTAGGCTTAGATTCAGATTTAATACAAGGCAACATCTCTTACAATAAAAAAAAAGGAACATTGAGAGGATTTCATTTTCAAAAAGAACCAAATAGGGAAGGAAAAATTGTAAGATGTACTAAAGGAAGAGTTTTTGAGGTTTTATTGGATATTAGAAAAGAATCACCAACATACCTAAAATGGACAAGTGTTGAATTAAGTGAAGAAAATCATAGATCAGTTTTTGTTCCTAAAGGATTTGCACTTGCATTTCAGACGTTGGAAGATAATTCCGAGATCTATTATCTTATGACAGAAAAATATGTGCCAAATAGTTCAGATGGAATTAGATGGAATGATCCAAAATTAAAAATAGATTGGCCAATGAAGCCTACTGTAATTTCAGAAAAAGACAAATCATGGGGATTTTTGTGAATAGTTTATGAGCGAAGATAGAGAATTTACAAGCCATAATGAAAAAATGATCAAAAAAATGAAAAGAGATCATGAATTTTTAAAGATTTCAAAAAAATGGTTTTTGAAGAGTGTTGAACATGAATATTCATATCATTTTACATGGTTGGGTCTTCCAATCATACAATATCCACAAGATATACTTGCCATGCAAGAGATAATTTGGAAAGTGAAACCAGACATAATCATTGAAACAGGAATCGCTCGTGGAGGATCTTTAATTCTTTCTGCTTCAATTTTAGAATTAATTGGGAAAGGACAAGTGATAGGAATTGATATTGATTTACGTAAAAAAAATAAAAATGCAATCAAAAAACATTCCATGGCAAAAAGAATCAAGACTATAGAAGGTTCCTCAATTGATCCATCTGTAATAAAAAAAGTGAAAGAGATAGTAGGTAGAAAAAAGAAAATATTAGTGTTTTTAGATTCGAATCACACATATGAACACGTAGCAAACGAATTAGAAATTTATTCAAAATTTGTCAAAAAAGGTAGCTATTTGGTTGTTTTTGATACAGTAATTGATGATTTACCAGAGAATAATCATTCAACAAAAGCGAAAAGACCATGGGGTAAAAAGAATAACCCAAAAATTGCAGTGAAAGAATTTTTAAAAAATAATAAACGTTTTATTGTTGATGAAATGCTTGATTCAAAATTAATGTTAAGTGTAGGACCAAGTGGATATCTTTTTTGTGTAAAGTCTTAACTGGAAATAGATTATTTATCAATAATCATTATTTTTAACAAAATCTCTCCAATAATCTAAAGTATCTTCAAGAATTTTATCTACTGATAGTTCTGGTTTCCAACCAGTTAATTTTCTAAATTTTGATGTGTCACCAATTAATCGTGGTACAGCAGTTGGTCGAGTATATTCTGGAACTTGTTTAACAGAGATATTTTCATTAGAAGATAAAGAAATCAATTTGTCAATTATTTCACGATAAGTGTATATTTTTTCTGTTTCATCAGAACCAATTAGATATAATTCACCAGGATTACATTTTTCCATGGCAATCCAATATGCGTTAACTAGATCTGTAATATGTGTAAAATTTCTTTTATCTCCTGTATGACCTGTTTTGATTTCAGGATCTTGTAATCCTTGTTCAATTTTTGCAATTTGATATGCATACCAAGGTATCCCAAAGACATTATCCCTACGTGGGCCTTCGTGATTAAATGAACGTACTCGTATTACATTAATTCCATAAGAGGTAAAATAAACATTGGAAATAAGATCTTGAGCAATTTTTGTAACTGCATATGGATTTACAGGTCTAAGTATTGATTCTTCAGTTATAGGTAATTCATTCTCATGAATTTCACCATATTCTTCACCGGAGCCAGGAATTAAAATTCTTGATTTCATATCTAGTTCTCGCATAGATTCAAGAATGTTGACTGTGCCTTTGTAATTTACATCCATATAATGAGACGGATGATCCCAAGATGGACTAACAAAACTTTCAGCTGCTAAGTGAAATATTTTATCAGGATTAGAAGTTTTTAATGCGTTTTTAACCGAAATTGGATCTGTGATATCACAATCAATCCAGTTTATTTTATCAACAATACCACGTACATTTCTCATTTTTGACAAATGCCAACGTTTTAGACCATAGACAGTAAAGCCTTTTTCGAGCACTAGATCAGCTAAATGAGAGCCTACAAATCCAGAAATTCCAGTGATCAGAACATTTTGAGTCAAGTGAAATTAGTGATTAATGTTTGAATTAAAGTCTTATTAATAATTTCAAAGTGTTATTGTGTCATTAATTTCTTTAATTCTTCTACTGCATCTAGTAAATTAAAATTATCTGTAATTTTCATGGTTTTACAACCAGTCGATTTTCCAGCAGCAATATCTGAGTCACTATCTCCAAAAAACCAACTAGAATCTAAATTAATATTCCAGTCCGAAACAGCTTGTAGAATTAATCCAGTCTTTGGTTTTCTACAAGAACATAATTCTTCTGGAGTATGTGGACAATAATAAAATGCTTCAATTTTTGTCCCAGATAATTCAAGATTCTCTTGAATTTCATCATGAATTTTTTCAAGTTGTTTATCCGTAATAATTCCACGGTTTATTACGGATTGATTTGTTATAACAATTACAATAAATCCTAATTCATGAAATTTTTTTATAGCTTTTGCAACATAAGGAAAAATTTTAAGTTCAGATATAGATTTTACATAATCATCTCGCTTTTCGTTAATTACACCGTCTCGATCTAAAAAAATTCCATTATAAGAATTAGTCATATTTGAATAAAGGGGTTCCGCTTTTTCTTATTGAGTCAATTATACAATGACAAATTGCCAAGTGATCAGATTCTATGACTAACATGTCTTGTGATTTAACTATGATACATTTATCACAGATATTTTTTAATTTACCACCATCCATGCCGCTAAATGCAACACATATGGCACCATTTTCTTTAGCAAATTTTATTGCATCCAATACATTTTTTGAATTTCCACTACCGCTAAATGCAACAACAACATCATCAGATTTTAGAAAATTCTTTAATTGTTCAACGAAAATTGAATCAAATGATTGATCGTTAGACCATGCTAGATTAACGGGTACATTATCAACAAGTGAGATTGCCATGAATCTTTTTGCCTCTTTTGTAATACTAGTTTTTAACAAATCAGATACAAAATGAGATGCAGTTGAACCTGAACCACCATTTCCAATAGTGTATATTGTATTACTATTTTTTTGTGCTTTTTGTAAAATGTTAATTATATCTTCCAAAGTGCCACATTGCTCATTCAATTCATCAATTGAGTTTTTACAATCATTGAAAAATTTGGTAATCTCTTCTTTCATTTTTGTTCTTTTAGATTTGTTCATATAAGTTTAGAACCTTAGGTCCATGTTCATAAAATTTGAATGGGATGTGAATTAAGCCTAGAGATTCCATTTTCTCTTTTAGAGTTTGTTGTTTTTGTGATTCACAATAAAATAAAATATGCCCACCTCCACCTGCACCTGTAATTTTTCCTCCGATAGCACCACTTTCAATTCCAGCAGCATAAATTTCATCAATTCTTTTGTTGCTTACATCTTTTGTAAATTTCTTTTTTGCAATCCAACCTTTGTGCATTATTTCAGCCACATGAGTTATATCATTACTCTTAAATGAATCATATAGATCGTTAACTAGATCCTTTACTTCATGTAATGAATTCATCGTGTTTTGATCATTTTTTTTAATTAAAGTCAATTGTTGGCTTAAAACATCACTGCTTTTTCTTGTTGTGCCCAAAAAGAAAAGCATCAGATTGTTATTGAGCTCAGCCATTGATGAATTTGATAAAGAAATTGGAATAACTTCTACATTATCTTTTTCAAATTTTATAAAATTTAAACCTCCAAATGCAGCAATATAGTTATCTTGTTTTCCAATTGGATGTTCAAGTTTATTTCTCTCAATATCAAATGACATTTCAGCAATTTGTTCTTTATCCCAATTTTTTTTCATTAATTTTTGAATTGTATTTACACAATTTACAGTTAAAGAACTTGAGCCTCCAAGACCAGAACCTGGTTGAACATCACTGCAGATAAAATAATCAGCGCCAAGTTTGTAATTTAGATGTTTAACAACAGATACTGCAATTTCAGTACCAGGTAATAATTCAAGATTTTCAAAATTACTAACTTTATGGTGGTGTTCATAATCAGGTGAAAAAGCTTGAAACGAATCATCATGACGTTGATTAAAAACAACATTAGTGAATAAATTAATTGTTGATGAAATTACATGTCCTCCAAATTTCTCAAAATATTCTGGCATATCTGTTCCACCTCCAGCAAAACTAATTCTTAATGGAGAAATTCCTACATGCATTTATTTAAAAAAAATAATTGTTTCATTTAACTCTTTTAGAGAAATTATCTGTAAATGATTTGAAATTTCAGAATAATTTTTATGGAATTTCTTCAGTTAATTCAAGGAAGTTTCCTTCAAAATCTCTACAAAAAGTAACTTTAAGATTTTGATTAACAGATAGTGTTGGTGGGCAGTTAAATTCAATTCCTCTTTCTTTCAGAATTGAATATGTTTCATCTAAATTATGAACGGTGAGAGAAATATGAGTTAATCCACTTTGATCAAGTTGTTTTTTGTTATATGATGGTAATTTATTCTCATAAGAAATTAACTCAAGTCGAGTTGCATTATCTTCAGAAGACAATTTGATTGTTTTTAATTTAGAATTTTTTTGTTTTAGAAGTGTATCAATGAATAGTCCTTCTTCCTCAGTTTCTCCTTGTATTTTTAATCCTAGAAGTTCATGATAGAATTTGAGAGCTTTTTCCATATCTGTTACTACCAGCCCAAGATGTCGTATGTTTTTAATTAACATATGTTAGGTTTGAAAGTAAAAAAATAAAGATAACTATTATTGGATAATAAGGTTATTAACTAATAATTAAAAATTTTAATTCATGAAAATTATAGTTACAGGTTCAGAGAGTTTTATTGGAAAAGAATTGATCAAACAGTGTAAAAAAGAAGGAATTTCAGTAATTGGCATAGATATAGTGAATAGTATGAGTGGCGATTATGATTATCATAAAATCGATATACGTTCACCAGAAATAGCAAATGTAATTCCTGAAGATGTAGATGCATTAATTCATCTTGCAGCATTATCAAAGGATTCGGATTGTAGGAATAAGGCATACGAATGTTTTGATATAAATGTCATGGGTACATTGAATTTAATAAAAAATGCTAAATTAAAAAAAATTAATCAATTTATTTTTGCTTCAAGCGAATGGGTCTATGATGAATTTAGAAATGATGAAGAAAAGGATGAAGATTCGCCGATCAATATTTTTAATCATAAATCTGAATATGCACTTTCAAAACTTGCAAGTGAATCAAATCTTAAACAGGAATTTGTGCAGAATGATTTCAATATTACAATCTTAAGATTTGGTATAATTTACGGACCAAGAGAAAATGGATGGTCTGCAGTTGAAGAGATTTCCAGTAAAGTAAAGAATAATGATGAACTCATCATAGGTTCTCTAAAAACTGGTAGGAGATTTGTTCATGTTGAAGATATAGCAAGAGGAATAATTTTATCATTGGGATTGAAGGGAATGCATACATTGAATCTAAGTGGAGACAGAATAATTACATTACAAGATATACTAAAAACCAGTGAAAAAATTTTTAATAAAAAATTAAAATTTGTTAAAGAAGAAAATCCAGATGCAATTAGTCTTAGAAATCCTTCAAATAAAAGAGCAGAAAAAATGATAAGTTGGAGACCACTAATCAATTTGGAAGATGGAATTAAAACACTCGAGAAAATGATTTAGATAAATATGAATATTTCAGATAATGATGTTTTAGAAAATATACTTGAAGTGAGAATAGCTCAATTATTAATTAACGAGGAATACAAGGAGGGAAAATTTAAGATTCCAATTCATTTAGGATTTGGACATGAATCTATTAGTGTAGCAGTTTCTAGAATAATGCAAAATGATGATAAATTAATTCTAACCCACAGAAATGCAGCGTATAATTTAGCTAGAGTTAGAAAATTAAAACCTGTATTAAACGAATATTTGTTAAAATCTGAAGGAATGAATGGCGGTAAGATTGGTTCTATGAATCTTCTTAATTCTGAATTAGGTGTGATTTATTCTTCGAGTATTCTAGGAAATAATTTTGGAGTAGCAGTAGGAGTTGCAATGGCAGAGAGAATTCTAGATAAGTCAAATATTACAATAATTTTAGCAGGTGATGGAGCTATAGAAGAAGGAAGTTTTCATGAGAGTTTACTGATGCTGAAAAGTTTAGAACTTAGTTCTTTAGTTATTATAGAGAATAATGAATGGAGTATGTCAACACGAATAAGTGAAAGAAGACATAATATTGATTTAGAAAAATTTTCGGCTTCTATGGATGTAAAATATTGTAAATTATCAGGAAATGATCCTATAGAGTATATTGAAAAATTAAAAGAGTTAAGGACAGAATCGATTGAAAAAAAGACTCCCATACTAATTGAAGTAAATGTTTCAACATTAGGAGAGTGGATTCTAAAAAATGATGAAAATCCAAATGGAAAACAAATCAATTATCATGCTGGGCCAACACCAGGAGTAAATTTAGAAGATGGAAATTTCATTATAAAAAATGAAAATATTGATCCAGTGTATGTAATAAAAAAGAACAATGATATCGATATTCAGAATGTTGGAGAAGCGATTTTGAGAAAATTTAGGGATGAGATGGTATGAAATATCTTAATTTTATTAATGAACAAATTCGTTCAACTATAGAAAAAAATGATAATTTAGTTTTATTTGGACAGAATATTAGTGCAGGTTCATGTCTAGGTGGTTTAACAAAAAATCTGAAAGTAAATGAAAATAGTAAGATAATTAATTCTACAAATTCAGAAAATTCTCTTTGTGGTTTTGGTTTTGGAATGATGATGAATAATGTTTCATCAGTTTTTTTTATGAAACAATTGGATTTTTTACTATTAGGAATAGATCATCTTGTAAATACCTATAACATAATACGTAGTGTAAAAAAAGATCTTAAATCATCTTTTACTATTATGCCCATAATAGTTGATAATGGATTTCAAGGTCCACAATCTAGCTTTAATAATTTTGGCGATATTTGTTCAATTGCTAGAATTCAAGGATATGTAATATCAACAAAATTTGAAGCAAAAGAAATTATTTCAAAAAAATTATTTTCGCCTGGATTTCGTATAATTGGACTTAGCCAACGACTTTTTAAAGAAGAAATTATGGATTTAGAGCCTGTATATAGTAATGATAATCTTTCATTAATACAATATAAGCAAGGTAAAGATGTTACCATTGTTTGTTTTAATTTTTCATTAAAACACGGATTAGAATTATCAGAAGAATGTGAAAAAGAAGAAATATCATCTAGTTTGTTTAATGTAACATCTGTTACTCCAATTAGTTGGGACAAGATACTATTGGATGCCAAGAAAACAAATAATCTAGTGATTATAGATGATAGTAAAAGTGAAAATCTCTCTTGTGATAATTTAGCATCCTACATTGCACAAAATGATGTCATAAACACAACAATAGTAAAAAAAGTAATTGATGAAAATTGGCTAGGTGCTAATTCTGATCAAATGGAAATAGATATGGCAAATATTATTAAAAAAATTAGAAATTAACAATATTAATTCAATATATGATTTATTCCAGAAGTGATATCGGAAAATTTTATTTTTAAAATATTTTCAAGTTTAGATGAATCTAAACATGTAGAGATTGGTCTAGGTGCTAATTGTTTTTTTTCATTTTTTGTAACAGGTTTAATTAATTCAGAATTTAATTTTGAATGTTTAGAAAGTAGTTGTGCAAAATCATAACGATTTAAACAAGTTGGGCCAGCAGCATGGTAAAGTCCAGAAATATTATCATCAATAATTCTAACCAATGTTTTGGCAATATCATCTACTAATGTAGGAGTATTAAATTGATCAATAAATGGATCCACCATTTTATTATTTTTTAGAGAAGACAAAATCCAATTTGTAAATCTTGAGCGTTCATGTTTACCATAGATTACAGCCGTGCGTAACACAGTATTTCTATTTGAATGATTTAGAATGGCTTTTTCAGCATCTAATTTTGTTTGACCATAATAATTTACAGGAGAAGGTAAATCAGTTTCAGTGTATTTTTTATTTAATTCTCCAGGAAAAACTGCATCAGTTGAAAAATATATTAATTTTGAACCAATTTCTGAAGAAAATTCTAAAATTTTCTTTGGAATTGTTACGTGTAAAAAATCTGCATCAGCATGATTTGTTTCACAGAGATCTACACTTGAATGAGCAATTGTGTTAATTATTACATCAGGAGAAACATCAAGAATTAGTTTTTTTAATTCAGAAATTTGGGTAGAAACATTGATTTTTGTTGAATTAATTTTTAGATCATTTATAGAATTAGTGTTGTATGTAAGGTGTAAATCATAACATTTTTCTGAAAAACGTGAAAATACACTTCCTACTAATCCACTTCCACCCAAAACCAATATTTTTTTCATATTCAAATGTATTAGATGACAAGTATAAATTTCTCCATGGATTAAAATACCAAGGAAAAATCTTTAGAGTGTGAGGAATGTTCCTATAGTGACAATTGGAATTCCAGTCTATAATGGCGAGAAAGTTATTGGTGAAAGAATAAAAAAAATTCTTAATCAAACATTTCAAGATTTTGTTATAGTTATTTCAGATAATAATTCAAATGATAAAACAAATGAGATATGCAAAGATCTATCTAAAAATGAGGATAGAATTACCTATTATAAACAAGATGAAAATAAGGGTCCAAGTTGGAATACAAATTTTGTTTTAGGTAAGGCTAAGACAAAATATTTTGTTTGGGCGTTTGCAGACGACATATGGGAAGATAATTTTTTAGAGGAAAATATTGCAATTTTAGATAACAAACCTAATGTTGTGGGGAGTATTGGAGATGTGAAACTATTCAATAGAATAGAAAATGGAGAAATAAAAATCAAGAAGATAGAAAATTTAAGAAAATTCCAATATGTTCATCCGGTATCAGGTGAATTAGAAGATAAGATTAGATTTTATCTAAATTACAATATGTCATCAATCCTTTATGCAGTTTTTAGAACTGAAAAACTAAAACGTGCAAATGTTTTGGAACAATTTAGTAATCCAATTAGATGGAGAAGTGCATTTGCGTGTGTTCTAAGTATAATTAGAGAAGGAGATCTTTTTGTAACAACTAACAATAATGTCTTTAAAGAAGTTAAACCAACTTCTGGTTCAACTATACAATATATGAGAAGTACGGGTTATAGTTTTTCAAATATTTTATTATATAATGTTCCATTTACAATATGGTTTGCAAGAGATTTTGGAATGAGAATGTTCTTACAAAATTTTGGGTATTTTCTGAAACTTAATATAAAATCCACTGGCGGAATTTGTGCAGAGGTTATTCGAATTATTAAGAGAATTTCATGCGGACAACCAAAATACTGGTGATTTTTTAGAATAATTCTTCCATTAGAGTTACTAAAGAATCAACAGCTATATCATTATTCAAATTAGTTAATGCATGAGTTCTACCTTGTTCAGCAATTTTTTTCCACTTTGGTAAATCAGGATTATCAAGGAATTCTTCAAACTTATTTTGATAATTTTTTTCATTGATAAATATAGCAGATTCACCATCAATATATCCAAGATATTCACCATTATTTTTTTCTGTAATTTCCATAAATGTTAGGCAGCCCGCAGCTGGAATTTCCCAGTATTTTATAGTAGGAAAATTTGATGTTGCTGCAATTGCAGCTTGATATTTTTGTAATAATAATGGATATCTATCCCCTACATAATCATGTTTTAATGTGGACGTATAATCAACATACGGTAGCTTAGCACAGATCGTTCGTAACTTATATTCAAAAAATGAATCACCATCTGTTGGTTTTTTCAGTTTAGATTTTAAATTTTTTGAGAAGCTTGTATGAGCTATAGCACCAGAATTTAGAATTTTATTTTTTATTCTTTCATTAAATGGTTTTATGTTTTGATATAGGGATTTTTCTAGACCAAATATTATTGTTTTATAATTAAATTTTTTTGGATAAAATTTATAGAAATAATCTGGATGACTAAATCCAAAATAGTAGTCGATATTATATTTTTCATGATAACTTATGATATCATATTTTTTTGTTGCATGAAAATCACCACATCTAGCTATAACAGGAATTCCAACCTGTTCAATTCCAATTAATTTATCTGGTACATTAAAGTTCCAATTTTCATATAATAGAATTATGTCAAATTTTCCTTTTAATTGATGTGTATCAAATTCATTATCAGATGGAAAATATGTTACATCAATACGTGGATTTCTTTTTAATGCATCCATAAAAAAATGATAATATGTTGTATCAAAATGTTTTAACGATAAAAAAATATTTGATTTTTTATAGATAAATGCAACACGAATTTTTTTTTCCATGAACAATGATGAATTTTAGATTAAGTTCCTCTGGGCTTATCAATCCAACCACCTGCAGAAAGATGATCAATATCGGCTAGTACTTTTTTAATTTCAGAGATTTCATCTTCAGTTAATTTTTCATTTTGTGAAATTTTTAATAACATTGTTGTGAGTAGTCCATACATTGGAAATACAACTTTTTTATTCCAACCAGGATGAAGTTTGAAGACATATGGATTCTGTTCTACACTTATGTCAACTTCTGATGCATATGCTGGGAGCCTCTTAAAGTGAATATATCCAACACTGGCTAACAACGGAATGCCAATTAGTCCAATAATTGTCACATAATGTCCAAATGAAGGAAATATTTCAAGAAGAAAAGGAATTTCCTCAATTGCAAGATAATAAGTAACTACCAAGGTGTTAATTGCTGAAAAAATGAATGCAAAGTATGTTCCCCAACCAGTTCTAAAATAGAACCACATTCTAGAGAAGATTTTCCGATTCATGGTTGAGCTTTCCTAATCAGGTATATGAATAGATTGTATAAATTGTAAGAAGTTATTAAAATTACATTATGCTATCAATATGTAATTGAAATTATTAATAGCGGTGGATAAGAAGAGATTTTTCCTTATAAATCAATTTGCAGATGAATTAAAGAAAAAAGGAGTGGAATGTTTAGTAATAGATGATCTTGATATCTATGATAAAGATAATGTTGGAGGTAAATATCTAAAATGGATTGGAACTACAAAAAAATTTCAAAGAATTTTGTCAGATTTTGAACCAGACGTAATTTTTACTGAACGAGTAAGTCAATTTAGTTCACTTGTCATTAAAACAAACATACCATTAATTATTTTTGTACGTGGAGAAGATGGTTTACCTCACAGTTGGAGTAAAATTGACTGGAATGAAAAATTAATTAAGAAATCTTTCACAGATAATATTCAATTAACACTTAAACAAAAAATTGCAGAAAAATGTTATAAGAAATGTACAATAATCTTGCCAATTTGCCATTATCTTGAAGATGTGATTAAAGAAAAATTATCTGATAAGAGCATACATGTATTATATCAAGGAATTAATGAAAATGATTGGTTTCAACAAGAGGGAATTAAACTAAAGCATCCATGTATTGGATTAGTTCAAGATGCAAACATTTGGGAAAAAACAAAAGAAATGTTAATTTTACCAAAAATTCTAGAAAAATTTCCTCAAGTAAATTTTTACTGGGCAGGAGATGGACCATATAGATCTAAAATCACAGAACATTTAGAAAAATATGAAAATTTTCATTGGCTTGGTTCTTTAGAATATCCAGATAAAGTACGACAGTTTCTAACAGAGATTGATGTTTATGCATTACTAAGTGGAATTGATATGTCACCACATACATTATTAGAGGCAGGACTTATGGAAAAACCAATTTTGGCAACAAATGCAGGAGGAATATCAGAATCATGTAAAGATAATGAAACTTGTTTTCTTATAGAAAAAAATAATCATGATGAGTGGATAGAAAAAATCACATTGCTATTTAATAATAAAGAAAAAATGGATGAGATGGGTAAAAAGGGTAAGATCTTTGTAAAAGAAAATTTTTTGTGGGAAAAAATTACCGATGATTTTCTAAAACTATTAAAATCTATGAGGATTTAATTCAAAATTTGAGATAGGAATACTCACGGATTCTATCGATATTCCTTATTGGAATTATGAGATGATTGAGAGGATATATCTTCAGATGATTCAAAGATATATCTAATTATTCTGAATCAGAGAAAAAGTACAGAAAATATTTTCTATTATTTTTCATTTTTGAAAATATATATTTTTTGTAGAAAATTTATACATAATTAGAAAAAGAATGAATGAAATTAATTCCAATTAAATTTCATGTTTAGAAATTCTTCTAATTTTTTATTATAAGGTTTGTAATATTCAATTAATAATTTTCTGGTTTCAGGTAACATTTTATCATATTTTCTTACATTTTTTTTCTCAATATCTTTAATTTTAAAATCAGGAACATTTAGAAATTCAAATACTTTTTTTAATGTTCCAGGTAAATCATTCTCAAGCTCTTCTAGTGTCAAGATTTGTATCTGTTCTTTTGGAAATACATCATACCATTGTTTGATATGTTCTATATATTTTCCAAAAGAACGATATGGTATTTTAAAATTTTTCATGTTATGATCAAATATTAAATCACTCTGAAGGTTTTGTAAAAGAATATCCCATCTTTCATCATCAATTTCAATAGTTTTTTCAAAATTTATTGATTCTTGATTTGCAAGATTAGCATTTTGGAAATGGGAATATGCCCTATCAACAGGATTGCGTAATAGAATAATGATTTTTACTTTTGGAAGAATATCGTAAATTCGTCCAGGAATTTTTGGATGGATTACATAAAGAGGTGATGCCTCTCCAGTGAGAAATTTGTTATTAGTTTTTTTCTCAATATTGTTTTTTTCATATATCGTAGGAAAATGAGTCCTATACCATCCAATACCACGCCAAAATGATAAATCAAAATAATGAATTTCTTTACGAGAAGCTGAACCAATATTTGGATGCTGACAAATATAATCATATAATGAAGTTGTGCCGCATTTATGATAGCCAATTATGATAAAATCAGGTAAAAGTCTTGAAGAAGAAGTTATTGTTCGACTAGTTCTTTCATAAGATAAATTATACGGATTTAATCTGGGATGATTTAAAAGCCAATTTCTAATTTTGGAATAAAAAGAATTATTATTTTTCAAGTTTTTCATTACCTTTCATTTCTTTTGTGATAAATAATCTATACCAAATTTCTAACGCAAGTAATCCCAGTAATTTGTTTACAACACGTACATCAATTTCTTGTTTTTTAAGATATTTAGCAATCCAATCCTTGTTTATGTAATTATTTTTAACAATTCTTGCATCATCAAGGTAATATTCAGCTATCTGTTGACCATAAGAATTCCACATATTAACAGTATTGACAGAAAATCCCTGTTTCTTTTGTGATATTAGATTTGTGAGTCCATATTTTTCTATCAAATCTACTAATGGGATTTTTCCAGTGTTTGTGGAAAAAATGTATTTTTTTGAAGTAGCAAGTTTACATGAAAATCTAATTGTTTCATTATTGTGAATAGGTGTAATGTTAGTAACTCCAAAATGTTTGTGGATTAATGAATAAAGTGGTTGCATATTATGAAGTAATTTACCATTATAATCAGCTAGTAATACTTGATTCAGATTAGATAACGAGTTATTGAAATATGGCCGTAATATGTTGTAAATTTCTTCCCAGTTGAATTTAGATTCATCACCAAAAATCAATTCTTGATCAGGTACCCAATCTCTTTCATGACAATTTAGATATAAAATAATTTTTTCTTCTGTAGTTAATTTTTCATAGTCTTGTTTTTGTCCTAAAAATTTGTTGTAACGAAATGTATAACCACCAAATAATTCATCACCTCCATCACCAGAAAGAAAAACAGGGGCTAATTCTTTCATCTTTTTTACAAGATAATACCAATGTAGATCCCAGAATGGTTGTTTTACAATTTTTATGGCTTGAGGTAATTCCTCTAAGAAATTATCAATTTCTAAAACATGGTGATTTGTATCAAATTTTTCCGAAATTTTTTTTGAAGCATCTGTTTCATCAGTACTTTGGCTAAATTTTATAGAAAGAGATTCAATTTTGATAGAAGGAAATTCTTTTCTTAATAATGCTAAAACTAATGTAGAATCAATTCCCGAACTTAATGAAATGCCAATTTTGTCTAAATTTTCTCCAACTTCATTCCGAATTGTATCTCTTATGTAACCTTCAATCAAATTTTCTGGTTTATTGTATTGTATTTCTTTAAAATTTTCTGAGGAAATTTTTCTTGATGAATCTCCTAGATTTGTTGAATAACGAAGCGTTAAGATTTGCTTCATATTTTCTAATTGAATTTTATTAAGTTTAGTTATAAGCCACCACGTCCAATACCTCTGAAGATTACTCCTTCTGATTTAATATTCTGTGGATCAATTTTTCCTGTGCAATCAACAAGTATTGGTTTATTCATAGAACCAGATAAAAGATCAAAATTAAAATCATCAAATTCGTCATGACCTGTAATTAGTAGTACTGCATCAGAATCAGATACTGCATCAGAAATTGAATTTTCAATTTTATAGCCAAATACAGTTTCAGAATGGAAATATGGATCAAAAATCTTTAGATTTACATTTTTTTCCTTCAATAGTTTGATGATTGTCTCAGAAGGTGCAATTTGAACATCATGTACATTTGGTTTGTATGAGATTCCCAATATTGCGATGGTTGAATTTTCTAATGAATTATTAGTTTCAGAAAATGCATCTGTAAGCAAATCTATTACATGTTGAGGCATAAATTCATTAATTTTTCTTGCATCTTGAACAATCTTAAGAAAATTCACATCTATTTTTTTTGAAGAATTAAGATACTGATAGGCATTTACAGGTAAACATGGTCCACCAACTCCCGGACCTGGATAATGTGGTTGAAAATTGTATTTGCTTTTTGCAGCTTCAATGACAGTGTAAGTATCGATTCCTAATTTTTCAAATAATAATGATAATTCATTGATAAATCCAATATTGATTTCTCGAAAAACATTCGTGGTTAATTTTACAGCATTTGCAGTTTTACAATTAGGCATAGGAATGAGTTCAACTCCAAATACATTTGTGTACAATTCTGAAACTATTGGTCGTATATTTTCATCTATAGATCCAACTAATCGTGGTAATTTTTTGAAATCATGCATTATTTCTCCAGGATTAGCAGTTTCAGGACAAACTGCTAAATGAAAATCTTTGCCAG
>Ga0310344_10001332_pt1 | contig 18950 bp, 16 predicted proteins | sample HC15DNA20200_MG_FD_203801 | JGI IMG/M metagenome (GOLD analysis project Ga0310344, IMG submission 203801) | Marine microbial communities from station ALOHA, North Pacific Subtropical Gyre - HC15-DNA-20-200_MG | ecosystem: Environmental > Aquatic > Marine > Oceanic | place: Pacific Ocean: North... | reverse complement strand
GTAGCCGGTGTGACCGTCGTAGCCGGTGTGACCGTCGTAGCCGGTGTGACCGTCGTAGCCGGTGTGACCGTCGTAGCCGGTGTGACCGTCGTAGCCGGTTCAGCCATGTCCGATCTGTCTCCGCAAGCTGAAGCCAACAAGAGGACCGTAAGAAGCACTCCGACTCGTTTCACAAACTCAACCCTATATTTATGTCGGGCTGTAGCGGCGTGCAGGCGTCCCAACCAGTAGGCCCTCAGGCTGTAAACCGCTCGAACCAGCCCTCATCCACCTGCGGGACCGACGAAAAGGGTAAACCAAAGGCTAAATGGCGAGCAACTGGCGAGCACAGCCCAATACGTAAAACACTAAGACCAGCAAAACCGCAGATCACAGGAGTGGACCGTACTGGACTTGAACCAGTGACCTCCCGCGTGTGAGGCGGGCGCTCTGGCCAGCTGAGCTAACGGTCCCAGACGAAGCCGAGGGTAGCGCTCTTATCAGCAACCCGTCGGCAAACTGAACAATACACGTAGGTCAATCCACGACTGGAGACACGCAAATCCGTTCGGTGTGAATAGGTAGAACCTTCGCTACAGATCTGTCCGGACAAGACATCCCGACAACTCCACGATCTACAATCTTAAAGGCTTCGCTATTGCACCCCACAAGTTTCAGACCATAATCATTGATTTGGACACAGTCGCCAACATCAAATCTCCGCTGAGACTCGCCACCCCCTGTTGCCAAAGCCGTGATTACCAATATTGCGATCAGTATTCCACCGAGGAGAAGCACAGGACCTATCCGTAACGCACAACCCGAAGCATTCGAAACTTCGACATTCTGGAATGCATCCGATTTTCCGAACTGACTCGAAGACGGCTTTGACATAGGTCTTCGCTGCCACTCATTACCACGTTCCCGATCGTATTGAGCTCGTCGCTCAGGATTACTTAAGACTGTCCACGCCTCGTTGATCTCGGCCATCCGACCTTCGAAGCGGAGTCGTTCTCCTGGCTCGTTCATCAGATCTGGGTGAAACCTACGCGCGAGATTTCTATGAGCTTCTCTGATCTCTTCAGTGGTGGCATCCGCTCTGACACCAATTGTCCGATAGTGATCGGAGCGCTCAGGCATCCACTAACCCTATGTCACTTTGCAAAAAACAAACAGATGAGCTTAGTGTCGCTACTCTAAGAACTGTGTACATCATCCAATGCCCAAACTGTAAAGATGACGAACATCTCACCGGCATTACGAAGAGCGTTTCTGACAACGAACTGATCGAGATCAACTGCGAGAACTGTGGTCTTACTTGGGAGCGTGACCCCAGTCCTTCTTGTAAGAATTGTGGCTCTAAAGATCTACGAACTGCCCTCCAGTCTATTGTTGACAAATCCCGGGGTAGCCAGCTTTCGATTCAGTCGATGCAAGTTGTCCATCTCTGTCCCATATGTGATAGTGACACACTCCGCAGTTGGAATCGTTCAAACACTCCACTTCCACCCTCCGAGCTTCCCTTTAGCAACAGTTATTAAACTCGAGACAGTTCTCAACTATGGAGAAGACGATCTGCAAGTACTTCGAGGCCAACTACCCTGCTCCCCTTAACTAACACTGCGTCGTCTTCAGTAAGCAAAAATTCACACTCGGCATCTTCCAGAGTCCTTACGCGTCCAACCCCATAAAGCTCTGTATCAATTGCCACAATCTGGATTCCAAGGTCAACAGCACATTGAGTAATAGAAAGATGTTCAGCGACAGCACGCTCTCCTAATTCAGCCATCATTCCGAGAAAGGCTATACGTCGACCAGAAACCGGAAGAGCAGCCAACGCACGAAGTGCAGCCACCATAGAAGGAGGATTAGCGTTGTAGGTGTCATTTAACACTTGAAATCCTGAGGATGCGGTGGCGAGCTGCATCCTCAGTGGCGAAATTGGCCCATCTGATAGTCCATCTGCTACTTCTTCAAGAGGTGCTCCCAGGACTAACCCCACCGCTGCAGCAGAAAGAGCGTTGGGAACCATATGAATCCCCCGCGCCGACAGTTTCAACTCTGTCTTTCCCCAAGGCGACTCAAGCCAAAAAGTTGCCCGTAGTTCATCATCAATCTCCACATTTCGCGCCCTCACTTCTCCCTTGTAACCGAAAGAAAGCTTCCGGCAACGAGCAAACGTGGCCTGCGTAACTACCTCAGGAACATCAGCGTTGAAGATAGCGCACCCATCTGGAGGCAGACATCTAAAGAGTTCTCCTTTTGTCTCGGCAACGGCATCAAGAGAACCGAATTCGCTGGTATGTGCCGCAGCAATAGTGGTAAGCACACCTACATCTGGTCGGCCTATCTCGCAGAGCAGGCCAATATCACCCTGCCGACGTGCTCCAAACTCAAGAACCAACGGACCGATTCTCGAAGCACCCAACAATGTGAGTGGAACGCCTATCTCGTTGTTATAAGAACTAGGACTTGCGTGAACCGGACCGACCCTGGCGAGTATCGACTTCGTTAAATCTTTAGTTGAGGTCTTTCCAACGGACCCCGTTATTCCTACCACGGGACCATCCAATGAATGGCGCGCAACAGACGCAAGAGTTTTCAGAGCCGCCGAAGTGTCATCTACACGAATCGCCGGACCAAAATTTACCTCTTCAGATGTAAGGAAAGCCCCTGCCCCCCTATCCATTGCGGATTGGATGAATTCATGTCCATTTCGTCTACCTATCAGAGGAACGAACAGACAAGCACGGGTAACCAGACGGGAGTCCTGAGTGGCTCCTTCTAACCAGACATCCTCTCCAGTTAAAGTTCCACCTACTGCAGCTGCGATCTGGGAAGCTTTAAAACGCATGATTTAAAGTATTTCAGTCCGACACCCTTTAGAGGTGCCACCTCATCCCGGCCCTCCGGCCGTACGCTCTTCGGATGTCAGACATGGCCTCCGATCCTACCAATCGAGAAACTCTAGTTTTGATATTCGGTGGGCGAAGCCCTGAGCACCAAATCTCATGTTTATCAGCTCGGCATCTCCTAGCTGCGATAGATTCGGATCGTTTCAATGTTTTCCCAGTTGGAATCGACAAAACAGGTACCTGGTCGATTTCGGAATCAGCTTCCATTGCCTATAAAACCGGAGACTTTCCAGAAACACTGGATCCTGCCGGACCTCTCTGGGAACCACTAGACGGACTTGCAGAACTTTCATCGAAAGGTCCAGTAGTTGTATTCCCTCTTCTTCACGGACCGATGGGAGAAGACGGAACGATTCAAGGTCTACTCGAGATGGCAAATGTTCCGTATGTGGGTTCCGGAGTGCTCGGTTCCGCACTAGCTATGGACAAGATAGCCACAAAAGAAATGCTCGCTCATCACGACCTGCCCTTGGTTCGCTATAAGGGAATACACAGAAGCGAGATTGTTAAGCCAAATAGAAAGGCGAAGACAGAAGCCCTCGAATCGCTCCTATCGGACCTCGGGCCGGCTGTTTTTGTAAAACCAGCCAACATGGGATCATCGATTGGCGTTACGCGAGCAGCTGACCCTAAGACTCTGGAAGATTCTCTTGAATTGGCTGCATCCTACGACGAGTGGATAGTTGTCGAGGAGGCTGTTATCGGGCGGGAAATCGAAGTGGCAGTGCTAGGTAACCGAGTTCCTCAGGTAACAGGTCCTGGAGAAATTCTTCCAGGTGACACGTTCTACGACTATCTAGATAAGTACGAACAGGATTCAGCCCAATTAATACTTGACCCTCAAATAGAGACTGAAATTTTGGTTCAGTTCCAAGACTTGGCTGCCAAAGCTTTTGTGGCTTTACGTTGTTCGGGTATGGCAAGAGTCGACTTCTTCTTAGAAGAAGAACGTGGGCCCCTACTAAACGAAGTCAATACCATCCCAGGTTTCACACCTATCTCGATGTACCCGAAACTTTGGAAAAACGTAGGACTCTCCTATACATCTCTCATTGACTGCTTAGTCGAACTAGCTACTGAACGCTACGAGGAGCGCCAAGCCAATTCGCCATAAACTCTCGAGAGCTAATTCCGCGGATCAAGCGATGCACGAAGAAAGCGAAGAAGTTCACGCCGACGGGCTGCCACGACTCTCATTGTAGGTTCTCTTCCAGCCGCCCTCAACACCTCTATCTCGGTGGCTAAGCCCACAACTGTGGAATAAGCGCTCAACAAAACCAACTGAGCGTCTGTCCTGCGCATTCGGCCTGCCTCCATCTCGCTGTCCATCCAGGCAACAGCCCTATCCATCAACGGACGCATACTCGACCTCAATCGGGGGGCAGCGGGTGAACCCGGCCGTGACACTTCTCGAAGCAGGCCCAACAGTAACGGCTGTTCGAGAGCAACTTTGAACACAGTACGCACAAGAGCCTCGACTCGATCCCAGTCAGCTACATCCCTCTCGAGCACTTCAAGTAAAGCCGTGCTTAGGTCGGTGGCACTCCGATCGACAACAGCTCCCAACAATCCTCGCTTGTTGACATAGTGGTAAAGGATCGTTTGTTTTCGTATTGCGAGTCCCGCAGCCAATTCATCCAATGAAGTACCGTCATACCCGATCGTTCCAAAGGAGGCTAAAGCAGCATCAAGAATACGCTCGCGAGTTTCAACTCCACGTCCGGAGGAACGTCCTGTACTGCGTACTGCAGCTCGGACCGTCTTTCGTAGATCTGAGACTTCGGTCATACTCACACCGTATCTGATATCCTGACCAACTGGTAAGTGACCTGACCATCTGGTAGAAACTACAAATATGATTGCCGAATCTCTCGCAGGACGTCGTATCGCTATTACCGGAAGCACAGGCTTCCTCGGAACGGCCATAGTTGAGCGCCTACTCCGCTGTGTTCCCGATTGCGAACTCATTCTGATAGTCCGGCCTGGCCGACGAGGAGCGCAGCGTCGTGTAGATCGTGACATTATCCACAACGACGCCTTTGACCGATTACGCAACGAACTAGGCGAGGAAGAATTCTCAAACACAGTCAATCGTCAAATCAAAGCCGTGGCCGGCGACGTCACGAGCGACGGGTTAGGTCTCGACGAGACTGGCCAACAGATTCTTTCTAAGTGCGACCTCTTTATCCATTCAGCTGCCGTCGTCAGTTTCGACTCACCGCTCGATCAAGCTGTCGAAATAAACCTATTAGGTGCAGTGAGAATTGTCGAAACCCTTCACGCCCTCAAGATCTCACCTCATCTGATAGCAGTCTCTACCTGTTATGTCGCCGGGAGTAGACGAGGTGCGGCTCCAGAAGAGCCTCCCAACCAGAGTCCATTCTTTGTTGATGTGGACTGGCGTACAGAAGTTGATAGTGCACGACAGATACGTGCTGAAACAGAAATTCTTAGCCGTTCGCCTCAACAGTTGACAGTATTCCGAGAACGTGCGCATGCAGAATTAGGTGCCGCTGGAACTCCAGCATTAGCGGCCAAAACGGAGCAACTACGCACACGTTGGATTAACGAACGAATGGCCGATGCCGGTCGTTCTCGTGCTTCATCACTCGGCTTCCCTGATGCTTATGCCTACACCAAAGCACTCGGTGAAGTTGCTCTTGGAGAAATGGCCAATGGAATTCCGGTCAGTATCGTGCGGCCTTCAATCATCGAGTCAGCGTTTGCTCAACCTGTTCCTGGATGGCTTCGTGGCTTCCGAATGGCCGAACCCGTCATTATTTCTTACGCACGTGGATTACTGAAAGAATTTCCAGGAGTTCCCGAAGGAACCATCGATGTCATACCAGTGGATTTCGTAGTCGCCGCCATTAGCGCTATTGCCGCTCGGGGACCCGACCCAGATGCAGCTCCCGGAAGTGACATAATTCAGGTTGCCTCTGGCGCGGTCAATCCACTTCGCTACGGCAAACTTGTCGACCTGGTCCGGGATTGGTTTACCAAGAATCCGATCTACGATGACCACGGTCAACCTATCTCTGTTCCTCAATGGTCATTTCCTGGCCGTGGCCGTGTCCAGCAACAGTTGCAAAGATCGGGAGCGCTGCTTGACAGAGCTCAAAAGATCTTAGATGTATTACCTGTAAGAGGCCGTCAGGCAGAAGCCGCAGCGCGTCTGGAAGAAAAGCGCGATCTAGTAGATCGCGCCATGGGTTATGTGGAGCTCTATGGCGCCTACGCTGAATGTGAAGCGGTATATGGCTTAGAGCGACTCTTCGGCCTATGGGACACAATGGACGAGAAAGATCAATCTAATTTCTGCTTTGACCCCCGCATCATTGACTGGAACATATACGCACCAGAAATCCATTTACCCTCAGTCGTCAAAGCCGCCCGAGCCCCTATGAAACCACCAAGTCGGGGTAACCAATCACGCACCCAACGTGTCCGTTCTCAAGTCCTTTCACCCGATCGACATTTAGTAGCCTTCGATCTCGAAAACACCTTAATCGCTTCGAATGTGGTGGCCTCCTACTCTTGGCTAGCAAGCAGACAACTCGACGCACGAGATAGGACTCGATTCGTTTTAAAAATACTTTCAGAAGCGCCGCGTCTCCTCGCCCTGGACCGAAAAGATCGAAGTGACTTCTTGCGCTACTTCTATCGCCGATACGAGGGAGCACCGATTGAACAGTTAGCTATCGACTCGCGCGAACACCTAAGTGAGCTTTTGTTAGCGAAATCCTTCCCAGCTGCTCTCCGCCGAGTAAGGAATCACCGATCACTAGGACATCGCACAGTCCTAATTACTGGTGCTCTCGATTTCGTAGTCGAACCACTCCGACCTCTCTTTGACGAAGTCATCTGTGCACAGTTGGGGACGGAAGATGGATTCTACAACGGTCAGCTTTCAGCGGTCCCCCCAACGGGAGAAGCTCGCTATCAGGCACTCGTTGACCTGGCGACTGCCTGTAACTTGGATCTACGGGAATCAGTTGCCTACGCAGATTCAGCGAGTGACCTGCCAATGCTTGAAGCTGTTGGCTTTCCTGTTGCAGTCAATCCTGAAACCCGGCTTGCCTCTATCGCACGCAAGCGCGGTTGGCTCGTAGAAGATTTTCAGAAATCTCCAGGAATGCGCCGCCGACTTCTTCCTCTTGCTCCGCCTAAAGCAGCAACACGATGAAGCCGGCATATTTAGAGGAATCTGTATGAAGGCGCTTGAATTTCACCGAAATATCCCACGCTATGCAGCCGCCAGAGTCGCCGCGACTTTCCGATCTGAACGCGCCGCCTCAATTGCACCACTAAAACTTTCGAACAACGACCCCCCAAAACAGCTCGGCCACAGTTGGGTGCAAGTCCTACCCCGATTGTCTGGAATCTGCGGCTCTGATCTAGCAACTATGACTGGTAAATCGGCTCGCTATTTCGAACCACTTGTCTCTTTTCCTTTCATACCCGGACACGAAATCGTAGGAGATCTTTCTAGCGGAACTCGAATAGTCGTAGAACCAATCTTGGGATGCGTGAGTCGAAACATACTTCCACCGTGTTCTGCCTGCACACAAGGACATCTTGGTAACTGCCAATACACCAATTACGGTGACCTTCAGCCAGGTATTCAAACAGGCTCATGTCATGACACCGGTGGTGGCTGGGCTGTCGCATTGAACGCTCACACAAGCCAGCTTCACTCATTAGATGAAGACCTAAGCGACGAAGCGGCTGTCATGATTGAACCGGCCGCCTGCGCAATTCACGCAACACTTCTAGCAAAAATCGCGGATGGAAGTACAGTTACTGTTTTAGGATCCGGCACTTTAGGTCTACTAACCATTGCCGCAATTCGAGCATTTACCAACCCACGTGTCCTTGTCGTTTCGGCCCGATATCCGACCCAAAGGCGACTAGCAAGCGAGCTGGGTGCAGATTTAATAGTCGAACCTGATGCCATCCAGCGCGCTATCCGCCGAGTTACAAGCAGCCGAGCCATTAGTAAAGCAAAACCTGATGGTTCAGTAGATCGCCTCACCGGCGGGAGCGACATCGTCATTGACTGTGTCGGCTCGTCATCAAGTCTTACCGACAGTCTCACTCTCGTTCGCCCTAGAGGACGCGTAGTTCTCGTTGGGATGCCAGCCTCTGTAACACTTGAGCTCACACCCCTTTGGCACCGTGAAGTTGAACTAGTCGGAGCCTACACATATGGAACCGAAACTCTCAGCGACGGAAGCAGCATTCGAACCTTCGATCTTGCAAAACGCCTAGTCAAGAGTGCCGATCTCGGCCGACTAGTATCTGCTACATATCCACTTGACCGATATAAAGAAGCCCTCGAACACGCGGCAGAAGCGGGCCGCCGAGGTGCAATAAAGGTTGCCTTTGACCTACGGGAAGAGAAGGAACGCGAGCGCCTTTTGGAAGCGAATCAATGACAACCTCCACTATCACCAGGAGTGATGTATGAGTAAGAACGGACATCTAGCTCCGCGACCCGGCTTTGTCTTAGACGTGGATCGAAATACTCCACCTATCCTTTTTCACCATGGAGAAGGTTTCCGACTAGAAAAATTACCTCCAGAAAGATCACGCGTAATCTACCCAGCAGAACCTTTGGAAGGTCTCTCAGACCCAGACGCAGCAATCCGTCATGCACTGACAAATCCTTTAGGGGAATCTGACCCTTTGCCCGCGCTTCTGTATTCCGGGATGAAATTAACTATTGCCTTTGACGATATCTCCCTGCCCTTGCCCCCTATGCGAAGGCCCGACATTCGTCAGCGGATAATCGAAGTTGTTTTAGATATGGCAGCGGCAGCAGGCGTGGACGATGTGCACCTCATCGCCGCTCTCGCTATCCACAGACGTATGACTGAAGAAGAACTTAGACATGCAGTCGGAGACCGGGTATACGATGCCTTCGCTCCTTCTGGTCATCTATATAACCATGATGCAGAAGATCCAGAAGGAATGACACTAATTGGACAGACCCCTCACGGGGAAGACGTTCAATTCAGCCGCCGGGCATCTGAAAGCGACCTGCTTGTGTATGTCAATATCAACCTAGTTGCTATGGACGGGGGTCACAAAAGCACGGCTACCGGACTCTCTGGCTACACCGGTCTCCGTCATCATCACAATGTTCACACAATGCACAATTCTCGCTCTTTCATGGATCGCGAGAATTCTGCACTACACGCTTCGAATTGGCGGATGGGCAAGGTAATTCGAGATGCTGGTATCAAAATTTTCCAAATAGAAACAACCGTCAACAACAACACCTTCGGCCGCGAAGGTCCGATGTCGATGCTTCAGAAGCGAGAATGGGAATGGAATCCAAAAGACCGAGCGGGTTTTCTTGCCATCCAACAAGGTCTCAAACTCGCTCCCACCGCTGTTAAGCGAAAAATCTTCTCATCCTGGCGAGCACCTTATGAACTCACGTCAGTGCAAGCCGGAGAAGTCGAAGCCGTCCATGAAATCACCACAGCAAACGTCTACCGACAGCACCTGGTTCCCGTTGAAGGTCAAACCGACATATTGACCATGGGACTACCATATATTTGCCCATACAACGTGAACTCGATCATGAACCCGATTCTCGTTATGTGCCTAGGTCTGGGATATTTTTTCAACCTCTACCGAGGTCGCCCTCTAGTTCGAGAAGGCGGAGTCCTCATTATGGGACATCCGACACCCTGGGAATTTCACCCAGTTCATCACCCCAGCTATATTGATTTCTTTGAACAAGTGTTGGCAGATACTACTGACCCAATCGAGATCGAGCGGAAGTGGGAGAAGCAGTTCGCTGAAGATGAGTGGTACATCCACCTTTATCGAACGTCATACGCGTATCACGGCGTCCATCCTTTCTACATGTGGTACTGGGGCGCACATGCTCTCCAACATCTGGGCCGAGTAGTTGTAGTCGGAGGAAATGCAGCAGCAGTCCAGCGGATGGGATTCCAACCAGCTTCAAGCTTGCAAGACGCTCTAGAAATAGCCACCGACGTTGTCGGATCACAGCCCACTATAACCCACCTTAAAAATCCTCCGATCCTGATGGCAGACGTGACATGAATATCTCGAGCAAGGACTAGCTATGAGCTCCCTAAGCCTTCAAATTGCTAAGGCCAAATCCAGACTAGCACGACTCAATTTTCCGTTCAGAGGGGCTCCGACCCCAAATGGCATCGAGCCACAACAGCTAAGTCAAAAAGTCGGTGCCAACTTTGATACTGACTGGTCTCGCTCCCTTCCTGCGCGACTGGTACGTCTCACACTCGTGGAACTCTTCATGAAACCTTTGATGATTGGTATCGCTTCGCCATCTGTTCAGGGAACAGATCGGCTCCAACAAATCAAAGGCCCAATGATCTTCGCTGCCAACCACCACAGCCACGCTGATACACCACTGTTGTTGACAACTATCCCAGAGCCATGGCGACACCGCCTCGTGGTCGGTGCAGCCGCAGACTATTTCTTTCACACTCGTCTCGGGGGGTTTGTAGCTGCTCTAACAATGGGCGCGATCCCAATTGAACGAACTAGAGCAGGAAGACAATCGGCATCGCTGGCCTCTGACCTAGTTGCTGACGGTTGGAATCTTTTAATATTCCCGGAAGGTGGACGGAGCCCAGATGGCTGGGGACAACCCTTCCGCGGAGGGGCTGCATACCTGGCTATCCGCACTGGAGCACCCGTGGTTCCTGTCCATCTTCAAGGTACTGGACGAATTCTAAGAAAGGGTAAAAAGATTCCACAGCCGTCGAAAACTACAGTGACTTTTGGAGAACCTCTTTTACCTAACGAAAAAGAAACATACCGAGCATTTGCGGCTCGCTTAGAATCATCTGTCGCCGCTTTGGCCGACGAAGCGACCTCCGACTGGTGGCAGGCGCGTCTACGCATCCACGCGAATACCTCTCCCAGTTTGACGGGGCCCGACGTCGGAACATGGCGTAGAGTCTGGGCACTCGGGGACCGCACCCATACCCGACGACGCGAAAAACAGCGCTGGCCTGATCTTTAGAGATCAGATCCAATAGCTGCTGGGCTCCCGAGAGGAGTTTGAGTTTCCACTCACTGACCCTCTCTCCGATAGTCTTGATGTAAGTGTTATAGGTATCTGAGACATTCAGATCATTCCAACCCCTGATTCAGCAACAACCACAGGAGTCCTTTCATAGTCATGCCGGTCGCAGCCTCAACCCCGATCGAACTAATTCAAAATGTTTACGCCAATCTTGCCGCGGCAACCAGTACCGCACGCACGCGTCTCCAGCGTCCGCTCACTTTGACAGAAAAAATACTCTTCAATCACCTTAAAACACCCGAAAGTGCTCTCCTGCAACGAGGTCGCTCTTACGTTGATCTGCAGCCCGACCGTGTAGCTATGCAAGATGCCACCGCCCAAATGGCTTGGTTGCAATTCATGACCGCCGGACTAGATACGGTTCAGGTCCCTACTACCACCCACTGCGACCATCTAATCCAGGCACGCCACGAGGCTGATCTCGACTTGCAAGCCGCTATCAACGAAAATTCGGAAGTTTACGACTTTCTCAAGTCCGTCTGTGCCCGATACGGTGCAGGATTCTGGGAGCCAGGTTCGGGGATCATTCACCAGGTTGTACTGGAACAATATGCCTTTCCCGGAGGGATGATGATCGGTACGGACAGTCATACCCCGAATGCTGGCGGACTTGCCATGGCAGCTGTCGGAGTAGGCGGAGCTGACGCGGTAGATGTAATGGCTGGATTTCCATGGAATACTCGTTGGCCAAAAATTATTGGCGTCCACCTGAGCGGCCAACTTAACGGCTGGACAGCCCCCAAGGACGTCATTCTCAAAGTTGCTGATCTCCTCACCGTTAGTGGTGGCACCGGGTCAATCATCGAATACTTCGGTCCAGGGTCTCAACAGCTTTCAGCCACAGGAAAGGCAACGATCTGCAATATGGGCGCAGAAATCGGAGCCACGACATCCATCTTTCCCTATGACGATTCGATGAGTCGATATCTCAAATCAACCGGCCGAGAAGAGGTCGCAGATGCTGCCCAAGCCGTCGCACAGGATCTTCGTGCAGATAGCGAAGTTGAACTAGAGCCAACTAATTTTTTTGACAGAGTTATCGAAATTGATCTTTCAACTCTGTCCCCACATATCAACGGCCCCCATACCCCCGACCTTGCACGACCAGTTGCCGAACTCGGAGCCGAAGCACGAGCCAACGGCTGGCCTCTGGAAGTTAGCGCTGGTCTGATCGGCTCATGTACCAATTCCTCCTATGAGGACATAACCAGAGCTGCCAGTGTCGCACGGCATGCCGTAATGAAGGGACTCACCTGCAAAACACCTTTACTCATTACTCCTGGATCAGAACAAATCCGCGCGACTATTGAGCGCGACGGACTTCTAGAAGATTTTGAGACCTTAGGCGCTACTGTTCTGGCTAACGCCTGCGGACCCTGCATTGGCCAGTGGGACCGTCAGGACATTGCTGACGGCGTCGAAAATTCAATAGTTACGAGTTATAACCGAAACTTTCCAAAACGTAATGACGGCTATGCCAGCACCCACGCCTTCGTTACCTCACCAGAAACTGTGATGGCGCTTACCCTGGCAGGTCGCCTCGATTTCGATCCAGCCAACGACACGATCACTAACGATGCTGGAGAAGAAATCCTACTGGAAATCGATGCCGGGGAAGAACTACCAGCCGCTGGCTTCAAACAAAGCACAGATACTTTTCAACCACCGCCAGAAGACAAAACAAAAGTCGAAGTAATCGTTTCACCTACCAGCGATCGACTTCAACTACTTAACCCATTTGAACCCTGGGATGGAAAAGATTTCCTCAACTTACCAGTACTCATAAAAGCCCGAGGCAAATGTACAACCGATCATATTTCAATGGCTGGTCCATGGCTCCGCTATCGGGGACATCTCGAAAATATCTCAGGCAACCTCTATCTGGGTGCGATCAATGACCACAGCGGTGAAGTCGGAATAGGTCTCGACTTCACCGATGGAACATACCGTCCATACCCCGAGATTGCCCAGCGTTACCACGAAAATGGAATTCAATGGGCCGCTATCGGGGACGAAAACATGGGCGAAGGGTCCTCGCGAGAACACGCTGCCATGGAGCCCCGATTTCGCGGAGCCCGAGTAGTGATTGCTCGCTCTTTCGCACGTATTCACGAGACGAACTTGAAAAAGCAAGGAATCTTGCCACTCACCTTTAAAAATTCCACGGACTACGACCTAGTCGGAGAACATGATCGAATTACCGTCCATAGACTCTCAGATCTTGCGCCAAACTTACCGGTCTCAGTAATAATCTCCCACGCAGACGGTTCCATCAGTGAAATAGTCACATGCCACACTCTTTCCGAAGATCAGATCCACTGGTTCCAGGCGGGAAGTGCACTCAACTTGATTCGCGATCAGACCAAAATCTAATTACTGCAAGCCAAGCAGCTACAAAAGTACCGAGCACTCATCGATCCTTCCTGTCCACGACCAAAGCAATACACACGGTGAGGCTAGTTCAGGATCCGCATCAGGAGGACCGAACCGGAGTGCATGGGGGATGCCTGATTCATTGTGGGCAACGTCTTCTCCAACTCCCGGAAACAATTCCCGATAGACATCATCCGCACCGGCAATTCCTACCTGACCCGCAAGCACGTGGTACACCTCTTCTGCAGGATGCAGATGAGGTGGATAACAAAGACCCGCTCTCCATACACCCAGACTCACGGCTACATCACCACTGTATGCAATAGCCTCATCGGTCGGTCCAAGCAATCTGATATACCCATAGTCGTTTTGAAGTTCACGAGAAAAAACATTTAGATAGCTAGGATTTTGTAACCACGGAAGCTCTCCGGCCAACTCTACAAATCGTCCTAGGAGTGACCCGGAATTCTGCTCAAGCCGCCCCAGAAGGCGAACGACAGGTAAAAGACACTGTTGAGGGCGGCCAAGATGGCTCGACGCAACACGCGACAACTCCTCTGCGACCCGACCTAACATCAGATGCCCATCCACAGCAGCTTTTTCTTTGTAGAAAGATGCTAAAACACGATAGAACCCTGACAACCTCGCGTCTGCTGAGCTGTCACTCAAACTCGACACAACTGGTAACCGCGATTTCGAGTCTCCGGAAGGTTGTCGGGGGCAAAACAAACGAAGGTTTCACTACGTAGCAACTCCTCAAGCAGTGCCTCCATGGCCACTTCATCTCGCACATCATCAAGGTCGTAAACCTTTTGGCTTCGCTTGTCACCAATAAATCGGTGATGGGGGAAGCTAGAGAGAGGATCCACAGATCACGAGAATAACTGAATTTAGAACACCTACCACTGAAAGCTGGTTCTTAAATGCGTATGGGGACGTTTATCAGAACGTCCCCATACGCATTTGGGTAAGAGAAAAACTCTGCCCTAGTAGTGCATAGCTGCGTCACCGTTTACTTCGGAAAAACGCAACCCGGACTCAAGCAAATACGTCGGCTGGGACCTACGGCCGACAGTTGATATCCGAGGGTGGCCGGCAGGAATTCGCCGGGCAGTGCACTCGACCTAGCGGCCAACCACCTCCGAAGTCCCACTTAGTTCACCGTTAATCTGGACCACCTCCCTTCTTCGGTACCAGGACCTTACGCCTATTTGCGTCAAACGAAAAGCACATTTTCAAAAGAAACTGAACCCGGAAGTTGAATACCTCACAGCTTCATCGAGGAGTAAGAGATGGGGTAAGAATTTGACCAAGGGTAAGAACAAATTACATGACCAAGGATTCAAGTGACACAAGACATATAGCATTCCAAAAAGCGAAATTTGGAAAATCCACTTCCAAAGCCTGGGCTGGCAAGAAGCGGGAAATGGAATAGCGCACTACACCCTGAGATCTCGGAAATACCCGAATAGTCCCTGGAACCTAGCCTTCAGCCATTCAGTCTGACCTTTCAATGCCGTTTTTCAGGGCCTCGACCGCCAAACGGTCCGCTTCTTCATTCCAAGGATTACCTGAATGCCCCTTGACCCATTGAAATTCTACATCGCTGCGATGTTGAACCAAGTCAATAAGTGGCTCCCATAGGTCTCGATTTTTGACAGGCTGCTTCGAAGCATTCTTCCAATTTCTTTTTAACCAACCGCGCCACCAACCTTCTTGAAAGCATTTCACGACATAAGTCGAATCACTCACAATCGTGACCGAACCACCGATAGCACGTAGTGCTTCAAATACAGCAGTGACTTCCATTCGCTGATTTGTCGTCCACTCTTCATAACCTGAACCCAACGGCCCCTCAGGAACCACCCAAGCCCAACCACCCGGACCCGGGTTTCCGGAACACGCCCCATCGGTATAAATAGTCGTTTGGGTTGACCGACCATTCGAATCTTTCGGGGATGACTCGAACGATTCAAACAGGCGCACTACACGACCTTAGCGAGCAGCTACTCTCCAGGCGATGATCAAACAAATTTACTCTTCTTGTGAATTCACAAAAAATATTTAATTTGGCTACTCATAGAACCAACGTACTTGAATTTAAATGATTGCTGTTATTTTCTTCTTCGACACTTTTGCTCTTCCAGTTGATAACTTTCGGGGATGTCAGGCACACTCGCAGTTACCGGTGACCCCGTCGCAGATGAACTAGTCAACACGAATCCACTCGCTCTACTCCTCGCAATGTTACTAGATCAACAAATCCCGATGGAATGGGCATTCCGCGGACCAGCCACTCTCCAAAAACGACTTGGGGAACTCGACCCAGCCTCAATCGCAGCTATGGACCCAGAAATGCTCACTGCAGTCTGTTGCGAAAAACCAGCTATACATCGATTCCCTACTTCAATGTCGAAACGCATCCAAGCCCTATGTCAGAAGATTGTTGAAGACTACGACGGCGATGCCTCGACTATATGGTCCGAGGATCACACAGCAAACGAGATAATCGAACGGCTCCACTCTCTACCCGGATACGGCTCAGAAAAATCTATGATTCTTCTTGCCATCCTGGCAAAACGTTTCGATTTCTGTCCAGAAGGTTGGGCGAAACACGCCGGACCATTCGCCGATAACACTCCTCGATCGGTTGCAGATATCGACGGCCCTGAAGCCTTAGCAAACGTGCGTGCATGGAAGAAATCTCAGAAGATTAAGGGCAAAACAAAACAAGAATAGCCTGAGTCAGAATCTGACAATTCCCTCTAGGAGGGCTTCCCTGTACCACGCGTAAGTTGCTTGAAGGCCCTCGTTAAGAGAAATCGTCGGACTCCACCCCAGCTCTGTAAGCCTTGACACGTCGAGCACCTTTCGCGGCATCCCATCGGGTTTTGTAATATCGAACTCAATCCTCGCACCGGGATAGACAAGATCTCGAACCATCTCCGCTATTTCTCGGACGGTATAGTCAACTCCCGCACCAATATTTACATGTTTCGAATCTGAATAATTATCCATAAGAAACAAACATGCTCTCGCTAGGTCATCAACATGAAGAAATTCTCGACGCGGAGTTCCACTCCCCCACACCTCGACCGGGTTCATACCTAGCGCAGATGCTTCATGAAATCGACGCATAAGAGATGGAAGAACGTGGCCACTATCAAGATTAAAATTATCTCCGGGCCCATAAAGGTTGGTCGGCATCGCCGAAATGAAATCGCATCCGTACTGGCTCCGGTAACTCTCACAAAGCTTGATCCCTGCGATTTTGGCTAATGCATACCCTTCATTAGTGGGTTCAAGCGGACCAGTCAGTAACGCTTCTTCTGAAATCGGCTGTTCTGAAAGCCGGGGATAAATGCACGAGCTCCCAAGATAAAGAAGCTTTTGGACATCCGTGCGATAACTAGCATGAACAACAGTTCCATGGATCATGAGATTGTCATAGAGGAATTCTGCTGGCCGTGTGGTATTCGCCATAATCCCGCCAACTGTTCCCGCCACCAAGAAAACATACTGAGGCCGTTCAGACTCAAACCAGGCATCGACTGCTGATTGATCTCGCAAATCTAAAGCATCTCGTCCAACGACCCGTATATCACTAAAACCCTCAGCTTTTAGGAGACGGACAATAGCCGAACCCACCAGCCCGCCATGGCCCGCAACAAAGATCGGTCCTGAACGGTTGAGCATGTCTCGACGCTACTCTGACGAAGGAGCCGGAGTGCCGATAACTCCAACTTCAGTGAGATATGTTGCAAGTAGATCAAGTACAGCAACTACCGGAAGAGCCTCAAGGCTGTCTCCACCATCTAAATCTTCGGTGATGGCACGCTCAAGCACATACTCCGCAGCCGTATCTTGATCCGCACTGATACCACTAGCTACTTCGCCGCCAATTTCTTGTCCGTGTTTACTTAATAAACCGACCGAGTCGAAATAATCCAGCCACCATCCAATCACACGACTCACGTCTTCTTCAGTTAAACGAGCAGCCGCATCCGGTGTGAGACGTTCAGCAATCCATTCAACCGCATCGTGTACCTCAAATACCGCCGGCCTTAAAAGGTCTCTGGTTCTTGCTACCGCCCCCCCCACAGCAACAAGAGCAATTGCAACAACTACGACCCCCGCAAGACAGATAAGAATCCAGAACATCTACGGGTACTTTCAGAACCGGTAAATCCGACGCGGAAAATCTACGACACTCAAATTCCGATGCGTTGAGCGAGTAATTCACGGTGATAGGTGGGATCACCAAAAAGTAGCTCTGAGCTCTTGGCACGTTTGAAATAAAGATGTGCTGAATGTTCCCATGTGAATCCGATACCACCATGAATTTGAATATTTTCGGCAGTGGTGTGGAAATATGCCTCTGAGCAATAGGCCTTAGCTAAAGAGGCCACAGAGGGCAATTCGTCATTAAGTTCAGCAGCGCACCATCCAGCGTAATATGCCGCCGATTTTGCTGACTCCACTTCAAGAAGCATGTCAGCACACTTATGTTTTATGGCTTGGAAACTACCAATTGGTCGGCCAAATTGAATTCGATCTTTCGCATACTGGACCGCTGTATCAAGACACACTTGCGCCCCGCCAACTTGTTCCGCCGCCAAGGCAACAGCAGCAAGATCAAGCACCCGCTCTAGAACAGGCCAACCCGTGCCCTCAGTTCCAATCAGAGTTGCACTTACTTCACTAAATTCCAGTCGCGCTTGCTTTCGGGTAAGGTCCATAGTTGCTAGAGGAATCCTTGTGAGCCCTGGAGAATCCCCCGGAACTTCAAAAAGTGATACCCCATTCTGGGTACGGGCAGCAACAAGTATCACATCCGCAAGATGCCCATCCAGAACGTACATCTTTGTCCCGGTAAGTCGCCAAGATCCTCCATCACCAGTTGCTTCCATCAAGATTCCACCTTCATCCCAACGGCCGCTCTCTTCGGTGAATGCAAGAGTTGCAATAGTCTCTCCAGAGGCGATCCCGGGCAATACACGATGTGCTGCCGGGTGGTCATCCGTATGAAGTAAAACGTTGGCGGCTAACACAACCGTGGAGAAGAATGGAGCGCATAATAAGACACGGCCCATCTCCTCAAGAACCACGATTAGCTCCACATAACCAAATCCCTGACCACCATACTCCTCAGGAATTATTAAAGCCTGTAGACCCAACTGATCGGCCATGGTCTTCCAAGTGTCTGGGTCATAACCCATTTCTGTTTCCATCAACTCGCGCACTTTGGTCTCGGGCGAGTAGTTCTCGAGGAATTGGCGAACGAATTCGCGTAGTTGTTCCTGTTCCTCGCTAAAAGCGAAGTTCACATTTAACTCCAAATCTCGATTCTTGATAACGTCCAAAACCGCTAATCGGCCCTCCGTTTCTACCAGCCACTCGGCCCCTTCCCCACACTGGGCGGAATCCATATTTTTGCATATTTTTGAAATTTTCAGGCATGCTGCTCATATGAACGACAGCAACCTCCCCCCTACGGGCGAAATGCATGCATGTAACCACTCTGACCACCCAGTAACTCCGGTCACCGACTTATCGATTCACTGGTGCGATAGTCGAGCAGAAAT
>Ga0310344_10001331_pt1 | contig 18956 bp, 19 predicted proteins | sample HC15DNA20200_MG_FD_203801 | JGI IMG/M metagenome (GOLD analysis project Ga0310344, IMG submission 203801) | Marine microbial communities from station ALOHA, North Pacific Subtropical Gyre - HC15-DNA-20-200_MG | ecosystem: Environmental > Aquatic > Marine > Oceanic | place: Pacific Ocean: North... | reverse complement strand
CGCTATTAAATGCACTACATTTTACGGTAATTTTGCGGCGCGCGCGGCTTTTTGACTTACGAGTTTTTGATTTCTTAGGAGTTTTTGATTTCTTAGGAGTTTTTGATTTCTTAGGAGTTTTTGACTTAGGGGTGTTTCCTCCCCATTTCCCAATCCTGCTGTACTGTTTGTTTTTATGTGTATTGCCTCCATGACCAAGTTTATCTATTTGCCCAGGACGAGCAATATGCTCTGTATACCTTTGTAGTGCATTTCTTTTTTGAGCGCGCTTCATTCTTTCCATCATATCTAATCTTCGTTCTTCTTTATTGTCCATTTGATTATTTGCATTATATCCTTCTTCTGCCATATATTATACGAATAAATTAAAAAATTTATGAAAGTTGGAATTTTACCGCCCAGTTGCCCTCTTAAGTCTATTTGTCCGATATACATCCAACGCCTTTTTCAAAGCTTTCAATTCACTTACCCACATGGTTGCAACTGTTGTTTTTTCCAACTTAGCTAATTGCAATTGTTTTTTATTACACTCATCCAATAATTTCTGGATATTTTCCTCAATCACACTATCAATCGGCATTTTTGTTAAATAATTATAATTTCCGTCCAATGTGTTGTATTTTCTCTTTTTTAGAAGTTCAGTAACAACATCCTTTTTCTTTCTACGCAAATCCAAAACGTCATCGCATTGTTCTTTAATAAATCGCGCTTTATTACTCAAAATTTGTATTTCCCGTTTAAGAAACGCAATTTGATATTCCTTTCTCTTTTTATACAAATTATATCTTATAGGGACATAACCATTAATAATATCTTCAACTGAACCATACTTTTTAATTTGCCCATTTTCATCAAATAAATACTGATTTGTGGTTGTTTTTGTTGTTATCATTTTAAAAGTTTTTTCAAATTTATTACTATGATCAACAATACTTTTCAACAATCTATTTAATTTTCCATTAGCCAATTTAATTGTAAAATCAACATCAACATCTGTAGACATATCTGTATAACTTTTTACAAGTGCTTTCTTAGTTTTTGTGCTTTCCATAAGCTTCTCAAGATGTTCTTTAAATTGTTGCGTCCACATGCCTATTGGCAGTTCTGTCACCTGAACAGTATTTTCATCAATTATTTTATAATTACCTTGAAAAGACCATTTTTTTTCTCCCATAGGAGAAATTTTTCCCTTAAAGCCCTCATAATATGGTTCAATTTTGGGTTTTGTTTTTTGTTTTAAAACAGCAATTAAATAATTTACTATATCTGTTGGATTATAACAAAGCACTTTGGAACTAAATCCTGTTCCAATTCCTTCAGATCCATTAACTAAAACCATTGGAATAATTGGACAATAAAAGTCTGGTTCTATTTGTGTTCCATCATCATCTAAATAATTCAACACACATTTATCTTCTTCATTAAATAATATTTTTGTTATTGGATTTAATTGGGTAAAAATATATCTTTCAGATGCCGAATCTTTTCCTCCCAAAAGTCTGGTACCAAATTGACCATTTGGCATAAATAATGCAATATTATTAGAACCCACAAATTCTTGCGCCATACCTACAATTGTTTTATTTAAACTAGCTTCGCCGTGGTGATATGCCGAATGTTCACTAATATAACCAGTCAATTGTGCAACCTTAACTTCTTTATATAATTTTCTTTTAAAAGCACCAAAAAGTGTTTTTCTTTGACTAATTTTTAGTCCATCTATCAAACTGGGAATACTTCTCTCACAATCATATTTTGAAAAATGTATCATTTCGCGATTGATAAAATCATCGTAAGAAACTGCTGATTTATTTGTATCAAGAACAGCACTTCTATCATAACCCGAAAGCCATTTTTTTCTATCATTAGTTCTTTTTTTATTAAAAACCAAATCAAGAGAATTATTTGATTGTTCAGTAAATTCAAAATAAACTATTTTTTTCTTGGCAAAATATTCTTTGAATTCTTTTGCTGTGCTTGTACCCAAACCCTTATAATATTTTAAATTCCAACCCTTGACATTATTTTTTGATTTCCATTCCTCAGCTTCGCCATCATTATAAAAACAAATCTCCTTTTTTCCTTTTTTCGCCTTCAGAATGGGGGTATTCATAAAACCAAGAAACTTTTCAATCTTCAAAAGATCATTCCAAAGTGTATGAAACATATTAACACAAAGCCCCTTAATGTGACTGCCGTCCAAATCCTGATCTGTCATAAACAATATGCTTCCATAACGCAAAACACGAGCAATATGCTTACGATCCTTATATTTCTTTCCTCCCTCTAAGCCTAAGATTTTTTTAATATTATTAATCTCATCGTTATTATTGATTTTTGTTGGCGATGTATCCGCTGTATTCATTAGTTTTCCTTTCAAGGGAAACACGCCAATTTTATTGCGGTCTTCCTTTGATAACCCCGAAACAATTCCACCCTTTGCTGAATCTCCCTCACAAAGAATAAGCACACATTCCGATGATTTTGCTCCACCAGCCCAATTCGCATCTATTAATTTTGGAATACCACGAATAGCGCGCGTTTTCTTCCCATCTGTTTTCTTTCCGGCATTTTTTTCTTTAATTGTATTTGTAAGAAGTGCTGTCTCCATAACTCCCAACTTAGCAATCTTATCTATAAATTTATCTGAAACAACACATGAAGATCCAAATTTTCTGACAGGCAAATTCATAAACTCCTTTGTTTGACTATCAAATGTGGGATTAACTATTACTGAATTAACAAATAACATCAATTGTTCTTTTATCGTTGCTGGTTTAACCTTTACTTTCTTTTTCTTTACAATATATGCTATTAATTTTTTTATAATCTGATTTAGAATATAATCTACATGTTTCCCGCCCTTTTTGGTATGAATCCCATTCACAAATGAAACTTGAGTATATTCATCCAAAGGAGACAAACAAACTGCATATTCCCAACGATCGCCACCCTTTTCATAAATGCGGGGCGTTTCGTTTTTCTTTCCAATGTAACAATCTATATAATTTTCAAAACTTCTCACTGGCAAAACCTTTCCATTCCAACGAACGCGAACTGTTTTATCTGTAACCGCAGCTATATCCAATGTTCTTTTTTTAATAATATTAAACATATCTAGTGTCAATTTCTCAAGACCAAATCTTTTATAATCTAGTAAAAAGCTCACCTTTGTATAAGGACTTCGTTTGCTTTTCCTTACCGAAGGTTTGCTAATCACAGAAAGATTATCTTTAAACTCCTGAGAATATTTTAATCCGCGATTTGCATCTACGGTCTCAATCTTTCCCCATAAAGAATAAATTAAAACCAATTTAAACCCAAACCCGTTCTTCCCACCAACAATCTTGTCTTCCTCTTTATTATAATTTGTTGATGTTCTCAAATGACCAAAAATCATTTCAGGAATCCACATTTTATGTTCGGGATGTTTCGCAACATCAATTCCATCACCGTCGTTCATTATGCTAATAACGCCAGTTTCTTGATCTACAGAAATATCTATTGTTGTTACTGGTTTTACTGATTTATCACCCTTTTTAATTTTTTCTTCAAGACGAACGCGGTGATCCCTAGCGTTAACAACTCCTTCGTCAAAACATTTATATAGCCCAGGAACTGTTTTTATTTTTCCCCAACCCATTCTTCCATCCTCTTTTAATACCCAATCCCAAATTTCATCTTCTTCTATTGAACCAATATAGGTGTCGGGCGTGTCAAGAATATGTTGTCTATCAGTTTTTTTTTGATATTTTTGCGCTAAATTATCACCCATCATTAATATAATTATTTTATTTTATGTTGTTTCAATTTTATATTTAGCCAGAATAACTTAAAAATAACTGACACGAATATATATTATGAAAAATACAATAATGATATATTCAGGCGCATTAGCTTTAACATATTTTGTTAATGCTATTACTGCTCCTTTATATGCTGATAATTGTACATCAATCACCACCTATAATTCTCCTATTTGTTCTACGGGGTTAAGTATTTTAACTGGAGCAGCGGGTTTAAATTATTGGATTTACTATTTTGCTATAACCAGTCTTGGTTTATTTATTTTATCCAAAACTGTTGGAAGAGGAAAATGATTTTATAAATATATTTTCTTTATATAATTTATAATGCTCGCTGTTGGATCACGCGCTCAAGTATGGCATGGAACTGCCAAAGCCACAGGATATGGTAAAAAAGGACTTCGCAAACATCAATTGAAGAAAAATAAACATGGTAGAATTGTCTCGCGTAGAATGTCGTCAACCGCAAAAAGACAAGATCGTTTAGGGAGGGCTGGTTGGAAAACCAGAAAGGGGGTTTTTGGTTCTTATCACGTTGATCAAGGAAGAACGCGCAAACGTCGCCGTCGCCGTCGCCGTCGTGGTCGTCCCACACCTCGTTCAAGAAGATGTCGCCATAGATCGGGCGCTAAAAAAGGTCAGTTTAAGAGATGCTAAATAATTTATTTTATGAATATAAGTTATATGGCACGAAAATCTAGAAGGCGTAGAAGGCGTAAAGGAGGCGGACAAGAGGAACTTGCCGCTGCCCGCCAAATAAGGCAAGATGCTCTTAAAAAACACCGCCAATCATTTAGATTTGGTGGAAATGAACCATCTGCAGACAAAAAAGCAGAATTGCGTCACGGTTTGGTAAGAGAAAATAGCGCTTTGCCACCATTAAAAAAAAAGACGACCTGGAGAACCGTGAAAGATACACTACGTGGATGGGTAGGAATGCCTACAAAAGACGAAGAAAGACGTAAAAAACGACAAAAAGAAAACGAGAAAAAATTGCAAGATGAATTACAAAAAGAGCACGATAATAAGCAAGGAGGACGGCGTACCAGAAGACGTAGACGTCGCAAAACACGCAACAAACGTCGCAGACGCCGCAGAAAAACTCGTAGACGTCGCAAAACACGCCGCAGACGTCGCCACCGAAGAAAACAACAGGGTGGTGGTAATGAATCTGCTGGTGATGGGACAACACCAGACCCAGTCCCTAAATTCAGATACAAACCCAAGCCATTTTTGAATGCTAGTGCTCCTAAAGAAGCGCCCATCCCGCCAAAACCTTGGTGGTAAAAAATCAAAAAAAAAATAATAATTATTTACAATGGAATCTCACGATTTAGACGTTGATAATTATGATTTAGAAGACTTACTAGAACTTTTCAAGTTAGATTATAATTTCTCAGGTGAAGATTTAAAGAACGCTAAAAAAATATGTTTAAAAACTCATCCTGATAAAAGTGGGTTAGACCAAAAATATTTTATTTTCTATAAGAAAGCTTTTGAAGTTATAGCACAGATTTATTATTTTCGTGGAAAAAGAAAAGATCGCCCAATGGAATATCAGGTAGATTATGATGAATCAAATAAAAAATTATTAGATCCACTTACCAAAAATGGAAATTTTAATAATTGGTTTAATGAAAATTTTGAAAAGGTTAAAATAAAAGATGAAGAACACGATGAAGGATATGACAAATGGTTTAGATCTAATGAAGATGTTATAAGCTCTAAAAAAATTCCTTTTAATAAATTCAACGAAGAATTTTATAAAAGAAAAAGGGAATGTAGTGCTATAGCAAGACAAAATACTGTTCAAGATATGGGTGCAAATTCTGGTTATAATTTGGTAAGAGATAGAATAGAATATTCATCCGATATATTTAGTAAATTAAAGTTTCAAGATTTAAAAAAGGCGCATACAGAAACTATAATTCCAGTTACAAAGGATGATTTTAATCGCCGTCCTAAATTTGCCAATGTTGAAAGTTACAGACAATATAGAAACTCTAATAAAGTTAAACCTGTTTCAATGGAAGAATCACAGCGAATATTATTACAAAAGGAAGATTTGGATGGTAAGAATAATACAAGAAGAGCTTTTAAAATGTATCAACAAGATTTAAAAGTAGAAAAGGCAAACAATGCTTGGTGGAAAACTATTAAACAATTGTCCGACCAATAAATATTATTCTAAAACTAATATATATGTTGAAATTATTCAAATTTATGTTAGCCGTAATTGTTTTGGTAATCTTATCTCATTACTATAATCTTCATAAAAAGAAAGAAGGAAGTCGTAAATTAGATAAATTAGATTTGATCCAAGAATATTTATTAAATGGACAAAGTGTTAATTCGCAAAAACCTATTTTATGGATTCATAATGCTTATAAAATAAACGCAAGAAATTGGGAAAGCTTTAAATCACGCAATACCAAAGATCTAAATCAACCTTATTTATATTTATGTATTAAAAGTATTATTAAGCATTGTGCAAATTCTTTTAACGTTGTTTTAATAGACGATAATTCATTTAGAAAATTATTACCAGATTGGAAAATTTCTATGAATATTTTAACTAAACCGATTGATTCTCATATGAGAAATTATGCTCTAGGAAAATTACTTTATTATTACGGAGGAATGATAGTTCCTTGTTCAACCATTGCCATACAAGATTTTAAACCAATTTATGATAGAGGTGTGAGCAATCATGGTTGCTTTACTGTTGAAAAACTTAATAGAACAAGTGCTTCTACTTATAAACAATACTTTCCAACAATGAAAATAATGGGTTGTAATAGAAAAAATAAAATTATTAAACAAATGGTTCAATATTTAGAAGTATTAGCTTTTGATGGTAGAACAACAACCAATGAAGATGATTTTACAGGTGAAATTGATAGATGGTTATATCAGAAAACTGCTACAAAACAAATGACCTTAATAGATGGAAAGTCTTTTGGTATAAAAACAATATGCGGGAAACCTATCTACATTAATGATTTAATTTCACAAAATTTTATTGAATTTGATAAAAGATTTTTGGTTGCTGTTTATATTCCTGCCGAAGAATTATTAAAAAGAACTAATTATCAATGGTTTGCTAGATTATCCGAAAGACAAGCATTATCAGCTGACACCGCAATTTCTAGGCAATTATTAATTAGTTTGGGAAATCCAATACCATGTAACTAAACATTTTTTGGGGGATATATGTAATAAATAATTTCATATTTTGATTTATCATATTTTATTTTTGATGTGAAAGCCAAATGATTAAATTTACAAATCTGTCGCAATATTGTTATAAATGTTTTATAATTTTGTTTTCGTTTAACATAAAATTTTTTGCAATTAAAATAATACTCTTCTATGTTTTTACAAAACTTTTCTACTTCATTATGAAAGTTTGCCGATTTAAAAGATTCTTTCGTTACAAGATAATATTTTGTATTATCTTTTAGTGCATATTTATCTAAAAAATCAAAAATTATTTTATTTGGTAATTCTTTTTTAAAAATTTGATTAGACATATATTAACATCAGATATTTTTATTTATTTCGTTGGTAAACAATGCTAATTCTATTTCTGATTCATGAATTGTATGAAAAATAGAAATATACTTACAAATATACATTATCAGTTTATATTTACTTTCTTCATCTAAAATTGTTGTTGTCTTTACAAAAATAAAATAACTATCCAAAATATCCATAACTGAATATCCCTTTTTAAATATGGTAAAAATTATTTTTATTGCTTTTATTAAATCTTTTTCAACAAACCACGCTTTTGTATATTTTTCAAACTCATAAAAACTAATATTTGTACAAATCTCTTTTGCCATCTTTTCATTTATTTTTAATTGCAATAATTTAAATTTTTCCATATAGTTTATCAAAAGTCTTGTTGAATTATTACATACATTTAATATAAATTTTTCTGCTTTTGGGGTTATATCTAGTTTCTCTATCTTTTTTATCTTATTTAAAATCTTTTGTAAAAAGTTTGTACCCATTGGTTTTATTTTTACAATTGTACATCTTGATTGAATACTATCAATCACTTTTTGTATATTTGAACAAGAAGCTAAAAAATGAACGTTATGGCTATATTTATCTATACAATTACGAAAAACCTGTTGACTCTGATCATTTATCAAATCAATATCGTCTAATACTATAAATTTTTTTTTACCACTTACTGAAGATGCTGTTTGACAGAAAGTTTTAACTTCATTTCTATAATATTGTATTCCTTGCTCTTTCAAACTATTAATATATAATACATTATATTTCGGAATTTCTTCAATACCATAATATTCACGAATTGTTGCATCTAATATTGAACTTTTACCACTGCCTGAGTTTCCTATTAATAAAATATTTAATGAATCCATTTTTATTAGCGTTTTTAATAATTTTATTAAAAGTTTTTCAATAAAAAAATCTGCAAATTTAAGCGGCTTATATTTTTTTAAAAAGGGAATATCCATATACTTTTTAACCAGAAGAGTTTAAGTTTTTTTCTTAGATACATTGCCAACTTAAATTACTAATATTTTTTTTAATATAAAAATAATTTTTACCATTATTTATAATGAATTTTTATGAGATCTTGGGCGTTGAAAAAAACTCATCGTCTGCTGAAATTAAAAAACAATATAGAAAACTATCCCTTCAATTTCACCCTGATAAAAATAATGGCGATGATACTAAATTTAAACAAATTAATGAAGCCTATCAAACATTATCTAATCCCGAAAAACGTAAAATATATGATTTACAACAACATAATCCATTTTTCTCTAATAATGCTCCTGATCCTGAGGATTTTTTAAAAATGTTTTTTGGATCTGATATGGAAGGTTTTCCTGGAATTCCCGGGATGTCTGGAATGCCTGGAATGCCTAATATACATACTATGCATGGAATGCCACAAATCAGAATTTTTCAAAATGGAAGACCTGCCTTTATGAGACCCTCAAAACCACCACCTATTATTAAAACTGTTGAAATTTCCTTAAAACAAGCTTATACTGGGATAGACTTTCCTATTGAAATTGAAAGATGGGTTGAGCAAAATGGTATTAAAACCATTGAAACCGAAAAATTATATATACCTATTCCTGCTGGCGTTGATAACAATGAAATAATTAAATTAGAACAAAAAGGAAATATGTTAAATGGAATTAGAGGTGATATTAAACTCCCTATTTCCGTAAATAATAAAACAAAATTCACTAGAAATGGGTTAGATCTTCATTATAAAAAAAAATTATCTTTAAAACAAGCTTTATTGGGGTTTTCTTTTGACTTAACCTTTTTGCATGGACAAATTTATACCATTAATAATTCTGGAGCTAAAATTATGTATCCGGGATATAAAAAACTTGTACAGGGAATGGGAATGAAGAGGGGGGAATCTACTGGGAATTTAATTATTGAATTTGATGTAATTTTTCCAAATAAACTTTCTGAAAAACAAAAAGAAGGGCTTCAAGAAATTTTATAGTTTTTTGCCAAAACCTCAGATTTCTCTCTTTAATGGATTTTCAATTCTCTGGAGAGCAAATATAAAAATGAATGTGTTAAACTAGTACTTTTGGATTTTGCATTTCAGAGAATTGAAAATCCATTAAAGAGAGAAATTGAATAAGATTTCAAATTCTTATTCAAAAATTAAAGGAAATTATCTGCGTCTTTTACGTCGGCGACGTGTTTTTCTGCGCCGTTTTCTACGAATACCATTTGTTTGGGCCAAGACCATATTTCATGAGTTCTTCTTTTGTATATCCAGCATATGTTTCCTTTTTCTTTGCCTTCTTCTTGGCGGGCTTCTTCTTCGCCTTCTTCTTCGCCTTCTTCTTGGCGGTTTTATTCTTCGCCTTCTTCTTGGTGGCCTTCTTCTTGGTGGCCTTCTTCTTCGCCTTCTTGGCGGGCTTCTTCTTCGCCTTCTTGGCGGGCTTCTTCTTCGCCTTCTTCTTGGTTCCTCCACGTTTTCTTCTAGATTTTCCACATCTTGTTTTGCGACCCCCCACCACAGGGTCGTGCGGTGATCGGTCCGCGTTCACGGGCGCTGGAGGCGGCGCGCGTCGCGGCCGACGCGGAAGAAGTTCAGCAGCGGCGGCAGCGTCGCCGTCGCCCAGCAGCCGTTCTATCTCGTCCATCGTTCGGTTCAGTTCCGCATGTTGTTGGTAAAAATCGTCGTGGTCGTCTGCCGCCAGCGCCTCGTCCAGCTCCCGCTCCTCGCGCTGCAGCCGCGCGAGGTCGGCGGCACCGCCATTCCCGCCGCCATTCCCACCGCCATTCCCACCTGTGGCATCCAAGGAAGCAAGCCGCGCGATACGTCGTTCCAGATCGGCCGCTCGTCGCCGATTTCCTGGCAACCTCATGTAGTCCCCCGAGGACTCGGCAATGCGCGCGAGACGTCGTTCCAGCTCGGCGTCAACATCCGGGTCCCACGCCGCGGCGGCGTCTCCGCCACCGCCTCCACCATTCCCATCACCATTCCCGCCACCTTGCCTTTCAAGGTTATTAACCCGCCCTTCAAGGACCCGCTGCCGCACTCCCAGCCCCCTTAAGGCTTCCTCGAAATCTACACGGATGCGATCGTCGGCGGCCTGAAAGTCACCACAACAGTCGTCAATAATTTCATCTATTTTCTTTTGTACAATCTTGTGTCCGTCGCCCATCCAATCCTTGTTAAAGAGGCGTCCACGTTCCCCCCCAAGGGCTGGTTGTGGTTCGTCCCCATAGAGTTTTTCGGGTGCACCACCTTTCATTCTTCTAGATCTTCTACGTTTTCTTCTGCGTTTTCTTCTGCGTTTTCTAGAACGCCGTCCTCCACCTTGTTCCTCATCATCTTGTTCATCATCGGAAAATTTCCATAGCTCCTTCATGTGTTCTTCTGCTGCTGCTGACGCCGCCGCAGGTGCCTGTACCGCCGCCTGTTCCGCCGCGCGGCGACGACCCTCCGCCGCCTCCGCAGCGCGAAAGCGCTTGTCGCCTTTTGTTTCGGCCACCAGCGCCGCCATAACGCGTCTGCTTTCCGCCGCCTCCGATGCCGCCTGTCGGCGGCGTCGCGCCGTGTGCGCGCGGCTCTGGCGGTCGCGTACTTGCCGCTGAATGCGTAAGGCCGCCGCCGCCCGAGCCGCCGCCGCCGCCATCGCTGCCGACGACGCGGGTTCCCGTACCTCGTGCGCCCCCCACTCCAGGGGTGTCCAATATTGCATCGCATCGAACAGCCCTTCCAAATTTCTATCATCATCGCCGCCGCCTTCGCCGGCGGCGGGGGCGGCGGCTGCTGCTCCTCCTTGCGCCTCCGCCTTGGTCTTTTCGCAAATTCTACAAGGAAAGCCATCTGCCGTACCTACTCTGCATGTTGGACAAAACCACGTGCCTCCGCGGAGATTTCTTCTTCTAGATCTTCTTTTTCTAGATTTTCTACTTCTTCTAGATTTTTTACGCACCATTTTATATAATATTTAGATTATAATATCCGTTTTCAAGATATTATAATTATGATATTCGTTTTGTGTCAATGTCCGAAGTAACAATATAAATTGAATTTTCGGTAACAATAATGTATTCTTTTCCACTTCCATAAATTTTAGCAATAGGGGAGGTATATTCATCTTCACTTTTAACGAGAAGTTTTTCTCCACCTTCCCGAACACCTATAATAACACTTCCATCACACGAGGAAGTCCAATAATCAAACATAATAGGTTTATCTTCTACTATTGCTAATTTGCAACAATGTTCAAGTGTTGATCCGGTTGGAATTTGATAAGATTTATTTTCTTGTGTTTTTTTCTGCATTTCTGAAGAATCGCTCATTATATATTTTTCTTTTTTAAATCTTTAAATAGTTATTATCGCGAATTAGTTTTTCTGAAAATATTATATGAAAGAACAATCAAATAATTTTACGATAAAAAATATTAAAAATTATAAAAAACGATTATATTTGAAAAATATACAGATATATGCAAATGAATATATTAAATTAATGTCTGATTTTTTAGGATATTCTAGTGAAAACATGCATATTCAAAATAAACAATATTATTTATTTATTATTAAGAGAGGATTAGAAACATTTTCTCATGTATTCCTATTTTTATTAATGTATACCAAAAATATTGATCTTGTATCTTATCATTGTAAAAAATCGTTTTTTTATTATATAGAATTTATAGGACAAATATCTGATGATGTTCATACCTATTTACAATTAAATTCTAAAGACGCAACATTATTTGTGTATAAAAAAACCGTTTTTGAAATTGATAATGAAATTAAGAAAAACGTTGTTTTGATGAAAGATGAGAAAAAAACTCTAAAATTTCTATCTAAAATAATTACATTTCATAATAAATATATTTTATATTGTTTAAAAAATTTAAATTTTTCACCTGAAAACAAAGAGTTTTCTATTATTAATTTTACTTCAAAAATAAAAAAAATATTTGATAAATTTTTTCAAAATAAAAAAAATAATTACGAAAAAATAAAAATGATGTTATATTTTTTTAATATATTAGAAACATTAGAGGTAGAGTCGTCTGTATATATATCGTTATTAGAAACATTTTGTAATAAAAATAATAAAATGGATACAAATAAAAAACATATACGAGAAAAAATATATTCTAAAAATTCACAATTATTTATAAAACATTATACCCCACTAAAATTTATAAATTGGCTGTTTTCAAAATAATCCTTTTTCTGATATGTTTCTTTTTTTTTGTTTTTTTAATAGGAACATAATTTATTTTTATTTCATTATATTCGGTTGAAAGAATTTTTTTAATTTTTTCATAAATATATTTTAAAATTTCCTCAGAACAATGACCAACAATTAATACACTTCCTGTTCTAAATATCATAAATGAAACCTCCAAACAACTATTTAATTCTTTACCGTTTCCTCTTTTATTACATTTATTGGGACAATGACATACACCATTATTATTTTTATTTGAAATATTATAATAAAATTTACATTGGATGCCTGGATAAGAACAAGAATCAAAAACTGCATGGAAAGAATATTTATATTTCAAAATTTTATATAATTTTGTTCTATCTAGATAAAATCCACAGTTAAAATTTGAATTTATTAAAACTGTTTCAATATCATCTGAATTCCACGTTATTTTTTTTGAATGATGTGGTTGTAGAATATCAATTAATTTATTTAAAAGTATATGTAAAGATGATTCTGTTTGAATGCCCGGAATTTCTAATTTTCCAGTATTGAAAACTTTTAAATGAAATTCTTTAAAAATTTCATCTATTTTCAATCTTATAATAAGAACAATACAATTATAAAAAGCCCCCTTTTTCTTTATTCTAAAAGTAATTAAATCTTTTTTTGATAAACCAATATTGATCTTACGAATATCTTTATATTTTATTTTTCTCGCATTGGGATTATCAATCATTTTTATAATATTAATATTAACACAATTGTTTTCTTCCAACTTTATTTTTTCATTTAATATTTCACTCTCTTCTTTGGTATTGCATACAGTTTTCATTTGTTTTTTTAAAACGCCTTCTTCTGCTTTATGATAATCCAAAATTTGAATTTTCCAGAACATTTCATTCAAATTTATAGGTTCACTTATGTAAGCAATTTTTGTTTGAGTGGATATATATATTTCACTACATTTAGGAATTCTAATAGTATCATCTTTTAATTCAGGTTTTGAACATAAAATACCATTATTTATGAATTCTTGCCATGCAATATCAGTATCCTTCATTATATATGAATTTTATCTTTTCTTTAAGTTTCAATTTTATAATCTTGGATTAAAAAATAATATATACAGAAATATATGGAAGTTACCTCCTCCAATAAAGGTAAGAGTCGCCGGCAACAAAAATGCACAGATGTAGAAAAAATTACACACGAATATTTTTTAAAACAAAATTTATTTGATCCAAAAAAAATGTCATCACCTAATTTATTTATGGAAAAATTAGAAAAAAGAATGAAACAATATTACGATGGCTTATATAAAAATTTTATTTTAAGCAAAAAATAATCCAAAATATATAAGGTATTTGAACTTGAATGAATTGTTTTTGCAAAAACTGAAAGCCACTTGTCATTTAAACAATATTCTGCATTATTTAGGAGGTAATTTATAAACGACTTTATGAAATTACGTCTATCTATATTAAAGCATATACACTTTTCTTCAATAAAATTTTTCAAAAATTTATTTGATTTATTAGCTTTTAGAAAGGTAATAAATTTTTTCCAAAATTTATCTGTTATAATTTTATTCTTTTTAAAACATACATGTTGATTTGATTGGAGATAATTTATCATACTTCTTATATCTGATTTAAATAAATTTTGAATTGATTTTAGTTTATCCATAGCAATATTCATTTTTTCATTTTCATGTATATATTTTAAAAAAGTAAAAATTTCTTTTTCTGGTAATTGACAAAACTTTAATCTTATAAATTCATTTTGTAAAGCGTTATCTATACGACTTATATAATTACATATTAAACAAAATCTAATACCTACTGAATATTGTTGAATCAAATATCGTAAAGCTTGTTGTGCATTCTTTGTCATATAATCTACCTCATCCAATATAACAAATTTAACACCCTTTCCAAATAATGTTTTTGTATTTACAAATTGATTAATTTGATTTCTTATTATATCAATTCCCCTATCATCTGAAGCATTTAAATGAATCTTTAATCCCTTTCTTTTTTGATTATTTGCTTCTTGATATTTATCTATTAGATTTATAATTGTGGTTGTTTTACCTGTACCTGGAGGACCATAAAAAAGTAAATTAGGAAAACTCGCACCATTCAATATATTATTCAATATTGTTTTATTATTCTTTTCCAAAACTATATCGTCAAATTTTCTTGGACGATATTTTTCTACCCAAGGAACATGATCCATTTATAAAATAGAACAAAACTATTTAAACTCTTTCTTTTACTTTTACAAGGATGATTCATTGCGGCAATTCTGGCTTTTTGAAAATTATTCTTGGATCAATGTTTTCTGGAAAAACTTCTGAACTTTTAAATATTTATAAACTTTATCAATTATGTGATATATCTTGTTGTGTTATAAATCATTCTTTTGATAAAAGATATCATGAAAGCTTGCTATCGTCTCATGATAAAATAATGATACCTTGTATAACCACCGAAAAAATAGGCGAAATTTTAAAAGAAAAAAATATAGAAAAGTATAAAGTATTTTTAATCAATGAAGGACAATTTTTTAAAGGTTTATATGAAACTGTAAAAACTCTTGTTGAAAAATATAAAAAAACTGTCTATGTTTGTGGATTAGATGGAGATTTTGCAAGAAATAAATTTGGTGAAATATTAGATTTGATCCCAATTGCTGATGAAGTTGAAAAAAAAAAAGCTTTATGTATGGGTTGTAAAAATGGAACTTTTGGAATATTTACACAAAGAATTACCAATGAAACAAAACAAACAATCATTGGATCACATAATTATCGTTCTGTCTGCCGAAATTGTTTTAGTAAAATAACTTAAAACATTTTTAACAAATCTTTTATAAAAAATGGAAAAACAAAAGAAAAAAAGAGGGAGAAAACCTAAAATAAAAAATAATAAACCACAAAACAAAAAAAGAGGAAGAAAACCCAAGGGAGGGAAAATCATCAAAAAAAATTTATCTTATGAAAAAAGTGACGAAAAAATACTAGAACCTAATATAATTTTACATCTTAAATGTTCAACTAATGAGTTATCCAATAAATTTAAAAAATCTCTTTTTGATTATAATCCTGAAGTTAATAATATTGAGGGATTTAATATTACCGATAAGGATCACGATTATATAACTGAATATAATCCTCAAAAAAAAACTAAAACTACGACTAAAAAAGAAACTAATAAAAAAAATACTAAAAAATCTAATAAAGAAATATCCGAAAAAATTAAAGAATTACAAAAACGATTACATTTTAATAGCGTTTCTGATAAAAAATCTGATTGTTTTTGGTGCACCTTTCCCTTTGACAATCCTGCTATACATATACCCGCTAGAATTAGACAAAAAAAAATTGAAGTTTATGGTTGTTTTTGCAGTCCTGAATGTGCAGTAGCTTTTTTAAATAGAGAACATATTGATTCGTCTACAAAATGGGAAAGATATGCATTACTTAATAATTTATACGGAAAAGCTCTTAATTATACTAATAATATTAAACCTTCGCCCGATCCTTATTATACACTTGATAAATTTTATGGAAATTTGTCTATTTCTGAATATAGAAACCTATTAGAAAATAATCGTATACTTTTAGTTATTAATAAACCTCTTACTAAAATATTACCTGAATTACACGAAGAAAAAAATGATGTTGTTGTTAATTGTAAAAGTTTTCATTCTAAAACTAATGATACAAAAGAACAGTTTTATACCAAAAAAAAGAAAAACTTAAAAAAAGAAATGTTATTAAAAAATTTTTGCTTTTCATAATTTCTCATTTGCTGCTTTCATCGTATTCATTCTTTCCGATATTTTTTTCTTAATATCATAAATCCTTTGTCCTCTATCACAAAAACGTCGCATTTCCCCTCTCATTCTTTGATCTAATGATATTTTCTTCTTTTCTTCCTTCTTTTTTAAAAAATCTGGATTTAGATATTCTTTTATTACAAATAATGAATTATAATTCCAATATTTTAACCTCTCTAAAACCTTATCTTCATCATAATCTGTTTGTCTCATTATCATTTTTATTAATTCTTCTCGCTTTATCTTTTTTATCTCTTCTCTTAAATCTTCCTTTTTTATCAAATTTGTTGATATATCTACCACCGAATTTGTTGAAATATCCATACTCATTTTATTATAATAATAGTTTTATAAATTGTATTAAACGATTATTATGAATATTAACTAATGTCAATTGAAACCAACGGTATGCTTCTTGAAATCGATCAAGTTTTAAAACAACATTTACATCAGCAAATGGAAAAAATTTTAGAAGAAAATAAAACAATGAAATCTACATTGCAAATTTTAAAACATACACCATTATTTAGAAAAATATCACTTGAAAATAAACAATTGAAAAAGAATAATAATATATTGGCAAAAAATATACTCAAGTTACAAAAAAAACTTGAAGAATATGAAAATTATCAAAATATTAATTTGGAAATTAAAGAAATAGATGGAAATGATGAAGAAAAAGTAACCGCTGCTGAAATTAATTGGGCAAAAATTGTTAATTCAAAATTAGAAAGTGAAGAAAACAATCTTCAAGAAGAATTGGAAATGGCTGGAATTACTGAACTTGAAGAAAAAGAAGAAAGCGATGAAGATGAGGATGACGACGATGATGATGATGACGAGGAAGAGGAAGAGGAAGAAGAAGAAGAAGAGGAAGATGATGGACCTCTTGATATTTGGAATTTAAATCAGGAAGATGAAATATCTGACGATGAAGATAGTGCCAAAATATTTATTTTTCAAGATGAAAAATACTATATTGAAGATAAACAAAATGGAAAAATTTTTGAAAATATAGAAGGGAAAATTGGAAAAGTTGTTGGACGTTTAGAGAATGGCGTTCCCTTTTTTTCGTAACGTATAGTATATGTTAGCAGAATTATGCCCACCAGCATTAATTTATTTAATATTTTCATTAACACAAATTGTTATTGATACAATTAAAGGATTCTATAATACTGCCTTTTTAAAAATATGGGTAACATTTGCTTTTACCATCTTATTAAATACATTATGTAAAATGAATTTAGGAATAGTGTCTTGGATTATTGTTTTTATACCATTCATTTTAATGACACTAATTATTAGTATTTTATTAATTATGTTTGGATTAGATCCATCTACGGGAAGATCTAAAGTTTATAAAGCCAGTTCCGCTACTAGAAGACCTGAAAAACTTATTGGAGGTTGTGGCGGAACACAATTTGGATGTTGTGCCGATGGAACTATACCTGCCAAAAGTTTGAATGATCCATGTAAAGATGGACCTGCCCAAAATGGACCTACCGAGCAAGAACGCGAAAAAGATCTTGAACTTATTGATAAATTGCGACAAGCTCTTTCCGAAGATCAACAATTGCAGGCTGCCAGCTTAATTGATCAATTGCGAGATTTACTCAATAAACAAGAAGGAACGCGCGATCATCTAGAATTATTATATAAATTAAGACAAGAACTTGAAAAAGGAAATACTGCTGAAGCTAATGAATTGCTTGATGAATTGCGAAAATCTATTTCATCCACTGATGTTCGTTATCCAGGAACTGTTATTCCACCACCCAATAATATACAAGGTGCTTATGAAAGTAAGGTCGGACCTGATGGAAATCCACGAGGACCTGCTGGAGAAGTATCTGGAACTGTTGATGAAGATGGAAATGTACCGAGAGACGAATTTCAAAAAGATAATATTATACCTCCAGCCGCAAAACCAGCTTCTGAAGAAACAAATCAGGCTATGAAAAACGAAAAAGAAAGACGAGCACATCAACCAACCCGCTTAGATGGAGAACAACCCAGTGAAAGGGCTGGAGAACCTAATTCTAATTGCCAAACATTTTGTGCAAAACAATGTCTACCACAGTGTAGAGAATGGAATTGCCCATCTTGTGAACCAACCAAACCAAAAATGCCATCATCCATAAATGAAAATACAAATTGTGGAACTTTCTGTGGAAAAGGATCTCCTTGCACAGAACAATGTAAAACATGGAGATGTCCTAATTGTATTCCACCCGCTCCTGCTAATTTATCCCAAACATGTAAATCTGCAAACGCTGCTTGTCAAAAAGCATGCACTGCCCCCGCCGCATCAGCTTGTTTAGTTGATCAAAACTATCTTGATCCTAGAAATGAATGCATTGGGTGGGCTCCGTGTATGGTTCTTAATCAAGTTAACACTAAAGGATTACAAGCTGCGGCTGGCGGCGGACACGGTGGAGGTCATGGAGGCGGACACGGTGGAGGACACGGTGGCGGACACGGTGGTGGACACGGTGGTGGACACGGTGGCGGACACGGTGGCGGACACGGTGGCGGACACGGCACTGGACAGGAAACAATGGCATCAGGAGTTCCTGCCGGAACTG
>Ga0310344_10001330_pt1 | contig 18959 bp, 13 predicted proteins | sample HC15DNA20200_MG_FD_203801 | JGI IMG/M metagenome (GOLD analysis project Ga0310344, IMG submission 203801) | Marine microbial communities from station ALOHA, North Pacific Subtropical Gyre - HC15-DNA-20-200_MG | ecosystem: Environmental > Aquatic > Marine > Oceanic | place: Pacific Ocean: North... | reverse complement strand
ACGAGTTGTTACGGGGTGGTCGAGTCAGACGAATCTGGTGTTGTTCGACTGGCTGTTGGTAGGTGGAGTGGGAGGAACTTTGGGTTGGTGGGCGTTGAGTCTCGTTCGGGCCGTGAGATTGAAACGCCTGCACATGTTCATGCGGCCAGCATGGCGAACCTTAGTTGTCATGGCAGTTGTTTATATTGTGTTTTTGACCACTTGGGGATTGAATTACCGGCGGCAGTCGCTGGGAACTCGTCTCGGTTATCTCGAGAATCGCGTTACCGTTGCACAGTTAGAAGAATTGGCAACGGTAGCTGTCGGTCGTGTCAACGGACTTCACGATGCTACCGAGGGAGAAAGTTGGCCTCAACTCAGCGATTTGCCTGACAGGCTTGGTGCTGCCTTTGTACGAATCCAGCGAAGTCTCGGCGTGCTAGAGCCAACGGATGGACTTATGCCGAGGCGTTCGATCTTGACGCCATATTTTCGTCGTGCTGGCATCGACGGTATGGTTGATCCGTTCTTCTTGCAGGTTTTGGTAAACGACACAGTGCTGCCGTTCGAACGGCCTTTTGTAGCAGCGCATGAGTGGGCTCATGTTGCTGGGTATGCTCACGAAGCTGAAGCAAATTTTGTCGCTTGGCTAAGCTGTCTTGAGGGGGATACTGCGATGCAATATAGCGGTTGGTTCTATCTTGTGGGACGTTTACTGCGGGTGTTGCCCGGATCGTCTCAGGCAGTCTTCGCCAGTCGGCTTGGACCAGGTCCAAGAGCTGATTACGCAGCCATTCGAGAAAGGTTCAATCGTACTGTGCCGATTGTGCAGCGTAATGCTAGCCGGATCAATGACAGGTATCTGCGAGCTAATCAGGTGGCAAGTGGAGTAGCGAGTTATGGGGAGGTTATTCAGTTAGTGGTTGGGACGGATGTCGGGCGTCAGCGATGGCTCTCTTTAGAATAACCACTGAGTCTCGTTCCATGGCGAACGGATGGAAAGTATTGATCTGTTATTTGTTTTAGGTTGTTGCCGGTATGGAGTGAAGTATCAAAGACGGAGTATGATCTAACTGACATGTTCAAGTTGATTCCTACTGTGCGTGGGGGGGCCGTGAATTCCCCTTTGGTTTATTCGGGATATACCACCCTGGACGAGGCTCGAGACGCTACCAAGGCGTTGATCCACGAGAACGCGCGTGTTACACGCGTGATGATCGTGAATGCCGGAGACGGTTCGAAGTTTGTCGAGTGGATCGAACGGAGCTAGGCCTTCTGTCTCGAGCAACTAGCGGCCTGGTCTTGATACAGGCGCTTGACAGTCCACAGATTAAGAGCTCAGGCTTCACGGCTTGTGTGCTTTGTTGTCCTTGGCCAGGCGGTTCGAATTTTCCTAGATTTCAAGCCCTTAAACTAAGATTCTTTAGGATTTGAGAAGCGGCATCGGACTTGTTGAGGGAGTAGATGTGCAGCCCAGGAGCCCCTCCTGCTATTAGGGCTTCGCTTTGACGACTGGCGAACTCGATACCAAACTCAGAGACTGCTGTTGTATCGTCACCCAATTTTTCGAGCTTTGTTAGCAGGCTTGCTGGAAGTGTGGCTCCACAAAGGGCAGTGAACCGCTTGATCTGTTTCGTGCTTTGAATTGGTAAGAGGCCAGGTGTGATAGGGACTTCTACCCCGAGTGTGTTTACTAGGTAGTCACGGAAGATGAAGTAGTCATCGTTATTGAAAAACAACTGTGTCAGCACGAAGTCAGCGCCGGCTTCGATTTTTACTTTCAGTCGTTGCCAGTCAACATGTTTCCCTTGGTCGCAAGCGACGTGACTCTCAGGGAAACCAGCGGTCCCGATCGAAAAACCACCCAACTGCTTGATGAAAGACACTAGCTGGAAGGCGTACTCGAAACTCTTGCTTGTATCTGCCGAGATACTGCTGTCCTGAGGTGGGTCACCTCTGAGGGCAAGGATGTTTCGGATGCCCCGTTGTCGTGCCTCAAATAGGTAGTGTTTGATCTGTGCAAGTGAGGAGCTTATGCAGGTCAAGTGTGCCATAGTCGTCGTCTGATGTTCTTGCTGGATTCTGTCGACGACCTCAAGTGTCTTGTCTCGGGTGCTGCCCCCTGCGCCGTAGGTTACCGAGTAGAAGTCCGGGGCTAGTCTTTGAAGGGCTGGTAGCGTGTGGTCGAACAACCGAGTGTCACCGCTTGGGGTCTTGGGAGGGAAAAACTCGATTGAGACAACCGGTTGACCGGTTCGGAGCCGCTCTTTATAGATATCTCCAATCAGTCGGATCGACTTCTTGGCGGTCTTGGTCGTTCCTATTTGGCTGGGTGGGGGCTGGTCGGCGGTGAATGGCATACGGATTTCCGAGAGCAGTCTGATTCTTGTTCTCCGTAGGGTGTCTCAGACGCGACGCATGGTGGCCACAGGCTCTCCTTCCGAGGTTAGCATTCGTCTTTACAGCCTGGCAAGGTGTAGATGGTTGCGTTGCGGCTCATATGAGTTTATAACAGCGGGCATCAGGTACCAGAGAAGCTACTGGCAGAATTCTCGGAGGATGGCACCAACTGATAGCTCGATATAAACTGCACACCACTAGGAGATGAACCATTATGAGCACACCCGAGAAGCCGCCGTCAGGGTTTACACCGTTTGTACCTGAAAAGACCACGCTGCCGGAGTTGACGTTCCGAGCTGTTGGGCTTGGTGTGCTGATGGCGATCGTCTTGGGAGCAGCGAATGCTTATTTGGGGATGCGTGCCGGGTTAACTGTCGCTGCAACGTTTCCGGCAGCGGTGGTAGCGATGGCTGCCCTGCGGGCCCTCGGTGGGTCGGTCCTCGAGGAAAATATTTCTCGAACGACAGCCTCTGTTGGAGAGGCGCTAGTGGCTGGGGCGATTTTCACGATTCCGGCATTCGTAATTAGCGGCGTGTGGGATGAGCTACGCTATTGGGAAAGCACAGCCATCATGCTGGTTGGTGGTTTACTTGGCGTGCTCTTTATCATTATTTTGCGACGGACGATGGTGGTCGAGGCTGAACTGCCATTTCCAGAAAGTGTTGCAGCGGCCGAGTTGGTGAAGGCTGGACAAGGGGGACAGACAGGAGCGAAATATGTTTTCCAGGCAATGGGTATTGCCGGTGTCTGGGAGCTAATCAAGAACTCGAATGGGATTCAGCTTGTGTCAAGTTCCGCGACAACTTTTGTCAATCTCGGGCGGTCGACTATTGAGATGCTCGGTCAGCAGGTGGTGTATTACGGTGGGTTCATCTTGCAGTCACCGGCAGCCTCTCCAGCGTTAGTTGGGGTCGGTTTTATCGTTGGACCTGCAATTTCATCTACCCTGTTTGCGGGTGCCGTCTTGGGTTGGCTTCTGCTTGTGCCTTTAGGGCTATTTCTGAACCCAGAGCTGGCGGCCGAGGCGGTGGACACCACGGCTCTCATCGATTTGAGCACTGAGGTTTGGCTGAAGCAGATACGGCCATTAGCTGTCGGAACCATGATTGTTGCGGCTTTCTACACGCTGTTCAAACTCCGAAATTCGCTTGTTGCAGGCATAGGTCGTGCGCTCAGTGACATCAAGAGCGCTCAAGTTGGGGGTGGTGTTGCAACCCGGCACAACCTTGATCTCGATTTTATGAAGGTTGGACTTGGAATTGCCGGGCTGTCAGTCCCCCTCTTGGGGCTTTACTGGTTCTTTAGCCAAAGTTTCCCTGGAGCGGTTCTGCTGACTGTTGTCATGGTGATTCTCGGATTTCTCTTTGCGGCCGTGGCCGGCTATCTTGTCGGATTACTGGGTAGCTCCAATAACCCAATAAGTGGACTCACATTGAGTACTTTGCTCATCTCTGCGCTCTTGATGGTTGGGATTGGGGTGACCGGACCGTCTGGTATCTTGGGTGTTTTGGGTGTCGCCGGTGTGGTGTGTTGCGCTGCCGGTATAGCTGGAGACATGCTTCAAGACCTGAAGGTTGGGCATATCCTTGGCGGTACTCCTTGGAAGATGGAGGTCGGTGAAATTATCGGTGTGGTTGTGGCCGCCCTTGTTCTGATTTGGCCGATGATTGCCATGGACCGAGTGTATGAAATAGGAAGTGCCGAGTTGCCGGCCCCCCAGGCTGGCCTGATGGCACTAATGGCTCAGGGGATCGTTGGCGGAGAAATGGCTTGGCCGCTTGTTGTTACTGGGATGTTCTTGGCACTGGGCCTTATCCTTATCAACTCACCGTCGCCGATGCTGATCGCGGTCGGTATGTATTTGCCTTTCGGATCCACTTCGGCGATCTTTGTCGGTGGCCTGATGGCTTGGATGCTCTCACGGGCCCTTGTGAAAAAAGGGGTTACGTCTCAGGCCGTCACTCGAGCGACCAACACTGGTGTACTGCTCTCGTCAGGTTTCATTGCTGGCGAAGCGTTGATGGCGGTGTTCCTGGCGTTTGTTGTGCTAGGTGGGAGTGCCTTTGGAATGACTCGGGTGTTACCTTCCATTTCAGAGAGCACGCTGATGGGAGCTTTAGTATTTATCCTGCTTTACCATCTGCTGGTCAAGGTGCCGCTTCGGGTAAGCGAGGACGATGGCAGTTCACCCACTTCAAGTGCCTGAGTTAGCAGCAGATTTTTCGGCTGTTTGCCCGAGCCGTTTGCTTGAGTGGTACGAAGAAGAAGAGTGCTGCGTTCTGCTTAGGCCCCGCCTGCGTTCTAGTCGAATAGCTCGTTGGGTTACTAGTTTAGGTGGCGATCCTTTCTACCGAATTCGACTTGATGAGGTTGGTACTGTTGTCTGGAAAGCGTGCGACGGGAGGACGTCGCTTGCTGAGATCTGCAAAAAGCTTCGTGAGCGGTTTGGCCGGGAGGCTGAGCCTGTTGAAGAAAGGCTAGCTGAATTCGTCAGAAATATGCTGAAGGGGCGGATACTCAAGATTTGATCGTGATTCTTAGAGGCATGCGCGCATAGACAGGTGACTGGAGTGCGGAATTAGTCTTTAGAAACTCTGCTTGGCAGTGATGGCAAGAGAGTTTACTTTACTTCAAGACGGGACTTCGTTGCGGCAATCGGTCGACTTGAGCAAGAGGTTGCGTGAAGTCTGGCCTAGGTCACGCTGTGTCATTCCGGTCCATTCAAATGTTTCCGGTATCTGTTTGTGATTGGGTGTCGTCGGTCTCTTCCGAATGCTAGAGGAGAAATGCGGATGCCTGGTGGAGCCTGTCTGCGTTTGTACTCAGCCCGATCGACCATATTGATCACTTTGTCCACTAGTGCCGGGTCGTGACCGCCGGTTCGGACAATGTCTACAGGGGTGCTGTTGGTCTCGATGTAGGCTTCTAGGATGGCGTCTAGGGTGCTGTATGGTGGTAGGTTGTCTGTGTCGAATTGGTGCTCGCGCAGCTCAGCCGTTGGGGGTTTGTCGATAATCTGAACAGGAATAACCTCTCGGTCCTGGTTGCGCCAGTTCGATAAACGATAGACCCAGCCTTTGAGCACATCTTTTAACAAAGCGAACCCGCCGGCCATGTCGCCATATAGCGTGGCATAACCCACGCTGATTTCGCTCTTGTTACCGGTGGTCAGCACGAGCCAATCAAACTTGTTGGAAAGAGCCATCAATATATTGCCGCGGATGCGAGCTTGGATGTTTTCTTCAGCGACACCAGGGGCTGTGTTATCAAACAGTTCAGAAAGTGCAATTTCGTAGGTATGTGCTAGGTCTTCGATGGGGATTTCAATGAGCTCGACCTTTAGTCGGTTCGCTAGCTCTGCTGCGTCATCTTTGCTCGTTTTTGAAGTGAACTTTGAGGGCATTGAGACCGCGGTTACGTTTTCTGGTCCAAGTGCGTCGACCGCAATTGTTAGTGCTAGGGCTGAGTCAATGCCACCAGAAAGCCCCAATACAGCGTGATTAAACTCATTTTTCAAAAAGTAGTCGGCTGTTCCGAGAGTTAAAGCCCGGTACGCCTCAGCTTCTGGTGCTAGAAGATCGTGCCTCCGTGGTTGTATCTCTGAACGATGAAAGCTTTGGTTTCTGCGGACGGGTATCGATAGCCGTCGGCTAGTAGTCTTTTCCCAAGATTGGCGCCATCTCGGGGCGTGAAGCCTCCGTCGAGTAGCTTCTACTGGATCTATATCTACAAGCAAGAGGTCTTCTTCGAATTGTAGGCCTCTCGCTACCACTTGTCCGTTCGGGTTGATGACGAGGCTATGGCCGTCAAAGACCAGCTCGTCCTGACCACCAACAGCATTGCAGAATGCCACAAAACAGCCGTAGTCGGTTGCCCGCTGAGACAACATGCGTTCGCGGTCCTTACCCTTACCCCGGTGATAGGGGGAGCCGGACAGGTTAACTATTAGGGCGGCTGAGCCGTCGACGGCTGCCCATTGAGCTGGGCCCCCAGGGCGCCAGAGGTCTTCACATATAGTGACGCCGACATGGGTTCCGTCTAAATCAAGCACAAGCGCGTCGTCCCCAGGTGCGAAGTAGCGCTGTTCGTCAAATACGGCATAGTTTGGAAGAAAGTATTTCTTGTATGTCGCAGCGACTTTCCCGTCAGCCAATACAAAGGCGGCGTTATAGAGGTCTTTGGTTAACAGAGGGAGTCCCACGATCGCCACCGTGTTAGTGACTGAATTTGCGAGGTCGCGCACGCCAGTCTCAGCCTCTTTGGCAAACACTGGATTCAGTAATAGGTCTTCTGGGGGATACCCGGTGGCAGAGAGCTCTGGGAAGATGACTAAATCTGCGCCCTCTTCGGTTGATTGAACAATTAAGGCCCTTATCCTCTCAAGGTTCCTGTCTAGGTGCCCTACAGGCAGATTGCACTGACATAGGGCTACCCGGAGGGTGGTGGAGCCTGGAAACTGTGAAACCTTGTTTGTGGCCATCTTTAGTCTAATTGCAACCTTATCACCTTGCTATCAGGTTAAGGGTAGTTGCTTGAGTGCGGTGGTGTGGAACCGTTGGAGTGAAACCTGTTTGTGCAGCGATGGGAAATCCTTCCACTGGATGCAGGTACTTCGGTTCAGGGTGGTTGGTGCGGGCTTAGCTATGTGCCGGTTGACCCAAATCCTCCTTGTCCGCGCGGGGTTTCCGAAAGGGTGACCGTTTCGGCCACCTCAACTACTAGGGTTGGCTTGACGACCAGCTGCGCAATTTTCATGCCACGCCGCACGGAGAATCCAGTGCGGCCGTGGTTTATGAGGATGATACCCACTTCACCTCGGTACCCTTCATCGATGGTTCCAGGACTATTCAGGACAGTGACGTTGTGCTTTAGTGCGAGTCCGCTCCGTGGTCGAATTTGGGCCTCTGTGCCGGAGGGTAATTCGATGGCTAGGCCCGTTGAGATGAGTTTTGCACAACCAGAGGGAATGTCGATATTGACTGAGGAGTAAAGATCGAGCCCGGCGTCGGTAGGGTGTGCTTGGGTCGGGAGCTTACTGAAGATGGGGTCCAGTCTCTTGACTTTAAGTTGCATGATGTAGACGTCTAATATCTGAGTCGAGTCAAATCTCTAGGCTGCCTGTCCTGGAACTCCTCGTGTATAGGCTGCTGGCTAGGTGATGAGATCACGGTTAATGCTCAGGCGGGTCAATGGGACTCGGTGTGTTTGCAACCAGTGGTAGGGGACCATAGTCCACACCATTTTGTTGCAGGATATAGGCAACTATATCCACGAGAGTTGAATCGTCCGGCTTGGTTCCAACTGGTGGCATTGCGACCTTGATGTAACCGAACAGGGCGCGCACAGGTTGTCCGCGCCACATGCTTATGAAATTAGAGCCAGCCAGTTCTGGCGCGTCTAGTCCACCAGATAGGTCAGGTTGGTGGCATGAAGCGCACACGTCTCGATATACCGCTCGGCCTCTAATGGCCTGGTCGATCTGATAACTTGCCCGATTCCGGATGTGATTTCTAGGCTGTCGACTGGGCGATTCGTTAACTTCTTCATGGTGGAAGATGCTTGATGCCGCAATGGGATCGGTCTGAAGGGGCTGGAGATCTTGGCAGACCAGCCTATCGCTCTGAGCTTGTGGAACTTCATACAGAAGCCCTACCAGCAAAGAGAGCGTGAGGGAGCCTAGTGTATGGCCGAGGGAGGGCACTCTGAACATGAGCTTGCTCTCACTCTCCGGCTTCCGTGGTGCCAGCCCGAGTCTTGGTGAAGCTTGGTTGGCCGCTTTCCCCGAGAATCTCATCAGTGTGCTGCCCGAGTGTAGGAGGTGGTTTGTCGAGAACTGCTGGTGTCCGAGATAGTTTGATCGGATTGCCTAGGGCACGTATCACGCCCAATTCAGGGTGAGTCAATTCGATGACCATCTTGCGAGCAATTAGCTGCGGCTCTGCGAGTGCCTCCGCCAGGGTTCTGACCTGGCCACAAGGGACTGAATGCTTGTGAAGTTGTTTGATCAGTGTGTCTCGCGTGAAGGCGGCTAGACACGCGGCAAGTAATTTTTTGAGTTCGTTACGGTGTTTCATTCGATCAGTATTGGTAATGAAGCGCGGGTCGGTGTCGAGAGCCGGGTGCCCGATAGCTTCGCAAAACTGGTGCCATAGGCGCTGATTCCCTACGGCGATCATCACTAGACCGTCAGTAACGGCCACTGTTTCGTAGGGCGTCAAGGAATGGTGGTCGTTTCCCTCTCGCCCCAATTCTTCGCCGGTGGCGAAGAGGACGTTGGCCGGCAGCGAGAGTGTGGCGGTCATCGCATCAAGGAGCGCAATGTCGACATGTTGGCCAAGTCCTGTTTCATCACGATCTCTGAGGGCTAGCAGGATCCCGTTCATGGCGTACAGACCGGCAAGGTAGTCTGTTATTGCAACGCCGGTTCGCATGGGAGGGCCGTTACGGGCGCCTGTTACGTGCATCAATCCTGACTCAGCCTGAATCACCGCGTCGTAGCCAGGAAGGTTGTGTTTTGGCCCATCGTGGCCGTATCCAGTGACCGAGCAGTAGATCAGTTGTGGATAGGTCGTGCTGATTGTGTCGTAGTCAAACCCAAGCTTCTTCAAGCTTCCAGGACGAAAGTTTTCTATGAGGATATCGGTGTCAGTGAGTAGGTTGCGAAGCGCGTCGGCGCCCGCTTGTGTCTTCAGATCCAAGGCGACGCTCTTCTTGCTGCGGTTCATTCCGAGAAAGAAGGTGCTGATGCCTTGCTGAAACGGAGCCCAGGCTCTGGTGTCGTCCCCGTGGGAGGGTTCTTCGATCTTTATGACCTCAGCGCCCATGTCGCCAAGCAACATGGCGCAGTAGGGGCCAGCCAAGACTCGAGTGAGGTCTATCACACGTAATCCGTGAAGTGGAGGCATCTTGGCGCAGGATTATATCGTTGTCGGCTGCTGGTTGTAGCCTCTGATAAGCGGACCCTGAGCGATGTCTAATTACCAAGAGGACTTACGAAAAAGGTGATTGCTTTGCTTCGTTACCTCTGAACCTGGGCTTGGTTGCCCTAGACTCCACCGAACCAATGAAATCCCCAGTCTGAATTGATGCCTCCGGTGCCACGTCCAAAGGAGGCCATTGAGTCGACGACTTGAATAGACTTGAGAAATTTGAGGTTTTTATAACCGCATTGGCGTTCTACTCGTAGGCGGAGAGGAGCACCATTGCCGATCGGGAGAGCCTGCCCGTTGAGGCTGTAGGCCAGAATAGTTTGGGGATGCATGACCTCGAAAAGGTCGATACCCTCATACCAGCCGTCCACGGTGTCCAGCATGACATAGCGTGCTGTCGGCTTGATACCACCGGCAGCATTCAGCACCTGTACCAGCGGGACACCAGTCCATTGACCGATGGCCGACCACCCCTGTTCACACACGTGAGCAGTGATTTGGGTCCGAGCTGGCATTTGTTTGAGTTGTTCCAGTGTAAAGTCAGTGGGACGCCTGACCAGGCCCTTCACCGGGAGACTCCATCCCCTGAATCCTCTGCTGCGTAGCTGCTGGTATTCCTCGTCCTGCGGATCAGTCTGCCCCCAGGTCGGAAACTCTGGAGCGATGTCACTTAACTCATATTCCCGGGCGAGTGGCTGGTCAGACAGGAGGAAGCGATTGGCGCTCATGGTCAGGACGTCGGCTACGCCGATCAGTCCGGTTCTGATAGTTGGTGGAATGAAGGTGTCCCGTGAGCAGCCAGAGCTGAACAACCCAACGAGGGCTGGTATGCTGGATAACATATTCCGACGGGAGATCTGATGCTGTTGGATAAACTGGATCGGATTCGAGAATGATGCCTTCATTAATTCTCCTCTGGTTACTCAGGCCCCTGCAATTGGCCTGAGAATAGCCGTTTCCAGCCAGAGTGATGACTCTGGAATGAATCAGGTGTCTGCAGAGCTCATTTCGCCACCACGCCTAATGTCACTAGTGGAGCTTGAGATAAGCAGGTGTCCAGTGAACATTGAACGGATCCTGTTGGTAGCCCCTGCGCGTATTACCTCAAGTATGTGTAGGATGACGAAAACTATGAATAAAATGGTTCCAACAGAATGTAGTGTTCGTGCCGACTGTCGTCCACCGAAGATGTCAAGTAGCCAAGGCCAAGCAGCTGTGAAGCCAGGAGACTGTGCCAATCCTGTGAGCACCATGAGAGGCACAAACACGAATATCAGCATTAGGTAAGAAAGTTTTTGGAGAGTACCGTACTCGGTGGTCGTGGTCTGGCGAGGTAAGGTCCACCGAACTTGTTGACGAAGGTCCCGGTGCAAATTATCGAGCCTCAGTTCATCACGGTTTAGCCACAGTTGTTGCTGTAGATGTCCTGTCCTGAGGTTCCAACCAACATAGATTAATCCGTTGATGAGAAAGACCCAGGCAAACGTGAAGTGGTAGTTCCGTCCCCACATCCGGTTTCCCAGGGAGCCAGCCTCATCCCAAGAGAGCCCCCAGTCTTCGAGTTTGAAAATTGCAGGATAGCCTCGATAACCAGTGTGGCCCCAATAGAGCTCAGGGAAGTCAAGAAAGATGTGGAGACCGCTGACCAACAGATAGGTTCCGGCAATTACATTAACCCAGTGGGAGATGCGCACATTGAGCGGGTGGCTGGCGCGCCACTGCCGGCGGCCGAAGCTAGATTTTAGTGTCATCGGCGACTACACAGATTAAACCATTTTAGAGGGTTCTAAATAACGATTTTAAAAACTGAGTGAGCGGAGGCATGCCAATTCTTCGTTGATGCGCTACCATCAGAGGTTGCCGCCGTTCCAGCTAAGATATCGTTTTTCGGCGACAGCAAGGAGTCACATGCCGCCTACCAAGATTATTTGGACAAAGATTGACGAGGCTCCAGCTCTTGCTACCTACTCGTTGCTTCCGATTGTGCAGGCTTATGCCCGAGGTAGTGGGATTGAATTTGAGACTCGTGATATTTCGTTGGCCGGGCGAATTATCGCAAATTTTCCAGACCGGCTGAGCGAACAGCAACGCATTTCAGACGACCTGACGTGGCTGGGCGAGTTAGCTAAAACCCCGGTGGCAAATATTGTAAAACTGCCAAATATTAGTGCATCAATTCCTCAACTCCAGGCTGCGCTCAAGGAACTGCGCAGCCACGGCTACGACATGCCGGATTATCCGGAGGACCCACAGACAGAGGCTGATCTGGAAGTGCGCGCTCGCTTCGCTAAGGTGCTTGGTTCTGCAGTAAATCCGGTCCTGCGCGAGGGAAATTCCGACCGACGCGCGACTGGATCAGTTAAGCGGTTTGCACGGGCGAATCCCCACAAGATGATGAAGCCCTGGCCAGATGCCGGCTCAAAAACTCGTGTAGCACACATGGAGGAGAAGGACTTTTTCGGTAGTGAAACTTCGGCGACCGTGCGGGAGTCTGAGGATGTGCGGATTGAGTTTGTCAGTCCCGGTGGGACGGTTTCTGTTCTTAAGGCGACCGTTGCATTGACGGCAGGTGAAGTCATCGATACCGCCGTGATGAATGTTACTGCGCTGCGTGCATTCTTTTCTCGAACCATCGAGGACGCCATTCGTCACAAGGCGCTCTTGTCGTTGCATCTAAAGGCGACGATGATGAAGGTGTCTGACCCCATCATGTTCGGTCACTGTGTTGCGGTCTATTACGAGCATGCTCTCGAAGAGCATGCCGAGATACTTGATCAAATTGGGGCGGACGTGAACAACGGAGTGGCTGATATCTTGGAGAAGCTTGACAAGTTAGACTCTGCGAAGAGCAGCAAAGTCAAAGCCGCCTTTGAAGAGGTGTACGACAATCGCCCGCCACTAGCAATGGTCGACTCGGCTAAAGGAATTAGCAATCTGCATGTGCCGAATAATGTCATTATCGATGCTTCGATGCCCAATGTGGTTCGAGATGGTGGCAAGATGTGGAACCGTCAGGGTAAATTGCAAGACACTATCGCCATGATTCCCGATCGTTGCTATGCGGCGATTTATCAGACAGTGATCGAGGATTGTCAACAGTACGGTCAGTTTGATCCGGCTACGATGGGGAGCGTGTCAAATGTGGGGTTGATGGCGAGAAAAGCTGAAGAATACGGGTCCCATGACAAGACGTTTATAGCCCCAGGTCCAGGCGTTATCCGTGTTGTTGGGGCTGGTGGCGCAACACGGCTGGAGCAAGTAGTGGAGGCAGGCGATATTTTTCGGATGTGTCAAACCAAGGATGAGCCCATTCGCGATTGGGTCAGGCTTGCGGTAGATCGTGCTAGGACATCCGACACACCAGCCGTGTTTTGGCTTGATGAGCAACGGGCTCATGATGCGGAGATCATCACGAAAGTGAAGTTATACCTGTCTGAACATGATACGAGTGATCTGGACGTTCAAATCTTGAAGCCGATTGACGCGATGCGCTTTGCATTGGATCGGATCAGGCGTGGTGAAGACACAATTGCTGTCACTGGGAACGTGCTGCGAGACTATCTTACTGACCTGTTCCCGATTTTGGAATTGGGTACTAGCGCACGGATGTTGTCGATCGTTCCGCTTCTCAGTGGTGGAGGGCTTTTTGAAACTGGTGCTGGCGGTTCGGCCCCTAAGCATGTAGAGCAAATGCTTGAGGAGGGGCACCTTAGGTGGGATTCTCTCGGTGAGTATTGTGCTCTCGTTCCAGCGTTGGAGCTGGCCGCTACTAAGACAAGCAACCAAAGGGCATCGGTGCTCGCGAAAACGCTGGAGCGGGCAATCGGACTCTATTTGGCAGAGGACCGTCTTCCGTCCCGACATGTGAACAAGATGGATAATCGAGGCAGTACCTTCTACCTGGCCCTTTATTGGGCGAAAGAGCTGGCGAAACAAAATGAGGACACAGAACTTCAGTCGCGCTTCTTGGTTGTAGCGGAAAAGCTCGAAAAAAACGAGGCGGTTATAGAGAGGGAATTACTTGAGGCACAGGGGCAACCAGTGGACATTGGTGGGTATTACCATCCTGATGACACCTTGGCAGAGCGGGCGATGCGGCCGAGCATGACGTTCAACGCAATCATCGATACGGCGTAAGCGGTGCGTGCTGGTTCAATTGATTAAGTCCTTCTTCCGACGAAGGGTATTCGATGTTTCCGGGCGCGCCGGATGCCCCAGAATTTAGTTCCGGTGCTCTACGCCCAGAAGTCTGACGACGGCTCGATATGGACGATGACCGGGTGTTCCAGTGTAAACCAGCGCACTCATGAACGGTTTGAGGGCGACCCTAGAAAATTGCGATCGCGTTGACCGGTGAGCCAGTTCCGTTCTGGACCGCGAGCGGTCCGGCAACCAACATGAACTCCCAGCGGTTGAGGTCTGCTGCGGTCTCAGCTAAAGCTTCAAGATCTTGATTGTCGAACAGGTCTACGCCCATCGCCACGATCGTTAGGGTATGGACTGGTAGGCGAACCCCTTCGACCTGCGATGGCACCACATCTGCGGCGGCATCACTGCCAAGAAATGACACGTCCCGCGATCTTACCCAGGGCATGGTGGAAGCGTGGAGACCCGCGGCCAGTTCGGATATGACCCAGGGGCCGTGTTCTGCCCTCCGTGCCCAGCGTCCAGTACGGATGAATATAGCGTCTCCTGGACGTACTGTGAGACCTGCCATTTCTTCCCAGGCTTCGAGGTCTTCCATGTAGATCGGAGTGCCGGGTTCGAGATAGGGCACGCCCTTGAGTCGAGGAATGTCGAACAGGACCCCTCGGGTGACAATTCCTCCTTGAAGGTTGGCGATGGATGCGTTTGAGCACCCGTCTTCGGTAATCGTGTCCTGTGACACCCCGTTGTACATTTGGCCCTTGTACATGATGTGGCAGAGTGAGTCGATGTGACTGTGGGAGTAACCATGGTAGCTAACGGAATAATTGTCGCTTACCGCGCCCATGAAGGGTGGTTCGACAGTTGAGTCAGGCACGTTCAGCATGCTACGCCTGAAGGGGAGTGGGACGTCATCCGCTTGTTCGACTAGTAGTTGATGTTCGAGGGACACGGTAATGCCTTCGGTAACCAACGAGGTGGCTTCGAGTCTCTTTGCCGGTGAGATAAGGTTCGCGGCACCCAGTTGATCATTTGGTCCCCAACGCCCCCAGTTCGACAGTTCGTTCATGAGTCGCTCGATATCTTCCTGGACAAGATCCCTGGACTCGGCTGCAACAGGGGGCGGCTCATAGCTAGGCAGAGTCTGAGCTGTTTCGTGCAGGGGCTCTCCGTTCTGGTTTGATGTTGCTGTGCAGTTGATGAACGTAACAGTCAGTAGGGGGGCCAGCATGAACCATCGTTTCATCGTGTACCTCCATTAGTGCGCTATTAGCTAACGCTTGCCTTGCATTATCGGTCTAAGTAGGCTTTTTCGAAACCATCTGACAATTTAAAGGACGGGTTCGGGCTGTCTGTTCTGAGCATCGGCCTTGTGACTCTCGACACAAGTTTCCGTTCAAACAAAGCCTAAAAAGGGACTCCAAGTCTGACGTAGATTGTGGTCCGACCTTTAGCGGTGAGAGGAAATGCGAGGCCAGTGCGCACGACCGTTGGACTTATCCAAAGTGGCAGGCTGCTTATCAGTAATTCGCCGCCGATGGATGTGACACGGCCTTGGGGATCTTTCGTTATTTCAGGGTTCCAGGCGTTGCCCGCGTCGGCAAAAAAACTGCCGCTGACCCAGTCGGCATAAACAGGTGCTGCACCCAATCCCTTGTTGAGACGAGCCACGGGGAACCTGTACTCGAATGATATTGACCATGCGGTTGATCCAGTGCGTATACCCCAGGGATAGCCGCGGATGGGAAATTGGATACCGGGTTCACCAAACAGTTGCAAACCTGAGAACTGTTCGGCTTGCCCTGCCGTGCCCCCGAGGGCATAGAAGTCTCGGTCAGCTCTGGGCCCCCAGGCTAGTCCGCCGCTGGCGCGTATTGCAAGGACGTGATTGGAGAAACCTTTAAGAGGCAGTGCTCTAAATAGTTTGATCTGTCCAGTGGCATCGGTCCAGGAGCCATTCCTGCGGGGTGCGTCTGAGAGAGAGGCTACCCTTGGGTCCCACCTTCGCCGAATCTTGGTGGACCCAGTGATGCCGTCCTCAGGACTGATAGAAAATGGGCGTATTCTGGTGTTGTTGTAGGCGATGCTTGCGGATACCTGGGGTGAACCCACGGTGGCAGTGAATCCGTCCTCTGGATTCTGTGTGCTGTCCCATAAGGTTTGGTGTTCCCAGACGTAGGATGCGCCAATTGACGCATTGAACTGGGTGCGAACTTTCCGTCGAACCAGCGAAATATCCATGCCAAGCTCGCGCTCTCGTTTTAGGAGGAAGAGATTTTGGTCAGCAGGAGTCTGACTTTTTTTCAAGGTTGGTTTAACTAAAAAACTGGCCGACGATCGGTTTTGGTTTGCTGACACGCTGATAGCGGGGTTGCCGAGCCCGAAAAACGTGTAAGCCAGACCGCCGGTGAACCGCTCCCCTTGAGGTTCGAAACTGACTAAACCCGTGACAGCGTGGCGGCCTACGGTATCGGTTGCTGCAGTTTGAACGCCTAAGCTTGAACCGATGATTCTGTGCCCACCCCGGACTTCCCCTTCAGAGAAGACAGGAGTCCAGAACCTGGGCCAAAGTGATGGGAAGGGGTCATAAGAGCGTTCTGTTAGCTTTAGCTGACCTGAATAATTCCGTGTAGAGGCTCGCCGGTCATCGTTGAATCGGTCATCGATGGGACCCGGGTTGAACCATGTGGCCGGGTTGTAGGGAATACGCTCGATGTGCCATCCGTCGGCGTGGTAGGCGCTGAAGTAGATCCACGTTCCTGTTGGGTCCACCACAGGATAGGAGCCGCCGGTGGCCAGGTTGGTGACTTGACGCACGAGGCCGAGCTTTCCTGTGGTCAGGATGTCTGCGGCAAATATATTGGGGATGCCGCTTCTGTCGGATGCCCAGAGCAGGTGGCGGCCATCGGGGCTCCAGGTAGGTGTTAGGTCGATGGCTCGGTCTACAGTGATTTGTTCGTGGATGTGGCCATGTTCATCCAAGAGGACCAGGTCGTAGGATGCTCCGGTCGTCCACCGTGACACGGCAATCCAGCGCCCGTCTGGCGACCAGGCTGGGGAGGTCCAATGAATGTCGTCGGTAGGCTCGACCATAGGGTCCAACGCGCCTGTCACCAGGTCGACCACAGCCAACCAGGTTCGGCCTTTGTCTTGTTGCACGGCTACAACCTTGTTGCCATCCGGTGAAACCGACGGAAAATCCAGTCTCTGGCCATCGGTGATCTGGTAGGACTTTCCATCTGTGGGATGGACTAGGTAAAGGTCTTTGTAACTTCGATAAGGACCATCGAACTCAAGCTGAGAGAACACCAAACTTCCATCCGGAGTCCAGTCGAGTAGAGCTAGGCCGTTTGTTCGTACTAGACTTTGGCCGGTCGCGTCGCTCAGTTCTGTTAAGTGAATCTGTGTATCGGAGAGTCCGTCTGATCTGGCAAAGGCTAGCATGAGACCGTCTGGGCCGAGTTTTGGGGAGAGCGCGAAGCGTCCAGCACTGTCGATTGTTTCACCTCGAGTGATGGGGGCTTGTTTGGAGAGATCATCGAGAAGGCTCTTGTAGCGGATAGCTAGAGTCCTGACCCAGCCAGCGTAGGCCTCCGTAAAGCTAATCCCGAATGCTTGCCGGCTTGCCGCGTCTATTCGGTATGGTATGAGTTGACGGTCCACGGCCTTAGCGAACGCAGAGATGCCTTCCAGGCCGTAGCTCTCTGCCAGATACGCAAAAAACATCGAACCGTAGATATAGGGCCTGTTTCCGGCAGGCCAGACCTGGCTTTCTCCGGACATCTCTTGCAGACTTTCAAATCGGTCTTCCAACACAGCTGTTCGTAGCACCATGTCTTGAAATGTTCCTTTAGCCCTGCCGGCTTCAGTAAGGAACGACTCGTAGTATGTGGCTAACCCCTCGATAACCCATCTAGGCAGCGAGCTGTTGGGGAAGATGGGCCATCCGACGGATGGCCTTCCGAAAATGGCCTTGGTCATGCGACCGAAGAGACCCCTTCGATCTAGGTGAAAGACGTGTGCTAATTCGTGGGTGACGATCAACTCCAGCCAGTCGTTGAAGTAGGTGAGTTCGAACCCCTCTATTGGTGGAGGGGCCAGAATGGTGATTCTGTTCCATGGGGTGACCGTAGCGAAGCCGTTGGCAATATCGGTGTGGTCACTGACCACAATGTCGATGGTGGACCGTGGCGCTGGGCCGAAGTGCTTTTCTAGACCCCGATAGGCTCGCTCGGCGTGGTTGGCGACCCTGGAGGCCAAGGCTTTTAGATTTGACGGGTAGGCTACGCGGAAATGATCTGTATCGAGGACCCGCCAATTCTCATCAGGTGCCTGGGTATATGCCGGAGCTGCAAGGACCATTCCTTCGATGATGCAAACCACTACCGTGGCGGCGTAGGTGGAAAGGTATCGTCGTGACATTGCGAAATAGAAAACTATCAGGTCAAATTACCGAACCATGGTGAAAAGGCAAAATGTCCTGATATTGCAGAGGTCATATGGGCGTCTGTTTACGATACCCTGATGGCTGAATGGTAGTCGAGCCTGCGTATAATGGCGGCGATTCAAGTACGGTGGGGTGAGGATGTTGATGAAGGACGCTTTCATTTATGACGGAGTTAGAACACCGTTCGGTCGCCATGCTGGGGCTCTGGCCGCAGTCCGACCAGACGACCTCTTGGCTGGCGCCATTGCCTCACTAATGAAGCGGACCTCGTTTCGCGGCGAGGATGTCGAAGATGTCGTTATTGGGTGCACGAATCAAGCTGGTGAGGATTGCCGGAATGTCGCTCGGCGGGCTGGGTTGCTGGCTGGGCTTCCAGTTGAAGTTGCTGGAATGACCGTCAATCGATTGTGCTCGAGCGGTCTGGCGGCAGTGCTCGATGCTTCCCGGTCCATTGCCTGTGAACAGGGAGACTTATTTGTTGCTGGGGGAGTGGAGCACATGAGCCGCGCTCCGTTTGTAATGGCTAAGTCGGAACGAGCGTATGGGAGACAGTTGACCACCTTCGATACAGCGCTTGGGTCACGATTTCCCAATCCGCGTGTGACCGCCCAATATGGTGACCACGCGATGCCTGGGACGGCAGACAATGTTGCCGCAGACCTTGGTATCACGCGGGAGGAGAGTGATCGGTTTGCTTTAGCTTCTCAACATCGCTTTGCGACCGCTAAAGCGGCGCGGTTCTATGACGGAGAGTTGGACCCAGTCACGGTACCTGGACCAAAGAGAGGTAGTTCGACAATCGTTGCCGACGACGAACATCCGCGTCCAAGCACATCCGCTGAGAAGCTTGCGGCTCTGCCACCTTTGTTTGATGGGGGAGTGGTCACAGCAGGTAATGCGTCTGGGATTAATGACGGAGCGGTTGCGATGCTTGTTGGGAGTCGCGCTGCGGGAGAACGTGTGGGAGTCGCCCCATTGGGTCGAATTGTCTCCGCTGCGGTTGCTGGTGTCGAGCCCAGAATCATGGGTCTTGGGCCTGTTCCCGCCTCCAAGAAGGC
>Ga0310344_10001329_pt1 | contig 18965 bp, 12 predicted proteins | sample HC15DNA20200_MG_FD_203801 | JGI IMG/M metagenome (GOLD analysis project Ga0310344, IMG submission 203801) | Marine microbial communities from station ALOHA, North Pacific Subtropical Gyre - HC15-DNA-20-200_MG | ecosystem: Environmental > Aquatic > Marine > Oceanic | place: Pacific Ocean: North... | reverse complement strand
AACCACTTCCTTCTCCACTTCGACAATCTTCTCCTCAACGATCACTTCGGGTTCAGCTGAACACGCAGCGGCGAAGAGGGCGATTAGCGCCGAAAGAAGGACTACTGGTATTAAAAACCGTCTCATATACTGCCTCCTTAATTAACCAGCTCACTTACGACTAATTAAACCCACCTTTTTAGTTTTGAATTTGGTGGACTAACAGGTAGGTTCTGGGTGTTTATCATGTTGAACAACACACGAAACCGCCCCAACATAAGTGGAATTTGACTGAACTTTATCAAAAACCAAGCGTTAATGTCCACTTAATATTGTTTTATATATTTAAAATCTTTTACTTTTACCCGTTTTTTATATTAATTTTTATTGGAAATTAAGAAAATTTAATATATTTAAATACAGCCCGTTACTATAATTCACTCGATTGATATACACGTAACAGTTCTATCTATTCCCTTTATAGGATGTACTGCATTCGTTATCAGGTTTCCTAGCTGGCTAACATCATCTACCTCTATCTCCGCTATAAAGTCATAAGGACCACTTACAAACTCGACTGCCATTATTTCTTTCACGCCTTTAAGATCGCTAATTAATTGAGATGTTGATCCCGGTTCTGATTCGATTAAAAGATAGGCCTTTTTTGGCAAAATAACTTCTCCTCATTAAAGCACACATGTTTCGGTGCAGGTTTTTTATATGACGTTAAACTTGAGGGCCTTGTTCCATGAGTCTATTTTGCCCAACCTTACATTAACAATGTCTCCAGGTGCATCAAACTCTGACAATTTAGCTTTAAATCTAAAGGGAAGCCCCGCCATCTCTAAAGTTCCTAAACCCTGCCAATTACTTACCAGAACCACTGCCTCGTATTCATCAAGCCCGTCATCCATGCGACATTCGAGCCATTTTAGAAACCAATAACGTTTTCTTTCGCTTGTAACAGATGATATATGTTTCAATTTGGCCGAACTACATTGTACGATGTCTTCTAATTCGTCCAATGAATATAAATGTTCCTGATGCTTTAACGAATACGAAATCTGTCGCTGTATTACTAGATCACAAAACCGTCTTATAGGTGAGGTTGCTTGAACGTATTGATCGAGGCCTAAGCCACTATGTTTATTTCTTAAGGTAGTCATGTAAGCGGGTGGGATTTTCCTCATAAGTTCATACTGACCAAGTACATCGGAACTATTTGGAGATCTGGTTTCATATGACTCAGCTTGGTTTGTTTCTTGAGCGCGATAAATCGTCGGGAGCCCTGTCTGAACACAAAATTTGGCAAAAAGCGAGTTGGCTAACACCATTGCTTCAGCAATCGCTAATTTCCCAGGAGTATCGGCTTGCTTAAGGCCTACAGAAACAGAATTGTTAGGCTCAACCCTGATATCTAATTCCGGCCTGTTTAACAAAATCGCTCCATGGTCTCCCCGTAAAGACCTGAGTGATTTTGTTATATTATTAAAACCGGTTAATTCTTCAAAGTGGCTTGCTTCCGGATTCAACAATACATTGTCAAACTGTTCATATGTCATGACTTCATTCGGCTTTATATATGAAATGAATATATCCCACTTTTCAAGCTTGTTTGAAACAAATTTAGCCATAATGCTAAGGGCAGGTGAAATCTTTTCTTGCTTTAAGCTTAATATCCCCTCCGATAATTCATCTGGCAGCATATTAATAGTCAATTCAGGCAAGTAAATCGTTGTCTCTCGCAATTTAGCCTCTAAATCTATCGCGCTGTCTTTGTCTAGTATTGCTCCAACATCAGTGATATGTACCCCTAAATGGACTATATCAGTGCCTTGTATTTCTATTGAAATCGCATCGTCCCGATCTCTGGTGTCTTTGTTATCAACAACAATAGTAAAAACACTCGTTAAATCGCGACGATCATCTTTAAGAGTATTTTTGTGTTTAATTGATTTTGCTTGAGCTACCGATTTTGTGGAAAAAACTAACGGAATATTGGCACGTTCCAATTCAACAGGATCCTGCTCTGAGATAACACCTGCCGCAATCAAAACCTCCCACGCTTTTCGTTGACTGTCCCTTGGCCCGGTTTCCATTAATCTTAGAACCTCAATTGCAGCCTTGTGGCCGTTATATTCTTTCCCGTGTACAGCAAACCCTCTTAGGTGATTGAGAAGCATTTTATGCTCTGGAGTAAGCGGGTGAGGAAGACTGCCTTCCTCAAGCGATTTTACGAGGGAATATGATGACTCTTTTTTCTTCTCTCGGGTTGTTATTTCAGCTAATTTTCCTTCAATTTCAAACGGCTGTGCCGCAAAATAAACCGAGTCTTTTCTGTCAAAGTACATGCAGTTCGTTTCTAAATGAACAACTAAGCTAGCCAACTCACTCATACTTGGTTGATGGCCGAAATATAGGTAGGCTATTTGTTCGGCTGAGTATTGCAACTCAAAATCTTCGATGGTTTTCCATATTTCGTGCAAATTCATCTCATTTGCCAAGGTTCTTAATTGCTTATTTAATGCCTTGATTGTTTTTGTTGATTGCAGATCCAATACTAGTGAAAGTAATATGCGATCGACCGGTAGTTTGGCTCGAGTTTTGTTAGATAATTCTATTTCAAAATCGCCTTTATCCTCACGCAAATAGCGTGCTAGCACAGGTCCTTTATTTAACAGAACTAAAACTAGTTTATCGCCTACCTCGTCTGTCGAAAAAAATTGGTGATCATTATTTAACATAATATAAAAACCGGTTCGATCGCCGGGTCTAATTAATCAAAACCCATCCTTAGAAAGCCCAATATATCAGAGTAATGATAGTGTAAAAATAGCTTCAGGCGTAAGTTTCCCAGATCGCATCTAGGCGCGGCGTTTAATTCCTAGAATGACTTCAGTGGCATCAACATTAACTGTTTCAATATAAAAGCCGTCTTCAGGAGTTGCAGATTCTACTTCATCGGCTAAGGTTTCACTTGAAACATAATCTAGATGGTTGTGTATTATCTCTTGAATGTTTTTGTTTCCCGCATACTTAAGTATGATATGGTCTGAAATATTAAACCCAGCAGATTTTCTCATATTCTGAATGTGGTGTACTAGCTCTCGCGAAACACCTTCATCGATCAAGCTTTTAGTTAGGTCAGTTTTTATTGCCACAGCGTACCCACCATCCGAAGACACGGAATATCCTTCCCGTTCTCCAATATTTACTATGACTTCCTCAGGCTCGAGAGTAAAATCTCCAATTGCCACTTTCTCACCTCTTTTTACATGGCCATACACCTCAAAAGGATCAAGCACAGCTAAATTTGCTCTAATATCTTTCACAGCTGCGCCATACTTCTTGCCCAAGACAGGTAAATTAGGCATCAAGGTAATATCCAGTATGCCTTTATCGTCCGTAGAAATTTCCACTTTTTTAACATTTAGTTCATCTTTTATTTGCGCTGCGATAGACGGCAGTAAATTATTTTCATCTATAGACTTTAGGGTTACCAGTGCTATTTCAGCCGGCTGTCTTACTTTTAAGCCGACCCGACTTCTTGCTGCCCTGCCAAGGCTAGATAATTTCATTGCGAGCCGCACGGATGCAGACAATTTTTCGTTAATAAGTGCGTGTTTCGCTTGTGGAAATTCACTTAAATGCACGCTTTGTGGCTTCTGTGTATTCTTATCCCAGGCCTCACCAATTACCAAGTTTTGGTATATCGCCTCCGATAGATGAGGCATTATTGGAGCAATTAACTTACATGTTGTTACTAAGCAGTCATAAAGAGTTGTGTATGCACAAAGCTTATCAAAATTGTTGTCAGCATTGGGGCTGTTTAGTTCACCGGGTCTCCAAAATCTACGCCTGCTTCTTCTAACATACCAATTAGACAAATAATCAACAAATGCTTCTATTAACAAAGTCGCTTTCTCAGAATCGTAGTCCTCTAAAGATAATATGGTCTGAGAGTTCAATTGATTTAATTCTGATATTATCCACTGATCCAGCTCCGGCCTCTTAGCAATTTCAGGAGAAGTGTGCTGAGAAGGATCATATCCATCGATTTTGGCATATGTAACAAAGAATGAATATATATTCCATAATGGAATCATGAATTGGCGCCTGACTTCATCTGTTGACTGATAACCAAAGTTTAAGTTTGTCGCTGGATGCTGTCTTGAATACAGCCAACGCATCGCATCAACGCCCATTTTTTCGGCAGCATCTTCAAACCAGATCGCATTTCCTTTGGATTTATGCATCTCAGCACCTTTTTCATCACGCATCAAAGCATAAGAGAATATTGCTTTGGTAGGCTCTATGTTTTCTAGCACGGTGCTCATAGTTAACAGCGAGTAGAACCAATTTCTAAATTGCCCAGGGAATGACTCTGAAATCCAGTCTGCGGGAAACCATTCCTTCCAATTATCTCTATCGTTCCTGTAGCCAAGGGTTGAAAATGGAACTATGCCGGCATCGAGCCAAGGATTGCCAACATCTTTAATACGACTGATTTGTTTTCCACACAAAGAACATTCAATCTCAACAAAATCAATCCACGGCCTGTGAGGAGTTTTGCCATCAAATTTAGACCAACCAGACACAGCTCTTTGTTTTAATTCTTTTTCAGAACCAATAACATCAAAGTTCCCACACTCGCACTTGTAAATTGGTAAGGCTAAGCCCCAATATCGCTTTTTGGAAACCATCCAGTCATCCATGTTTTTTAACCAATCAAGTTCGCGCTGCAATCCAAAAGCCGGTATCCATTTAATGTTTTTTGTGATGTCAGCTATTTTATGCCTTAAATCTTTCATTGAAATGAACCATTCATTTACCAATCTGAAGACAAGTTCTGAATTACATCTCCAGCATACTGGATAGCGATGCTTATATTTTTCTAGATGATAAAAAACGCCTTTAGACTTGAGGTTGTCAAATATTTGTTCGTTCACTTCATAAACACTCTTGCCGGTTAGCCAATCAAAGCCATCAATAAAAACTCCTGTTTCATCTAGAGGGGCAATTACCTGCAATCCTTCCGGCTTGGACAAAGCAAAATCTTCTTTTCCTGCGCCCGGCGCTATGTGAACAATTCCCGTGCCTTCATCTTCGCTAACATCATCCCAGGATATGACTCTATGCTTAACTCCTTTTTGAACAGGCAATTCAGCAAAAGGTGAATTATATTCACGCCCAACTAGTTCATGGCCTTTTAATTCATTAAGTATCTGGAATTTACCCTTTAATGATTCTTTTGCCCTGCCTTTTGCCAAATACAAAATCTCTTCATCGGCACCTTGATTTGTTTCAGCAAGGACTCTTACGTAGGTAAGATCTGGATTCACCGCTGCCGCTATATTCGAACTAAGGGTCCATGGAGTGGTGGTCCAAATTAGCATTGATTGCTGTTCTGTATGTTTGTTATCTAGTGTTTTTAACGGGAAGCGAACAAAAAGACCTGGGTGTACTATTTCCTGATAGCCTTCTGTAACGATTTCATGCTCAGACAACCCGGTGCCACATCGAGGGCACCATGGCATTACGTCTGTACCTTCATAAAGCCATCCTTTTTCATAACAACGTTTCAAAAAATGCCAGATAGTGTAATTATTTTCGTCTGACATAGTATGGTACGAATTGTCCCAATCCATCCAGTAGGCCAGCTGTTTGCTTTGTTCTGTTTGAATATCGCTAAATTTGATCACTCGCTGCTTGCACATTTCTACAAATTTATCTATTCCATATGACTCTATATCTCTTTTAGATTTAAACCCAAGTTCCTTCTCGACTTCAACTTCAATCCAAAGGCCCTGCCCATCAAATCCGTTTTGATAGCGCTGTTTATAGCCCTGCATAGTTTTAAAACGCTGATATAAGTCTTTGTAAGTACGACCCCAGGCATGATGAACCCCCATACGGTTGTTTGCAGTAATCGGGCCATCAATAAAAGAAAACCTCTTCGATGAGTCGTCGTTTTTACTGAGGTACTTTTTAACTATGTTATTTTCATTCCACCAATTATTAATATTGGCTTCTAGTTCAATAAAATCCACCTTGGGATTCACGGATTTAAACATAATGGCTCCAAAAGTCCATTCGATTTGTTAGATTATTAAATTTATTATTCAACGATTATTTTTATCCTTAAATAATTCTTGATTTAACCAATTTACGCCTGCTTCAGGCAGATAGTTTTTAAAATTATTGGGCTATTAAATAGATAAAGCCCGCCCCTGCAAGGGACGGGCTTTATTTCATTTCCCGCGGTACCACCCTAATTCTGGATTATTCAAACCAGCTCTCTTGGACGTTTTATTACGTTACGTAAGTACGGCGAATTTTACTTGACTGCATTAAATGTTATCGGTCGTTCTTTTCGCAGCTCAGGAGTGATTTTCAAATATACCTTTTAACGTCCGCTCTCACTATCTCGGACTCGCTGGGTTAAACTGTAAATTTTACTCTTCTCCGTCAAAGCATTTTTGGTTAGGTTATCAGAATGGCTTCACGCTCTCTACTAGTAAATTGAACCTATTGCCGCTTTCTTGCTTTATTACAGAAGTAACCAGAGTAAGCTAGACGAGCTGGAAGTAATAACTTAATATTCGCTTGGGAGTTTGTAATGAAGTTAGGATATTTCACAATGCCCCTGCATCCTCCGGGGTCTCTTCATCATGAAACGCTTCATGATGATTTAGAACAAATTGTTCTGTTAGACAAACTTGGCTATCAAGAAGCATGGATTGGTGAACACTTCACCTCCGTTTGGGAGAACATACCAGCACCTGATTTGTTTATTGCCCAAGCCCTGGGTTTAACAGAGAACATAATATTAGGCACCGGTGTAACATGCATGCCCAACCATAACCCTTTTGTATTAGCTAACCGAATTGCACAACTAGACCATATGGCTAAAGGGAGGCTGCACTGGGGTGTCGGGTCAGGAGGCTTTCCGGGAGATTTTGAGGTTTTTGGTTTTGATTTGGAAAGCGGCAAAAACAAAATTATGACCAGAGAAGCCTTAGATTGTGTTCTTGGAATCTGGAAAGATCCCAAGCCAGGAAAATACACTTCGGAGTGGTGGGATTTTAATATACCTGAAACGGATGATTGGATCGGGGTTAAATATCACATTCCTCCTTACCAAAAACCACACCCTCCGATTGGAGTTGCCGGAGTGTCTCCAAAATCTGAAACTCTATTTTTGGCAGGTGAAAAGGGATACATACCTATGAGCATCAATTTCACTCCTGGAAATATGCTAAGTTCGCATTGGGAAGCTGTGGAGGAAGGTGCAAGTAAGGCTGGGCGTACTGCGAGTCATTCCTCATGGCGTATTGCAAGAGAAGTCTATATAGCTGATACCACGGAGCAGGCAAGAAAAGAGGCATTAGAAGGCACAATAGCTAGAGATTTTTCCGACTATTTCTTTAGATCTTTATCAAAGTTTGATTTAATGAAAATATTTAAGTCGAATCCTGATATGCCAGATTCGGACATCACCCTAGAATATTTGGTTGATAACATTTGGATCGTTGGAAGCCCAGAAGATGTCACGGCTAAAATCAGAGCTTTGTATGATCAAGTAGGCGGATTCGGTGTGTTATTAGCCATGGGACATGAGTGGAACCCAAAGGACCGATGGATCAATTCTATGGAGCTTTTAGCTAATGAAGTTCTTCCAAAGCTTTCTGATTTAGAATAACCGCAATAAGATCATTCTATTCATTGAACCTGCCAATAATTAAGCATGCATTTTGACCACCAAAACCGAAGCTGTTTGATAGAGTTATATCAACGCTAGTCTGGCGTGCTGTGTTGGGCACATAATCAAGATCGCATTCTGGATCTTTAGTTTCATAATTTACTGTAGGATGAATGGTATTCGTTTCTATGGACTTAATACAGGCGATTGCCTCGAGTGCTCCTGCCGCGCCTAGAGCATGCCCGATCATTGATTTAGTTGAACTGATCGGCACCTTGTCCGCTTGGCTGCCAAAAGCTTTCTTAATTGCTTTGGTCTCAGCCAAGTCATTAAGAGGTGTTGAAGTTCCATGAGCATTTATGTAATTAACTTCATTATTTGAAACCCCGGCATCTTCCAGCGCCCATATTATCGCCCTAGCTGCTCCAGCACCCTGGTCATCAGGCTGGACAAGATGAAAGGCGTCTGATGAGCTGGCCTGGCCTAAAACTTCTCCCAAAATATTTGCACCGCGATTTATTGCATGTTCTAAACTTTCCAGTATTAATACTCCTGCGCCTTCAGCAGGAACAAAACCATCTCGATCCGCATCGAAAGGTCGGCTGACTTTCGAAGGGTCATCGGTTCTTCTTGTAAGTGCGTTTATAACGTTAAATCCGCCCTGTCCTAACTGACATAAGCCAGCCTCAGTGCCGCCACTTACAATCACGTCTGCAACACCTCTCCTAATAGCTTCGGCTGCCTCTCCGATCCCTTGAGTGCCTGCTGCACATGCAGTTACTATAGTGTTTGTATATCCGTAAAGCCCATTAAGCCTGCTTACATTGGCGGCTGCCATATTACACAACATCGTGGGCAAATAAAACGGATTGATTTTCATCCCTCCGCGCGCAACCAATGTCCTCACAGCCTGTTCAGTTTCCGGATATCCCCCAGAGCCATTGCCAAGAACCACGCCTATTCTCTCCCTGTCTTCTTTATCCAGATCTAATTCAGAGTGAATTAAAGCCTGTTGTGCGGCAGCTACAGCAAATTGCGAAAATCTACCCATCCTGCGGGCTTCTTTCCTGTCCATGTAAGCAGTCGGGTCAAAGCCTAAAACCTCACCGGAGAATTTACATGGAAATTCTGAAGGGTCAGTAATTGTCATATTATCTATTCCGGACGTGCCGCTAACGAGGCCATCCCATAAACTGTCTGGGCTCTCTCCTAACGGAGACATTGCACCTAGTCCAGTAATAACTACCCTTGGTCTATCACATTTATTATGTCTAGTCATTTTCCTCCATCACCTTACATGTATTGTATTAAATGCCAGGCTTTTCTACTATCCGAATATTCTTATACAGTTCCGGCCTGATGCCAAGAAGCCATTCGCGTGCTTCAGCAACAACTGAAATTGAGCCGGTCACTAATATTTTCTGATTTTCATCGCAGGACTCAATAGCTAGCTTGATGCCTGATGAAACACTTTTGTCGATAGCCAAAACATTTATATTTGCTCTCTTTGCCGCCATTTCAATCTCCTGAAAACTGACAGCTTTTGGGTGTCTAGACTTTACGGCAACTAAATTTGGAGTTAAGTCCTTTAAGAGATTCATCATTGGCTGCAAGCTATGCCCTGTCAAGGCTCCAAATACTATAATAGTTTTTGGCTGATCCGTCTCAGCTAAAGAATCAAGCAAGCGCTGAATTGCAAGCTCGTTATGCGCCCCGTCCAAAAGGATTTGCCTGCCTTTAAATTCAATTTGTTCCATTCTTCCGGGCCAGTCTAATTTAGTAAACGCATTCGACAACATCGCCGGTGATTTAAATAACTCATACCCTTTTTTTGATAACTCCTCTAAGGCCATGATTGAAGTAGCTGAGTTTTCAATTTGATATTTACCACCTAGACCCAATTCATATTCATATTCTTTATGTTCGGTTTTAACTTTTACTTTCTGTCGATTAGGCACATTCGAACTTCCGCTCCATTCACATTTTTCCACCACATCTATTAATCCTGCCCCTATATCAAGCGCTGTGTCGACAATTACCTTTCTGGCTTGGGAAACTTGAGGAGCCATGACTACTGGTGTTCCAGGCTTTATAATGCCAGCTTTTTCTTGGGCTATTTTTTCTATGGTGCCGCCTAAAGTTTCTACATGGTCGAGGCCTATTGGTGTAATAACGCTGACTTCAGGATTAACTAAATTCGTGGCGTCTAGCCTACCGCCCAATCCAACCTCAATAACTTGTAAGTCAACGTTTTGGTGTGAAAAATAAACAAAAGCCAACAAGGTCATCATTTCAAAAGTGGTTACGCCGCCAAAATTACTGTGATTAGAGACCCTGCAAATCTTCGGCCATGTCTCTGTAACTAATGCTGCAAAATCTTTTTCTGTCACTTCCACTCCATTTAATCTGATTCTCTCTGTCACTCTATGCAGATGTGGAGACGTATAAAGGCCAGTGAGATATCCTGATTCTGACAAGGCTGATGAGATCATTGCAGCGACGCTCCCCTTTCCGTTAGTACCGGCAATATGAACAGTTGGGGTTTTTAAATGCAAGTTGTCGTATTGGTCAAAAAGTAATGACATGCGTTCAAGGTGAAATGATGAGTGGTCGGGAATAGTGCGATTTCTTTCGAAATCTGCTAGCGACATTACTTTTTCCACCGCTTCGTTATATGTGAGTTCAGCTGCCACCTAATTTATGACGGTTTTCTAGAAATAGACTCTTCAGGCTGTAGGCCTTCTTGTTTTTTTTGCCCGCAATCTAACCAGTCTTCTTTGATTATTTCCATACGAACAAAATTCTTGCCGCTTCGCTTGGCTTTACGAATTTCGAGTAATCCAGATTTTTCGAATGATCTGCGTGCTCTAAGATTTCCTTCTAAAGTATGCAGATAAATTTTTGTTAAGTGAGTATATGAAAAAATATAATCAATTAGCGTTTTAACAGCGTCAGAGCCATATCCCTGGCTCCAATAATCTCTGTTTCCTATCATTATTCCCAATTCCGCTTCTAGTCGCCGGTCATTTATGTCATAGTACATACAATTTCCGATATGAGTTCCGTCCAGGGTGTCAACAGCCAGGCGCACAGAATAATAACTATCGTACCTTAGCTCTTCTCGAGTATATCGATGGTAGTCTGTAAATGACATCGAAATGGGCCTGGTAGCATCAAGCTCAGACAACTCTGGGTCACGTCGCCAAACATAGTCTTCTACAGCATCTTCAAGTTTTTTTTCACGCAAGATCACCTTTTCGCCAATAAGGTTAATGCCTGTTATCGAAGGCCGGTTAGCCGTTTGATTTTTCAATCTGTTATAAGCTTTTTTAAACAATACGAAATTAATTGACTCCCAGTATATTTAATAAAACTTTAGCAGTAAGTTCTTTCTCAACCATAGCAGCAAAGCTGTGTCCCGCGAAGTTTCAATCATCATTTTATTTATCTGGCTGCCAGAGGGTCAAGTTGCCTAGAGTTCACATAACGGTTCAATTTCTTGGACAGTTTTGCTGCTAATTACCCGAATTATTATGTTGAGTATGAAGCAAAAGCGCGTTACAATATTGTCAAATTACATAGTTCATCCTTTAAAAGGCAGTCCAGTGAGGCTGGCAAGGCATGTTTGGGATACTTGGCGGATAACCAAGGCCCCTATTTACAACACGGATCCCTTGTCGAGTTAACTGGCAAGGGTTTTTTTAATGCTAAATAGAAATGAGAGGCTAATACTTAGCTCCGATGACCTTCGGAGGGCGATAACACGCATAGCCCATGAAATCCTCGAGCGAAATAAGGGGTCTCAAAATCTAGTGATTGTGGGCCTGCACACACGAGGAGTTCCTTTGGCAAACCGCCTAGCAACCATTATTGAGTCGCTAGAAGGCTCAAGGCCTCACGTAGGCAAGCTTGATATCTCTCTATATAGAGACGATTTTATTGGAAGGGCAAAACCAGTAATCAAATCTACTGAACTTCCAGTGCCAATTGAAGATCAGATTGTTGTTCTTGTTGATGATGTTCTCTATACCGGACGAAGCATTCGTGCGGCAATGGACGCTCTTACTGATTTTGGCCGAGCCCGAAGCATACAGCTAGCAGTTTTGGTAGACAGGGGACACAGAGAAGTGCCTATTCGACCAGACTATATAGGCAAAAACATCCCTACTTCTAAACATGAATCTATTTCAGTAAAGCTCGAAGAAATTGACGATTTCGAAGCGGTGACGCTGACTCCAAAAAATGATTCCAAAGTAAAAGAGACAAATAACAATAATCATGAGGAGAAGGTTTAATCATGAGTCCACATGCAGGCATACCCTCTCTTAAATCAACAACTAGTGAAATGTCTATAAGCAGGAAACACATCCTTGATTTAGATGATTTCACAGCTGAAGAAATTCAGTTGGTTTTAGATAATACCGTGGCAATGCAAGAGGTTATTAGCCGATCTGTTAGAAAAGTCCCTGCTTTACGCGGAAGAACAATAGTTACTCTTTTCCATGAGCCGTCAACGAGAACCAGGGTGTCTTTTGAGCAGGCCGGCAAGATTCTATCTGCGGATGTGATCAATGTATCCAGCTCTGCCAGCAGTTCAAAAAAAGGAGAGTCTCTTTACAACACTGCATTGACTATTCAGTCTATGCAGGCTGACATAATTGTGGTTCGGCATCCTCATTCTGGATCTCCCAACTTCTTAGCTCGACATCTTGATTCAAGTATTATCAACGCAGGGGATGGCTATCATGCACACCCATCACAGGCTCTATTAGATTTATACACGATTCAATCCCATTTTGGAGACATCAAAGGCCGTAAGGTGGCCATAGTTGGAGACATAATGTATAGCCGGGTTGCCAGGTCAAACTTATGGGGTCTAACTAAAATGGGGGCTCAGGTTGTTTTATGCTCACCACCGACCCTAATTCCGCCAGATTTTGTTAATGGATTTCCCAAAACCCATCCTTTTGCATCAGTATCTATTACGCACAATTTATCGGAGGCTGTGAAGAATGCTGACGTAATTATGGCGCTAAGATTACAAGCTGAGCGACAAAGCAGGGGTCGCCTGCCCTCGTTGAGAGAATATTCTAGGCTTTATGGCATTAACTCAGAAACGGTAAAGCTAGCAAAAGAAGATGTTCTAATAATGCACCCTGGCCCTATAAACGAGGGAATAGAAATTGACACGGAAATCGCACATGGGCCCCATTCCGCAATACAAGATCAAGTAACAAATGGTGTTGCTGTACGAATGGCCTTGTTATACGCAGTAGCTTCAGCCAACGGGGGTGATAAATGACTAAAAGACTTCTTATAAAAGGTGCCAGGGTACTATGTCCCGCAAACAGAATTGACTCCACCATGGATATCTTGCTCGAATCTGAAAAGATAAAAGATGTTGGATTGAATTTAAATGTAACTGAAAATGTTATGACGATAGATGCTTCTGGCCTGATACTAGCGCCGGGATTTATCGACCTCCACTGCCATCTTAGAGAACCAGGTTTTGAGCATAAGGAAACAGTGAAATCAGGCTCTGCGGCGGCAATCAAAGGAGGTTTTACAACCATCTGCGCCATGCCAAACACAGACCCAGTTACCGATGATGCTACCTCTATACAATTTCTACTTGATAAAGCTAAAGTACAGCCTGCGCGAGTGCTGCCGATAGGCTCAGCAACAAAAAACAGTGAAGGAAAAGAGCTTACAGAAATGGCAGAAATGGTAGAGGTCGGGGCAGTAGCTTTTTCGGATGATGGACACCCGATCGCAAACGACATGTTAATGAGACATGCCCTGGAATATTCTTCTGCACTTGGTGTTCCCATCATAGACCACTGTGAAGTGCCAAGCCTGTTTACTAACGGACAAATAAATGAAGGCTGGATAGCCTCTCGCTTAGGGCTGCAAGGCATACCCTCTGCTGCAGAAGAGCAGATGGTAGACAGGAATATAGGTTTAGCAAAACTCACAGGCGGATGGGTTCACTTGGCGCATGTAAGCACTAAAGGTAGCGTAGAGTCAATTAGAAACGCGAAGGAGCTAGGAATAAATATAACAGCTGAAGTAACCCCGCATCATCTAACTTTAACTGAAGATGCTATTTTGCACGGAATAAATCAAGAGGGGGCTTATAAAGCGCTAAATGAAAATGCATACAATACAATGGCTAAAGTCAACCCTCCTTTACGAACCCAGGCGGATGTTGAAGCTCTAATAGAAGGCTTGTCGGATGGCACAATTGACATTATTGCTACTGACCATGCGCCTCATGCATCTATTGAAAAACTGTGCCCGATGCAAGAGGCCGCTTTTGGTATTTCAAACCTTGAAACCACACTTGCATCAGCATTGTCTCTTGTTCATAATAAAAAATTGTCGTTAAATCGAATGATTGAATCTGTCACATCTTCCCCAGCTGCGCTTCTCAAAGCATCTAATAATAAAATAGGACAGCTGACGAAAGGTTTTAGTGCGGACTTAACCTTGTTCGATTTAGATGCTGACTGGATCGTAGATGTTGATCAGTTTGTATCCAAGGGCAAGAACTCGCCTCTAAACGGAGAAAAGATGAAAGGAAAAGTGGTTTTGACTGTATATAAGGGTCAAATTGTTTATTCAAATATTAGTAAGGATTTAGTCTCTAAATGAAAAATTGTTTTCTAGTCCTTGAAGATAAATCCAGCTTTAAGGGTTATTCAATTGGATCGAATAAGCCCGGTGTAGGGGAAGTTGTTTTCTCAACATCAATGACTGGATATCAAGAAATGCTGACCGACCCATCATTTGCGGGACAAATAGTCGTTCCAACATATCCCTTAATTGGAAATTATGGCATCAATAAAGTTGATTTTGAATCATCTAAAATTCAGGTCTCTGGATTCGCCGTAAAACAAAATTGTGATTTTCCAAGTCACAGCCATGAAACAGTCACTGTTGATGATTTTTTGAGGTCACAAGGTGTGCCAGGCATCACTGGTATAGATACCAGAGCGGTCACACGACGACTGAGAAGCAAGGGCGTTATGATGGGAGCCATAGCCCCCTCCATAGAATCTGGACTTAAATTAATAGAATCTGCCACTGAATACGGAGAGATCGATTTAGTTAAAGAGGTAACGTCTGAAATTCCTGGAAAATGGGATTCGGATTTACAAGACAGTCCGCTCCGTATATTGGTGTCAGACTATGGGGTGAAATATAATATACTTCGGCTACTTGCCAAACGTAACTGTGATGTGACTTTTTTTCCCGCAGACACACCGGCACAAGACTTAATTGACTTGCGCCCAGACGGCATTCTGCTGTCCCCAGGACCAGGGGATCCGGAAATGCTTGACTACGCTGTTGCTAATGCAAAAATGCTGGTTGGGAATATTCCTTTGTTCGGTATTTGTTTGGGCAATCAAATTTTAGCCCGTTGTTTTGGCGCTAAAACATACAAGCTTAAGTTCGGGCATAGAGGCGCTAATCATCCTGTTAAGGATTTGAGGTCTGGCCGCGTTTACATTACGGCGCAAAATCACGGTTACTCTGTAGATGGAGACTCGCTGCCTAACGACATTGCAGTAACTCATGAAAGCTTAAATGATTCCACCGTTGAGGGATTACGCCATAATTCCTTGCCGGTGATGGCAATTCAGTACCACTCTGAAGCTTCTCCAGGGCCAAAAGACAACGAATATATTTTTGACGAATTCATCGACATGATTAAGGAACATCGTTAATGGATATTAAAAAGGTGTTGGTGATAGGTTCAGGTCCGATAATTATAGGCCAGGCAGCCGAATTTGATTATGCAGGAACTCAGGCTTGCAGATCGCTCAGAGAAGAGGGCATTTCTGTCGTCCTCGTAAACTCAAACCCAGCCACAATAATGACCGACAGGGAAGTGGCTGACAAAGTTTATATTGAGCCTTTAACTGTAGAGGTAATTGAGCGCATAATTGTTGCTGAAAAGCCTCAGGGCATCCTTCCGACTTTAGGTGGACAAACAGGGCTTAATCTTGCAGTGCAATTATCGGATGCCGGAATACTGGAAAAGTATAATGTGACTCCATTAGGCACACCGATCGAAACAATTAGGCTTGCGGAGGATAGAGAGGCATTCCGCTCTTTACTTAATCGCATTGGAGAACCGACTCCTGATAGCGAAATAGTTGAATCAATAGAACAAGGCGAAGTTGCTCTGACAAAAATTGGACTACCGGCAGTTATTAGACCCGCATACACCTTGGGCGGAACCGGTGGAGGAATTGCCAACAACATTAAAGAATATAGAAATTTAATAATCAGCGGCCTATCAGCAAGTCCAATATCTCAGGTCCTAGTAGAAAAATCACTGGTAGGATGGAAAGAAGTTGAATATGAGGTTATGCGAGATAGCGCTGACAACTGTATTACAGTTTGCAACATGGAAAACTTTGACCCTATGGGCGTTCACACAGGCGATTCGATAGTTGTTGCACCAAGCCAAACTTTAACTGACAAAGATTATCACCTTCTTCGCACAGCCAGCCTCAACATAATAAGAGCCCTTGGTGTCGAAGGCGGCTGCAACGTTCAGCTTGCGCTAAGGCCGGGCAGTCTAATTTCTTCCAAGTTAGGTCTTGGTGAATACAAGGGGCCGGAATATTATGTGATTGAGGTAAATCCAAGAGTTAGCAGAAGTTCTGCATTAGCTAGCAAGGCTACTGGATATCCAATCGCTAGGGTTGCAGCTAAAATTGCTATCGGGCGCAAATTAGACGAAATACCAAATCAGGTCACAGGAAAAACTTATGCAGCGTTTGAGCCTGCTTTAGATTACTGTGTAGTTAAAATACCTCGTTGGCCTTTTGATAAGTTTTCTAAAGGAGACCGGTCGCTTGGAACTCAAATGAAGGCGACCGGAGAGGTCATGGCCATTGAGCGAACCTTCGAGGCGGCATTCCTCAAAGCTGTTCGATCTTTAGAAATAACTAGTCGCGATATATTGTGGGATCCCGGCGTAAAAGATTTAAAAGAATCAGCCCAAGACTTAGGCCCGCATGACGAGCGATTATGGTTTTTGTTGTCAGCTTTGAGGCGCAAGCATGACCCCATAAAGTTGTCAGAGGCAACTTATGTCGATCCTTGGTTCATTAATTCATTGAACTTGATTACCTCTATTGAAAATCGGCTTCTAACTGAAGCCATGACTCATGATCTAATACGACTTTCTAAAGGCATGGGGTTCTCTGATGCGCAAATTGGAACTTTAACTGACCAAACTGAAGAACAGATACGTAAGTTCAGGTTAAAAGAGGGGATACGCCCAGTGTACAAAATGGTAGATACATGCGCTGGAGAATTTGAAGCTGAGACCCCTTATTTCTATTCTACTTACGAAGAAGAAAATGAGGCATTACCGCTTAAGGGCCCAAAGGTGATTGTGGTTGGATCCGGTCCAATAAGAATAGGACAGGGTATTGAATTCGACTACTGCTCAGTCCATGCCTCACAAGCACTTAGAAACTCTGGGGTCCAAAGCATTATGGTGAACTCAAATCCTGAGACTGTTTCTACCGATTTCGACTCTTCAGATCGTTTGTATTTTGAACCATTAGACGCTGAAAGTGTAATGGATATTATCGAAAATGAGACGGAATTAGATTCGCGCTCCTCGCCTGATGTACCGGATACAATTGTTCAGTTCGGCGGGCAAACAGCCATTAACCTGTCTCAATCTCTAGAAAAAGCCGGATTGGGTATTTTAGGATCAACGGCCCGTTCTATAGATGTGGCATCTGACAGACATCTTTTTGAAGAATTTCTTAAGCGCCTTGGCATCCCTAATCCGCCTGGCTCTGCAGTGGCCGATACTAAGGCAGCCCTCAAAGTCGCCAATGAAATTGGCTATCCTGTTTTAGTGAGGCCAAGCTACGTACTAGGTGGGCGTGCAATGGAAATTGTACAAACCCCAGAAGAATTAAAAAGGTATATGGCCATCGCCTTTGAGGCCGGAATTGGACGCAGAGTATTAGTTGATAAATATTTTCAGGGCAGAGAGGTGGAAGTTGACGCTGTTTGTGATGGCGATAATGTTTTGATCCCGGGAATTATGGAACATGTTGAGAGAGCCGGAGTGCACTCGGGTGACTCTATGGCAATATATCCTGGGCTAACGTTAAGCTCTGATGAAGTAGACACGATCGTCGACTACACCACCAGGATTGGAAAGGGGCTCGGCATAAAAGGATTGATGAATATTCAGTACGTTCTTCTAGGCGGCACACCTTACAGAAGCCCTGCAGCTCCTGCTGAATCCAAACAACCATCTAAGCCTGAGGTGTATGTAATAGAGGTGAATCCAAGGTCATCAAGAACTATACCCTTTATTTCGAAAGTCACGGATGTGCCAATGATAAAGCTTGCGATCAACGCTATGATGGGAACTCCTCTACAAAAACAGGGTTATTCTGCAGGTCTTGCCAAGAAGCAAGATGTGGTTGCAGTAAAAGCTCCTGTTTTCTCCATGGCAAAACTGACAGGGGTAGACACTTATCTTGGGCCCGAAATGAAATCAACAGGCGAGGTAATGGGAATTGACCATGATTTCTCAAGCGCAGTTAGTAAGGCGTTAATCTCTGCGGGGTTAATGCTCCCGAAAGGGGGTTCAGTGCTTTTATCCATTGCTGACAAAGACAAGGCTGATGGACGAACATTAATCAAGCAATTAAACCAGGCCGGCTATCGTTTTTACGCAACAGAAGGCACCGCAAATATGATCGCAGAACTTGGTTTTGCCGTTGAGGCGATAACTAAACGATTGGGAGAAGGACACCCAAACGTTGTCGACATAATAAGTGACGGGTCAGTCGATGGCGTTATCAATACTGTCACAGGTGATAGAGAAGTATTACAGGATGGATTTGCGATAAGAAGAGTAGCTGCCGAAAAGGGAGTGCCGTGCTTTACATCCATTGATACAGCCCGGGCTGTTGCTGAATCAATTAACCGACCAAATGACTATTACAATATCCTACCAATTGAAAAATATTTGGGTTTATAAATATAAACAAGCGCAAATATAATTTGCTTAATCAAATATATTGGTGGATATTAAGGGTGATTTTTGGAGGTGTTTATGGAAACCAGAATACTCGGAAATACAGGTTTGGAAGCCAGTCGCCTCGGTATTGGGTTATCTGCTATTGGGTTCGAGGAAACTTTCGACACTATAAAAACCGTAGAGGTTGTTTTAAAAACAGCATTAGATCAAGGAATTACATTTTTTGACACAGCCGAATGCTATTTTTAT
>Ga0310344_10001328_pt1 | contig 18975 bp, 16 predicted proteins | sample HC15DNA20200_MG_FD_203801 | JGI IMG/M metagenome (GOLD analysis project Ga0310344, IMG submission 203801) | Marine microbial communities from station ALOHA, North Pacific Subtropical Gyre - HC15-DNA-20-200_MG | ecosystem: Environmental > Aquatic > Marine > Oceanic | place: Pacific Ocean: North... | reverse complement strand
AAATAAGCAGTGCCCATCCGGATAAGGTCAAAGAATTGATAGAGAAAATAGACGAACAATTCGCCGGAGATTACATAGACCAACGGACCGACCTAGGACGGTATAACCCGGACGCAACTCAGTCAGCATTGGCACCCAGAACTCGGAACGATCGTCTTGACCAAAGAAAATAGTGGATTGATCACTCAACTATAAAGTCGACGGAGTGCACCTTCCCTGTAAATTTGAATGGCGCCTGATAGACGTCTGTTATAGGACACAGGACATCTTGGCCAATATCCAATCCACCCACTCTAGAGGGATTTGTATGCACAGGAATTTCTGCAATGCCTGCATCATCGGAGTTAATCGAAAAAGTAACTTTTGACTCACTACTATTAAGTCTTGTCACGGATACCGAGGCTGTAAGGCGTCCGTCTGGTAACAATTGATCCGAACTTATTATTGCAGACGTGCCCAGTACGTTGTGTGCCAAATGCAATGTTCTGTCCTTAACGAAAAAAGAAAACCCGTTTAAGTATGATCCGTAGGCACAGATCACACCTTCCGTACTTGCATCGAGAATCTCAATGTCAGATTTCAAACTCCAATCACCTTCACCTACTCTTGGAGACATAGCAATTGGTATGTGAGAAATTGGGGTAGGGAAATGGTAAGTTCCGTTTTCATGATACGAACCAGGCCGACTAGATGAATCAAACCTTTTAGCATCCCTGTGGTAGAGTGGCAATACGCCATATTTACCAGCTTCTGCCCACCACAGATCTATCATTTTCGTGAGACGTTCAGGTTCTCTTTCAGCCAAATTGGTTGACTCTGAAAAATCCTCATCTAAATGGTAAAGTTCCCACTGTTCACTAAAATAATCATCACCAACCTGGTGTCTGGTTACCGCCTTCCAACCCTCATACCAAAGAGCTCTCTTACCCTGCATTTCAAAATACTGTATTGGTTTTTGAGTGGGAATATCTTTTCCTTCGTAAGTGTAGGCAAGACTCGTACCAGATATAGGCATTTGGGTATAACCACCATAAGTGGCCTTTGCTTCTATTCCGAGCATGTCCAATATAGTCGGAGCAATATCATTCACGTAGTGGAATTGATCTCTTATGCCACCCTTGTCCTTGATGCCTTCAGGATATTGCACTATGAGCGGAACTCTAACACCTCCACCGTGCGTATCGTGCTTGTACCATATAGCTGGTGTATTTCCTACCTGGGACCACCCCCAGGGTATATCTGCATAGCTTTTAGGGCCACCTATGTCATCAAGTATCTCATCGATGTTTGCAACATCCTCTTCTACAGGAGGATCTCCAGTATACGTCCCCTCAGTCTCCCCGTTATTCATAGCGCTACGATTTATCCAGGGTCCCATAGTAGCGGCTCCATAAGGGCCACCATCCTGACTGGTTCCATTGTCAGCAGTAAGAATTATGACTGTATTATCAAGTTGATTTATGCTCGCAAGATAATCTATTAACCTGCCCAGATGCTCATCAGTATGGTCAAGAAAGCCCGCCCATGTTTCTTGAAGGCGACACATGAATTTCTTTTCATTTTCTCCAAATTCCTCCCATGCTTTTACACCGGGGTTACGAGGAGGCAGTTTCGTCCCCTCGGGTATTATCCCCAGCTCCAATTGCCGATCAAAGTACTGTTGTCTAATTACATCCCATCCTACATCGAAACGTCCCTTATACTTCTCTATGTATTTTTTTGGTACTTGATGAGGAAAGTGCATGGCACCGGGTGCGAAGTACATAAAGAAAGGTACGTTGGGATATATAGATTTCTGGTCACTGATAAATCCAATGGCTCTATCCACAAGGTCTTCCGTAACGTGATATCCCTCTTCCGGAGTTTTGGGTGGGTACACTGGATGATTGTCATAAGTTAACTCAGGATAATATTGATCTGTAGCCCCAGATAGAAACCCGTAGTATCTGTCAAATCCTCTCTGTAAGGGCCACCCATTTCTAGGACCAGCCGCGGAATTATGTTCACCTGGATTTAAATGCCATTTCCCAAGGGCGAAAGTTGAATACCCTTCATCTCTGAGCATTTCCGCAAGAGTCGCAGAATTTCTGCTGAGAAGACCCCTCAAATTAGGATATCCTGTGTCAGACGTAGCCAAGAATCCCATTCCCACCGAGTGATGATTTCTTCCCGTAAGAAGTGATGCTCGGGTAGGCGAACAAATCGGGGTAACATGGAAATTGGAGTATCGAAGCCCGTTTTCGGACAACCTATCCATGTTGGGAGTTTCGATCGTAGATCCGAAGCAGCCTAGATTCCCAAAACCCGTGTCATCTAAAAGAACTAGGAGAACGTTGGGAGATTTTCCATCATGTGATGCAGGAGGTGGATCCCAATGAGGTATTGACTCCTCGTGCGTAAATCCAATTCTACCCCTAAATGTTTCCATTGATGACATGACCGTTAACACCTCTTCAAAAACAAATACTGTAATAAGAAACCTGTCATACAAATACACTTATCAAGCCAGAGCGATTGTAACATGAACGGGTAGGGGACTAACTCTCGCCACCACCTGTTAAAATTAATAAGGGAAATCTTAAAATCAGAGTTGAACAATCACTTCGACTCATAACACCGCCGACAGGAAACTGACAAGAAGTAATAACATGAGATACCACGGACTGGATGGACTACGTGGCTTTGCTATGTTGCTTGGCATAGTTCTCCACGGTTCATTGCCTTATTTTTCAAGATCTATAGGAATAGAATCCTTCTGGCCATCAGACGATGATCAATCATGGAAGATATTCTTCCTATTTGACTTCATACATGTGTGGAGAATGCCTGCATTCTTTCTATTGGCGGGATTTTTTGCTTGTCTACTTGTGAACCGACACTCCACCGTGGCATTTGCCAGAAACAGACTGTGTCGAGTGGTTATACCCTTCGCAATATTTGCGCCTATCATGGCTATCACTCTTCCAGTTATATGGATTTACGGTTGGTATGGAACAATTTCTACAGAAACTTTAACATCAATCTTGATGGATCGCAGATCTCCAGATCTCAGTGCAGATGGTGACTTAATCGGCCATCTTTGGTTTCTCTGGTACTTGCTCTTGCTATATTTGCCGATACTTATTTTCCACCCGCTATCTAAGCTAAATCCGACTATTCTCATCAGTGCAACAGCTTGTGCAATCATTTTGGCAATACTGTCGTTCTTTCTATTAGACGTAACATCAAGAGACAACTACCTAGCATACTTATTCGCAGCTACGGGGTTAGTTTCTATCCTTGTACTTTTCACTAATTCTTTTATATACCTCGGAAGACTGACAAGAAATTCGTTTACAAGTACATATGAAGGAATTCTGGAAAAACTTCTATATTCCCGACTTCCTATAATATTGATCCTAATAGCTTCTGTTCTTCTTGTTCTAAGGGCAGGAGACGAGTCAAAGCCTGTTTTGCCTCTTAACATAGCGGATCTAGCTTACCACGGCCTCTTTTTCTACTATGGCTACGGTCTTTTTCACAATAAAAAGCTCATCACAAATCTAAAAAGCCGAGTCAGTTTAATATCAATTTTCTCAGTAGCTGTCATTGCCCAATTGTTTCATATCATCACCCTAGACCCTAAATCTGACAATGTGGCTATTTACATCCAGCATATCTCTTCCGCGAGCGCAGCCGTTTTATTCACATTCGGATTTATAGGTCTTTTTGAAAGAATTATTTCAACACAAATAGGCTGGGTCAGATGGTTGTCTGATTCTGCCTACTGGATATATTTAATACATCTGCCTGTAGTTGCGGCAATCACTTTCTGGTTAGCTCATGTAGACAGATCAGGGCTGCTAATGCAGGTCACATCAGTTGACTGGAATGCCGACACAAAATTTCTTGCGGCATGTATTGCAACCACAATTATCTGCATGTCCAGTTACAAATACCTAGTACGAAACACTATTGTAGGAAAGCTACTTAACGGTTCTAGGACTAACGCTACATAATCAGTTCTGCGGTAACTAGTTCATGGACTTCTCTAGAATATTTGTCTGCGCGGCTGTCATCACGAAGCTCTCTTCAACCCATGCCGTGGTTTGGGATGATTCAAAACTTCCTTATTCACCAAATTGTCAGGCATCTTTCCTGACAGTACGGAGACCACTTCTCCTGCAGCACGTTCTTCAAGTTCCAGAACAGCCTCTCTGGAGAAAAAGGCGGTATGTGGAGTAATGATAACATTCTCCAGCTGCAGCAATTCGTAATCTACTGGTGGACTAGCATCAACAACTACGTCCAAACCTGCGCCAGCTATAGCCCCACTAGTTAGAGCTCTGTACAAAGCCTCTTCATCTATTAAAGGACCCCTTGCACAATTTATAATGAACGCGGTGTTTTTCATTAAGCCAAACTCGCTCGCACCAATAAGGTTTTCGGTTTCTGGGGTAAGCGGAGAATGCACGGTGACAAAGTCTGATTCTCTCAAAAGTGTTTCCAAATCTACCATACGCGCTCCAGACAAAGCAGAAGATTCTGCTGACACATATGGGTCATACGCCAAAATGTGCATACCGAAAGCCTTCGCTTTTTCGCACACCATTCTACCGATTCTTCCGAACCCCACTATCCCAATCTTTTTCCCTCGCAATCGCATTATGGGTACATCTAATGAGACGCTTTCCCAACCATGATTCTTAACTGCATGATCAAATCTTGTTATCCTTCTATTCCACGAAAGCAATAATCCTAAAACATGGTCCGAAACCTCTTCTACGCAATAATCTGGTACATAGGTCACTGCCATTCCAAGTTCGGTGGCGGTCTCCACAGATATATTGTCTACTCCTACACCGTATCTACCTATAACTACACAGTTCGTGGCTGCTCTGACGACTTTTTCAGTCACTTGGGCAAAGCAAGTTAAAATGCCATCTACATTTCTCGCTAACTCAACTAGCGTTTCTTCGTCCCCATTTGGCGCAACAATCAATTCAGCACCAATCTTGGCCACCACTGCTCTTTCAGGTTCTACAGAAGGCCACACATAATCAGTAACTAATATTTTGTAAGACATTCATACTCCTTACATGCAGTTAATGTATTTCCTCTGGTACTCTCTTGGGAACTAACAGACAACTATCTTTGCATGGGATTAAACATACACCCATCCACAAATATGTCAAAAAAATCAGGTGTGGATTCCAATTCTACATGTTCAACCCTGCGGACCATAGTTTCCATCTCCGACCTAAGTCTGGAAGATAGCAAAGCAATAGTGGCTCCTTCCAGGGAAGCGTTGCCGACTTTTACAACTCGCTCTGGGGGTACATTTGCCAGAAATCCAATATTCATGGCACTATCTACATTGATATAGTTTGCAAAACCTCCGGCCAAGTAAAGTCGACTTATCTCGCTAGGTTTCACTCCGAACGTTCGCATAACGATGTACTGACCTGAGTAATTTGCCGATTTTGCTTGAGCAAGGGCACTGATATCTGACCTAGACAAGGACATCGGTTGTGCGTACACATCCCCATCACGTACGAAGAAAAATTCGCTTTGTGAATCCTCTAGTACGCCCAATTCAGTCATTTTCCCAGCACGTCTGAGCTCGGAAAGAAGGTCTACCAATCCAGAACCACATATTCCTACTGCCGGTTCATCGCTTATGGTGTGGCAAATAACTTCATTGCCATCCAGTATTACAGATTCAACTGCACCGTCATAACCTGCCATACCATGTGTAACCTCTCCACCCTCGAATGCAGGACCCGCAGGACAAGACGCGGCTACCAATTTATTCTTATTCCCCACCACAACTTCCGTATTTGTCCCCACGTCTACCAACATCACTACTTCATCTTCATTATCCATTCCTATTGAAAGTAAATCGGCTGCAACATCTGAACCCACATGAGAGGCTATTAGAGGCGCACCATACACATTCGCATCTGGGAAAACCCTAAGACCTAAATCCTTGGCTTTGACATTCAACGCTGTTGTTTCTATGTCCCCACGTATCATCGCAAGTTCAGAAGTAGACTTATACGGCTTCTCTCCAATTGGTTGCACATCCAATCCAAAGATAATATCTCTCATCGTCGCGTTACCAACTATGATAATTTCATATATACGACGTCTATGAAAACCAATCACTCTTGCCATATCCCCAATTTCAAAGTTTATTGAAGACAACATGACTTGCTGCAATTCACCATGATAGGAACCAGCATCATAGGAAATTCTATTCATTACATCGCTGCCGCCAAATCGTTGAGGATTTTCGAAGGAGGTTGTATAAACTGTTTTCCCTGACTCCAAATCTACCAGATTCATTGCAACAGTCGTGGTTCCCGCATCTATAGCCAGACCAAATACTGCCCCTTTGTATCCATCTAATTCGAGATCTCCAAAATAGACTTTATCTCCTATCCGACGAGTCATAGGATCAACGTCAATATTCCGTTTTTGGGAATCCGTTAGGATTCGGGGCTGCCTGCGTAAAACAGCAAATTCTATATCTTCGTCTGGATTTTCTATAACTGCCTGGCATGCCAGTCTATATCCTTCGCCCAAAAACGATTCTGTTTCTTCTGGACGAGACAATCCGGTCATCCCTCTTTTAATCTCAACAATGCATTCGTGACAACTTCCGTTTCTACCACAAGATGTTGGAACTCTAACGTTCAGGCTATCAGCATAGTCAAAAACCGTCTTACCTGATACGCCTTCTATTCGACTTTGATCGTGAAAAAGAGGAGCCACTGTATTTATCATCTCCCTCAGTCTAAATGCCTACAATGTGTTCCGCTAACCCATAACGATGCGGTCAGTATATTCGGCATTCCAAGTATAATCAAGACGATTCAGATAGACTTAGATATATCGCTATATAGGGAAAGGGATTGATCAATCGTCTGACTGCTAAAGCTGCCTTGTAGTCAGAAATTCTAACAGGTCGTCTACATATATATTAAACATCTAATGGATAATAAGAAGCAAAAACCGGACTTACCCATGCCATTTCCATATCCTGCTGTGTTATCTTCGCCCAGTAGGGATTAACCCCGGGATGTATATCATGATCCGTGTATGACACTTCACCTGCGAAGAGAGAAGTCATTGGTGTTTTACCAATTTCTATTTTCCGATTTAAGCCTCCCATCGGCAGGCTAACAGAACCCTCAGATAGTTCTTCCAGGCTTATATCTATTTTGGTCGAATCCCCATCAGCCAATGTCATCTTTGCCTCAGCTAGAAATCCGGCTCTAGGGATGACAGAGTCAGTTTTTTGATTCAACTTAACATCGTCACCGAATTTACTTTCGTTGCTTATTAAATATGAATCCAGAACGACACTTATTTCGGGATTAGAACCCTTCTCAAAATCTATAACAAACCCAGAAGGATACCCACAAGTCCATGATTCGAATTCTATTATGCCATCAGATATTAGTTTGAAATGAGATCTAGGGCTATCAAATCTTATCTTTTCTATTTTTTCTATATCTCCGCCTTTAATCGTAACCGTTCCCTTCCAAACAATACCCGAATAGCTCCATCGCCTGCTGGCGCCAGTCCACAATATACGGACCGAGTTCTCTTTCAGAGATTCATACATATCCCTTGTGTGAATCAACTCAGTTCCTCTGTAAAGTTCTATCTTCTCCAAGGGTGATGTACCATTTACCTCAACGTTAATCGTAGGTGCAGTACTTGCAACATATTTTTCACCTATAAAATGGTCATCAACATGCATCAGAGCTCGAATTTTCGCACCAGTAGTTGCATATACCCGTCTAGCCTTTATAGCTTCCAAAATACCTGGCAAGGTTAACTCTTTCGCATATGTACCTGTTATACCACCTTTTGAATAGCGCCTTTCCTGGTGCCCGGGGTGATCATCGCCAGGTCTTCCGGTATGACAATCATTCCCTCCCAGAAATCCCATCTCATATCCGTTGGTTAACGATTCTTCAAGGAACCATTCAAAAGTGCCATGAGTGGAGGTGATTTCTAAAGCCGGTTCCAAATCAGGGTCATGATATTGGAGGTCTGCATGCTGCCCCCCAACATGAGGAGTTATTATCGTATCCGTCGAGCGATAATAATTATGTAAGTCTCTCACATGGGGAAGATCTGATTCCCCAGCTTCCCCAATTCTCTCAGCCCCATTCCACCTTTTCATAGGAAGATCAAATCTGGAAAAATACACGTTGTGGTGTCCACCGTGTTCCCAGTCTGCAGACCATTCATAGCCCGGCAACACAACAAATTCATGTGGCTTGTAAAAACTCTTCTCAGAGTTTTGCTGAATTATATAGGCGCTAGTACTATGCTGCGCATCATTTCTCTGGAACCCAGCGTAGTCCATCCCTGACACATTTTTCGCATACTCAAAGTATTCATCTATTTTGTATGGATTGGCCACCTGACCAGAATGAGGATCTCCCCAATATAGTTTTGTCTCAGGCATCTGTTCTCTTATATCGACAGGATTACTTAACAGAGACCATTCGCCGCTGTCTTCTTTTGCGGTACCTTCAATGTATTTAACTCCCGCCTCCGTAAATTCACAATCGTGGATAAGTACAACTCCGCGGTCTTCTTTCTTAAATTGAATCGACTTCGAATCAATGTTCAGCCCTGGAGCATTAATTTCAACGGTTCCCAAGAATCTTTCTGCCGGATTACCCCAGGCATCCTCTGCCTTAATTATCATTTTGAATTTTTCCCCAATTTGGATATCCGCTGGAACGTGCATTGAGACCCGTTCCAATGCACCACCCATTATGCCTATTTGAACATAATTTTCTAGAACTCTGGCCTTTCCATTACCTTCATGATCTACAGAACAATAAAAATTCATCACTGACTCGTAGAAAGTTTGACATCTAGTACCACCTCCGCCACCAGAAGTATCCCCCAGCGTAAGTCGGATCTTTTCGCCGGATGCCAGTTCTCCTGAGACTAGCCTAATACTGACCCCCCTATGATCAACTATATGAGGATATATTCGAACATGGCCGGGAGCCTCCACAAGAAAATAATCCAGTGCGGATGGATCACTTACCTGAGGTCTCGCCCAGTCACTATCAGAATCTGTAAAAAGTTGTATTCGAGCCCCTCTCCTCAGGCTTTTTCTGCCGACAGTATATTCAAATGAACACGTCACATAGTCCCCTGCAGTTATGGCCTTATCGGACAGTAGTTTAAGAGTTCCATAATCATCGTTAGAATGAAGAGTAGCGGTAGACAAATCAAACTGATGAAATTGGGACATTTCAGGATTCAAGTCAAATTTCTTCATACCAATTCACCTACAACTCCCAGGCACTACGAAAATCAAGTTTATCGTCACTCAAACACTTAAATAACGCTCCATCAGGCACATCTCTATCCTGATTTCTACAACCAAATTTCGCAGTACATAAATTTTCCACATTCTTGTATGGACATCTCCACTGTGACACATTCTGTACTGTATCAGACATACCACGAAATATCGTCTCAAGGCGCTCTAGGCTATTCTTATAACGCGCTTTCGCAGATTCATTTTCGTTCCCAGAATTTCTATTAGTCACATAGCCCTCTCATTTGTCTTGTCACCTTACGTATTGGCTGGAGCCTCAGATTGGGAGACATCTTCAATCCCGGAAAAACGCTTGGCTATGTCCACACACTCAATAGCGTTTTCGCCATAACCATCGGCACCCATGTCGTCAGCAAACTCTCGACTCAGAGGAGCTCCTCCTACCATTACTTTCACCATATCTCTGAGCCCAACCTCTTCTATTGCTTCTATAGTTCGCCCCATATTGGGCATGGTAGTCGTAAGCAATGCGGACATCCCCAAAATGGGTGATTCATGTTCCATTAATGCATCAATAAATTCTTCTGGTTTTGTGTCTACTCCAAGATCATGTACAGTAAATCCAGCCCCTCTAAGCATCATAATGCAGAGGTTTTTGCCTATGTCGTGTAAATCCCCCTTCACTGTACCTATCACAACAGTGCCAATAGGTTCGATGCCTGACTCTGATAGAATGGGCTCTATATAGGCCATGCCCGCCTTCATGGCTCTCGCAGCCACTAAAACTTCTGGCACAAAAATATAGTTATCCCTAAATTTTATCCCCACTATCGCCATGCCGGAAATCAGTCCGTCATCCAATATGGTATTAGCCTCATATCCTTCATCTAGCGCTTTTTTTGTTAAAGCATCTACTTCCAGATGTTTGCCAACAATAAGATTGAAAGCGAGATCATGCATTATAGGATCAGTGTCTTCAAATAAACTTTTTATGTGATTCAGTTCAAACGACTTGGTTATGTACTGGAATTCGTTTTCCAAATCCTTATTGTGAATTGGCATGTATTTAAAATCCTCTCATTCCCATCGCAGTACAATTGCAGGCCTTCATCTATTTTAGCAGGCCTGTACAATTAGATATAAGAACCTATTTCCTACTGATTGTCACCACTTCGTTGGGCCTCACAATAGTATTTTATCAATGCCGACACCTATTTACATCTGGCGTATCTCTTCATCATGTCAGTACTTCGTTAGACTTTTGAGACGAAGATGGTAATATGAGGTTAATTTATACAACTCACCAGATCTCATAATCGAATGATTAAAGTAAGCAAAATCCACATATCGCCAGTGAAATCTCTTGGTCTTCGAGACTTGTCTAAGGTACATGTCGGCGAAGCGGGAATTATTGAAGACAGAAGATTTTTTCTAATAGGTAGTGACGGGAACCTGATCACTCAAAGACAAATCGGACAAATTAGTCAGATAATAGCGGCCTATGTTCCCGAATCAAATTTTTTGTCCCTAAAATTTCCGGACGGCACCTCCAACGTAGAAAACATTATTTTAGGAGGCTCCGTAACTGTCACTATGTTCGGTCGCCACGTCACAGGAAATGTACTGGAAGGCAAGTGGACAGAAAAGCTATCAAATTATTGTGGTAGAGAGATACGCATAATCCAAAGTCAAGAAGCCTGCGTCAATCAGGACGTTTCCCCTATATCAATAATGTCTGAAGCTACAATAGACAATCTCACATATCTATCACAGGGCAAAACATTATTTACCAGTGCGAGGTTTAGGCCAACCTTAGTACTGTCAGGATGTCATGCCTACGAGGAAGATGAATGGGTGGGGAACGAAATATCAGTAGGCAGCAAACTTAGGGTAGATATAGTTTCTAGGGATCCTCGATGTGCCATAACCACGCTAAACCCTGAAAGTGGAACTCGAGATTTTGATACCCTAAGATTCCTTTTGGAAAACAGGCCAGACTTTGAAAGACCATATCTTGGTGTATACGGCAGAATTAAATCCCCAGGAAATGTGGAAATTGGTGATGAACTATCAACTGTCTGAGATTATTCCTATTCCCCGCCGGCATTTTCTGCAGTCCAGTCTCTTACGGCCCTTGGAATTTCGACAAGATTCTCCAACTTTGTGGCTAGCGGTATAGCACACTCTGGAGCTATCAACTGAACACCAGCATCCATGCATTTATAAACTTCGGCCCGAACTTCTTCGGGACCTCGCGCATATAATGTCTCAGGGTTATTTATATTCCCCACTAGTGCAATCTTATCGTTTACGATATCCATAGCCTTCTGTGGATCGTTCTTGGAATCAAAATGAAAAGCCGCCATACCAGTCTCAGCTATATAAGGCATCCTATCCAGAGTATTACCACAAATATGTAAAATGAGTGGAGTTTTGAAATGCTCCGCCATTTCCTGGTGAATTTCCATTAAGAACCTTCTGTAATATTCTCCGCTAACCAAATCACCAGTGGCATGATCAGGGAAAGTGAGTGCATCAGCACCCGCTTCAACTTGTGCTTCCCCAAATAAAATAGATATTTCTTTGAGCTTGTGTAAACATTCCATTGTCATTACTGGGTCGTCTATTGTCATCAGGAGGAATTTTTCCACTCCAAAAACATGATAGGCCAGAGTCCATGGCCCCATAGTTTTGCCTATTATCGCAACCTCATCTCCAAATTCTTCCTTCAGCAAACTTATGGACCTACTTATGGCAATATTATCTCTGTGCTCTAAGAAACCTGAAGGCACCTTGATATCATCTGGGCCTTTCCATATTGGGTTACTCATTCTCACCGTAGGCCAATTATCTTTTTCCTCCCACTGCATTTCACAACCGAGAGCCGATGATTCCTGGATAATAGTGAAGTAAGGCGCTATTGCGTCAAATCCAAGTTCCGTGTAGCCCGTTGCCGCCAGACGAGCCGCTAACTCGGGATCACGACAGGCATCCGGGAAAGGAGCGTCCACCATATCCATTAATTCCACCGTGGCAACATTAGTCGGATTGGCAACCGGAGTTCGATCCACTGGTTGACCCGATAGAGCGTTCATAACTCGTTGCCTCGAAGTCATCGTTTCTACAAGTGCCATTTTATTCTCCAATATTTACTGGTCCGAAAATATGTCTACGTTTGCGAAAATCCCAACGTACTAGTTGTCATTTGTCCTCGCATCGCCTCAGCTTCTACCATGGTCTCAACGCTCGAAATATTCCGCGAATATGGCATAAGAAGTCGCATTAACCCATCGTGGCGCATCCCACATTGAAAGGCAACGCTATTATCTTCAACCTTTTCCATCTCACCGTATCGAACAAACCCAGCAACTACCATGCGCAGCCTTAATTCTGGTTTAGGGGCCTGTCCTTTTCCAGATACATCATATACCCACCTGTCACCACGGGAATTCCCATCAACCCTCAGTAACATATCGGACTTGGAATCCTTGATGGTCAACTCACCACTTGGAGGTACATAATCTGGTTGTTTCCCAACGGCTTGACTCATAAGAAATTTAACAGGTCGGGAATGTCCTTCGGGGCAAGTAAATCTAGCTTGATTATGGGTACCCTCTATCGGGACCATGTCGCCCAACGCCACTAATTGATTCCGTATCTGGCGAAGTCTATCTTCCACCCCTTCTTTTTGACTGAATGTCCAAACGGTACAGATACCAGCCTTAACATAGAGTCCCACGCTTATATTATGGAAATTGGGATCCATGGACACCAATTCCAGACAAGTTCCATATTTGTCTATAATCTGAGAAACAGTCGATTTAAAAGCATGCCTGCCGTCTGACATAAGTTCCCACTCCTTCTACCATGTTGGCAAGTGGCTGTCTGAGCTATCACCTAGCTTCTTTTAATGGCCGCCGCAAGTGCACGGATATGGGCGGGCGTTGTACCACAGCATCCGCCAACTATATTCACGCCTACATCTTCAACAAGTATCTTAAAATACCTTGCCATATATTCTGGAGATTCGGGATAGGACATAGCTCCGTCTTTTAACACTGGTATTCCGGCATTCGAATGAATAAGCAAATAGCCGTTAGTAGCCTTTCTTAACTCTCTAGCCAATTCCAACATCACAGATATACCGTTCCCGCAGTTGGCGCCAACTATATCTGCTCCTGCTTCGTGTAACTCATTGACGGCTGCCTCGGGCCGAGTCCCCATCATTGTAAAAAATCCTCTTGGCCCCTTGTCGAAAAACATAGTTGTACTGATTGGTAAATCAGTGTGATCTTTTGCCGCCTTAATCGCTATTTTAGCCTCTTCAATATCAATCATAGTCTCAATATTTATAGCGTCCACCCCCCCTTCAGCAAGAGCTGCCATTTGCTCTGAGAACGCCTCATACATCTCAATCTCATCAACTGGATTTTCCTTAAGTGGATCATTGAGGACTTCCCCTGTAGGACCTACTGAAGCTACCACGTACTTACCTTTTGGCGATTGACTCTTAGCATGCTGGACAGCATTAATATTGAATTCACGGATTCGATCGTCAAAGCCATAATGCTTCTGACGGATTCGTGTTCCACCAAAAGTGTTCGTAAGAACCAAGTCAGAACCGGAATCAAAATAAGCCTTGGCCATGGATTTAATTACTTCAGGATGAGTTACATTCCATTCCTCTGGATCGTCATCTCCCAGACCATTGTCTTGAAGGTAACTACCCGTACCACCGTCAGAAATTAAGACATCTCCCTGGGCTAGTTTTTCCAAAATAGTTAAGTTGTTGTCGCTTGTATATGTCATATATATCAACCTGTGAGCCAATGATCTAAAGAGCCGGGCAACGGGTTCCTGATTCCCTGCCTGTGAAGGTCTCTGATCCTTGATACAAAATCAGTTGGGAAACTCTCATTATACTTTTTTGCTAATTGAAATGACGCTTCTTTTGCAGTACCAGGGACTTCACTAAATTCACCCCATTCCCATGACATTAGATAAGTATCATCTTCTGTGCTGCCATCAAACATTGAGATAGCATCAACTCCATCTTGAAATCTCTGATCTAGTGGAGTTGATACGACTCCGTGTTCGTCCTGTGCCTGTAATTGCACTGGGATTTCCTTCCAGTACATGACTCGAATCTTTGCCAAACATATTCCTTTCACATGAGGCAACCTGGAAAAGTCGCCTTGATCGTATGATTATATGCTGACAAGAATACCTATGTCCAAATCGCATATTGCAACTTATTAGATTCTGTGGCTATACTGGGATTCAAATATCACAGGTATAATTCAAAATAACATTGCTAGATAACTGATTGAGGTGATCTAATGCCCACAGTCAATTCTAACGGAATTAAAATCTACTACGAGAGCCACGGACAGGGGTTCCCGCTGATCTGGGCCCATGAATTTGCGGGTGATTACCGTTCGTGGGAGCCACAGGTCCGCTTTTTTTCACGACGTTATAAGGTCATAACTTACAATGCCAGAGGATATCCACCCACCGAAGTCCCTGATGACGAATCTCTCTACTCTCAGGATAATGCAATTGAAGATTTACGTGGTCTCATGAAAGCCCTCAACATTGAGGTCGCCCATATCGGGGGTCTGTCCATGGGAGGTGCTCTTACATTGAACTTTGGAATCAGATATCCAGAAATGGCAAAATCCTTGATTGTAGCAGCAGCGGGAACTGGCTCTACAGACCCTGAGGGATTCAAGAAAAACGTGCTTAATAGAGCTCTCAATCTAGAAACCCATGGAATGGAAAGTATGAAGGATTATGCCGAGGGGCCTGCCAGGATACAATTCAAAAGAAAAGACCCGAATGGGTGGCAGGAATTCTCTGACCATCTAATGTCTCATTCCAGTGTAGGCTCCGCCATGACTTTCCGAGGTGTTCAAAGTCCTAGACCGCCTATATATTCATTAGAAGAAGGAATGAAATCCCTGAAAATACCGACTCTTATTATGTTTGGCGATGAGGACGAACCGTGCATAGATCCAGGAATTTTTATGAAGAGATCTATACCTTCATCAGGTCTCGTCGTATTCCCCCAATCGGGCCACGCAATAAATTTGGAAGAACCAGACCTTTTCAATCGGGCGGTTCAGGATTTTTTGGCCATGGTAGAAAACGACGCGTGGGCAATTAGATCTTCTGGAAATGAAACCGGGTCACTGCTATGAAAAGCACTAAATACTAGACCTTGGAATACTTGGGCGTAGCAGTTTTTGTACCGTCGGGAAGTTCGTCAATCGAAAAATCACCAAACAGCAGATCTGACTCTTTCTGCAATTGCTCTAACACTAAAATCGCAACCTTTCGTATCTCCCAATCGGCAAAAACAGCACCACGCATCTCAATAAAATGTCTCCAGGCGCGAACGTTACCGGTAACAAAAATCTTCGTCTCGGTAGCATTGGGAAGTACTGACCTGGCAGCTTGGCGGACTGCTTTTCTATGATCGGTTCGAACTTCAAACTGATCCCTTGAGATACTATCCTCCAAAACCACAACAAGATCCTCGTAAGCTTTTGATGCATTTTCTAAAGCTTTTTCAAGTACCTTGGACGTTGGATCATCAGACTTACCTGATATCGCAGGTGGAACAACAAACTTGGCATCGGCCTCATCCACATATCTTTGTGATCTCTGACTATAGGCGAACCCTGCCCTATGTCTCACTAACTCATGTGTCAGGCTCCTTGATACACCAGTAAATATAAATCCATAATTAATATGTTCAAAAACACTTCCGTCTTTAGATGACAGAAGATTATTTATGAAATCTGCTATATCTCTACGACCCCTGCCGTAGCTCATATAACACATCCGAGCAGCTACCTCAGCAATAGCCAGCGATTCCTCATCTCCCGATCTTATACTTTCTGGGATCGGAGGCACATCTTCATCAGAGAGAAAAGCAGCTATTTGCTCCCAATCCACGGAAGGTCTTGAAACCAAGTATATTTTTGGCTCCGTAAGAAATGTGCTCAATATTTAACCGCCTCTTCTAATTCAAATTATGTTCGGTTCCAGGGGCAAATATACTTGGATCCAAATTGAATTGCTATATACCTATAGCGTCAAACCAGCATCAACATTGGGGACTCCAAGATTCTTTTGACCTCTATTACAAACTGGGCACCTTCAACACCATCAATTACTCTGTGATCCGCAGATATGGTCGCACTCATCATTTGGCGAATCACTAACTCATCATCCCTTACAACCGGTTTTTTAGAGACCGTTCCTACTGCTAATATAGCCGACTGAGGCGGCTGTATTATCGCGATAAAAGTGGTGACATCAAACATCCCGAGATTACTTACACCAAAGGTGCCACCCGTATATTCCTCCGGCCGAAGGGTGCCGTTTTTTGCTCGCTCCCCAAGATCCCTGCTCGACACGCTAATTTCTCTAAGAGATTTTCCTTCGCAGTTCATGATAGCGGGCATCAACAAGCCTTCATCCGCCGTCATAGCAACTCCCACATTTACTGCATCATTCATTTTCAAAACGTCACCCTTAAGCTCCGCATTTACTTTGGGGAACCTTTTTAGGGCCTGAACGCATGCCTTTATAATTAGGTCGTTGACCGTTACTCTGACTCCTTCATCCGACAGGTCGTCATTAATTTGCTTACGGAGCGTCATTGCATCAGTCATATCAATATCACACGTAACATAAAAATGAGGCTTTTCTTGCTTGCTTGCAGAAGTGACTCTTGCAATCTGCTGTCTCATTCTTGATAGAGGCTTCTCCGTAGAACCGCTTTCCGGCATCGGAGAAGGCGCCTTCTCCGGTTCTACTGTAGGAGCTTCAATATCATGAGTCACTGTTTCCTCAGCTGCAATTTCAACCTCTCGGACAACAGTATCCTCAGTTGTATCTTCTTGTGAATTTTCAGCAGGTTCAAAGTTCAAGACATCAGCTTTGGTGATTCTTGAACCCGGTCCGGTACCGCTAATTTGTCCAAGATCTATACCCCTTTCATCAGCAATACGCCTGGCAACAGGTGATGCTTTGATGGGCAAATTAGATACGGATCCTGTCGATTTCGCAACTGGAGAAGTTATTACATTACTGTCACCCACATCGACTTCAACAGTATCTTCAACGATCGCATTCTCAGTTTCCGAAGAAGATTCCACAATGTCATCCAGAATTTCTCCGGGTTTTGTAACGATAGCTATAATCTCCCCAACAGGGACAATAGTACCCTCTGACACGAGTACCTTACTTAGAATACCTGAGGCATATGACTCGAATTCCACAACAGCCTTATCGGTCTCAATTTCTGCTATGGCCTCGCCATTTTTTACCTCGGAACCTTCTTCTTTCAGCCATCTGACCACAGTACCTTCCTGCATGTCGTATCCCATTTGAGGCATTGTTAGTTCAGTAGCCACATTCATCCCCCTCAAAGGCAAAAAGCCTTTACCTGATCAATATTTTCCCGACAGAGGTACCACAAAAAAAGTTGCCGCCTCTACCCTTTATATGCCGTAATGCTCTGCTATCGCTTTGAGAATCCGTTTTGAACTGGGTATAGTCTCGGACTCCAAATTTCTAGCATATGGCGCAGGAACATCTAGACCACCTACTCTGGCAACTGGCCCATCCAAATCATCAAATGCTTTCTCTTGTATCGTGCTAGCTATTTCTGCACCGAAACCACCAGTCTTCCATGTTTCTTCAATCACAACAACTCGATTGGTCTTTCTAACTGAGTTCAAAACAGTTTCTTCATCCCAGGGCCTCAAACTCCTGAGATCTACAACTTCTGACTCGATTCCTCGTTCCGAAAGTATTTCCGCAGCCTCTAACGCAACGTGAGTCATTCTGGAATAGGCAACTAATGTTATGTCATCACCTGATCTCTTTATTGAAGCCTTACCAATAGGAATTTCATACCATTCTTCCGGTACTTCTCCTCTGGATCCGTACAGAAGGGCGTGTTCTGCAAAAATAATAGGATTCCCATCATTAACAACTGATCTAAGCAATCCCAAAGCATCATATGGAGTGGCCGGAACCACAACTTTTAAACCTGGAACCGAAGCATACCAGTTCTCAAAGCTCTGGGAGTGTGTAGCGCCCAGTTGTCCTCCTCCGCCTGTAACTGTTCGAATCAACAAAGGAACACTAAACTGTCCATTTGACATGTAACGAAATCGAGCAGCATGGTTAACTATTTGATCAATAGCCATTAAACTAAAATTTATAGTCATCAGCTCCACTATAGGCCTAAGCCCCCCCAAAGCTGCCCCTATACCGGCACCAACAAAGCCTGCTTCAGAAATCGGCGTATCCTTTATGCGATCGGGCCCATAGTCTTCGAGAAAACCCTGTGTCACAGCATATGCTCCACCGTATTCGCCAATGTCTTCACCCATCATGAAAACATTGGGATCGCTATCTAGTGCCTCTTTCAACCCCTTAGCAAGGGCCTCTCTCAATATCATTTCTGCCATAACACTCAATCCGTCGTAATTAAGATTCCCCAAAGTACGGGACTTCTACACTGCTTATAGTCCCATTATATGTCTTATTATTGATATATATTTTCGTCTATAACACTAAGATCCGGAAGTGGACTTTCATCTGCAAAGATAGTGGCATCTTCCATCAGTGTCTCAATTTCTTCATCTATT
>Ga0310344_10001327_pt1 | contig 18983 bp, 13 predicted proteins | sample HC15DNA20200_MG_FD_203801 | JGI IMG/M metagenome (GOLD analysis project Ga0310344, IMG submission 203801) | Marine microbial communities from station ALOHA, North Pacific Subtropical Gyre - HC15-DNA-20-200_MG | ecosystem: Environmental > Aquatic > Marine > Oceanic | place: Pacific Ocean: North... | reverse complement strand
AAATCGTTCCGTGTTAGCTTTCAGTGACGTCTCGACTAGGATTTCAGTACCGCCTACGTTGTTCGAGATCGCTTCCTGAAAATTTTCTTCCATGAGGTGCACATGTTTGTGAGCCGCCGCGTGAAATACAATTTTCGGGTCAAACTTCCGGAAGATCTGTTCGATCCGTGCTTGGTTCCTAATGTCAGCAATAGCGACATGGATCGGAACATCAGGAAAAGTTTTGGTTAGGTTGGCGTGTGCCTTGAAAAGGCTATTCTCTCCGTGGCCGAGCATGACAAGTTTGGCAGGCCGCGAGAACGCCACCTGCCGACAAAGCTCGGATCCGATCGACCCGCCAGCGCCCGTAACAAGCACTGTTTGGTTGGTCACGTAGCGGCTGGACATTACGCTGGTCGCCACCTGGCTTCGCCGTAGTAAGTCAGTTATCTCTACACGCCGCAGCTGGCTTACGCTCACTTTGCCGTCCAGCAATTCGAAGACACCTGGCATCGTTTGCGACCGCAGCCCAAGATTGTGGCAGGTTTCCACGACCTCACGTACCGACGCCCCAGGAGCCGTCGGCATAGAAATAATCACCCCTTCGATGCTTTGATTTCGCGCTACCTGTTCCAAGGAGCCGGTGTTTCCAAGGACAGGAACCTCGTAGATACGCTTTCCGAGCTTCTCCGGGTCGTCGTCGAGAAAGGCTACGGCGTCCATTCTGAGTTGCGGGTTCCGCTGCATTTCTCGGACGACAATCATGCCCGCGTCGCCAGCCCCAACCACCAGAACGCGTTTCCTCGCTGTCTCTTCTCCTTGGCTAAACGGCCATCGTGGTTGCGTCTTGACTCCGGGGTCATGGAAAACACGGATAGACAATCGTATAGCGCCAACGGCCAGTAGCGTCAGGAGGCTGTCGATAACCAGAGTTGCTCGTGAAAACTCTTGTATCCACCCGACCCACAAGGCCACAGCGACCAAGAGTGACATAGCAACAGCGCCAGCACCCCAAGCCAACGCGACGAGAAGGAGGTCCGAAATACTTGCATATCGCCAATAGCGACGATACAAACCACACCAATAGAAGATGACCAGCTTGACCAGAAGGGCCACAGCCAAGAACGGAAGAAATTCTGGGCGGAACTGAAAAAACAGCCACCCGAAATAAATGACGAAGGCACCAAGAGCAGCACAGCTGACAACTACTGCGTCGGCCAACAACACGTAGCGATTACGCATGCCTACAACTCCAACAGTGTCGACTTCTCCAGACAGGTTTCGGCATCATCAACCAATAGTACTAGGTGAAAATTGATTAGAAAAAGAAACTCCCGAAAATGTTACGCTGTGCATTGTCAATGCTCGCCCGTTGGTCACGCCAGATAATGTCGTGCTGAAAATTCAACTGATAACTTCCGGAAAAATTGCCTTTTCAGGTGGGGGGACAGGCCTTAGGAGGCCAAAAACGCTTGAAGCTCTGGTTCAATAGAGTCGAGTTCTTCTTCAAGCACTATGCACTGTTCTGCTGCGCTTTCTAGCCAGCCGCGCCTGCCGGCCTCTTCTAGACGATAAGCGAGCGCGGCAGCCCGAGCGACTCCAAAACAGTCCAGGCTGCTTCGTATGGCTTGTGCAGCATGGCGGACTACCGCAGCATCTCCTTCTGCGATCGCAGTTCGTAAATCCTCCCGGAGTTGGGGGCAGATCTTGAGATATCTGTCGATTGTCTGTTTTAGTTTTTCCCTGTCGCCATTGACCGAATCGAGCGCTCGCTGCCAATCAAGTGTGCCTAATTCCTTGTTATCTGTATGGTCTTGGGAAGCTGAATGTTTGGGCGCTGAGTCGACCGCTGTTACTGTTGATGGGTGGCGTCTCGGTCGGTCGAGGTAACTTTCTCGCTCAGGTGAGAATCCGGGTTCATCAGTAGTTGTGTCTAGCGCAGCTCGCATAGTGTTAAATGATTGAGTCAGGGCACCGAGTTCGTCACTCGATGTTACCGGTAGGTCGTGGGTCAGTTGTCCGTCTGCTAACTCATTCGTTGCAGTGGCCAGAGCAGCGATAGGGCGGGTCAATTGGTCTGCTGTTTGTTTGGAGACGATCCAGATTGTACATATTGTGGCTACCAGAAGCAGTAACGAGAAGGCCATGATGGCATTATGGAGCGACATAACACGCGTGACTTCGTGCTGCATGAGTGCGGTTTGGTCAGTTGAAATAGACTCCAAAAGTGCAGTGGTAAGTTGCTCGCGTGGCCGCAACTCATTCGCTAGCCAGTGACGGGCCAGGTTTGCACGGGGCTCTCGACGTTCGCTGATAACCGTGTCGACCAAACTAGGAAACGCCAATAGTTCGGCATCTAGCCACTCGAGTAGGTCCTGCTGGTCAGTCGTCAGCGTCGATTGGCGATCTCGGATCGCGGCCATTATGGAGAGTGCTTGGTCTAGGTAGGTTCGGTATCGCTGCTCGTCGTTTGTGTTGCCCGTGTCGAGAAAAATTTGGAGAGCTGTTTCGGTTTCGGTCAGAACGTGACGGAGGTCCGAGAGCAGGCCCAGTGATGCGCGGTCTCCGTCTGGTGCTGACGCGCCTAGCCTCAGCATGGCGGCACTTCCCCCGGTTACTAGATCGATTACCGGTTGCACGACTTGGAGGTAGGAGACTCGCGCCGGCTGATTTCCTGGCGTTTGGGCGACATCCTCGATTGCCCATTGCCAGGTCCGTAACTCCCCGAGCACCTCAGTTAATTCAGTCAGGCGATTCTGGTCGCCCGCGGTGGTCCTTGTTTTGCCGCGTTGTACCAGCTGTTTAAGAAGTGGGTCTATTTCGTTCAGCCAAGTGTCAGCACGTCTGCGCTTCGCCTCCGGGTCTCCCAGTAATATCCACTCTTGCAGGGCAGTCCCGGATTGTTGAACACCGGCTAGGATACGTGTCGAGTCGTCCGCTGTTGGTCCTTGTTGCAGCGTGCGTAGGGTGTTGTTTCGGATCCAGAGGCTTGTGCCAAATCCACTAACGAGGATAGTTACCGCAATTAGGCCTATGGTTAGATGTGAACGCAGAAGCTTTCGTCTGATACCCCCTCTTGGTGTCGATCTGGCTGGTTTGGAGGAAATGTCTGGTCCCGGTACTGTAGTCATTGTGGCATTGAGGGAGCTAGCCAATCGGGTGAGGTGGCGACTAGGGCTAGCAGCTGGGTTAACTGGCTTTCGAGGACACCAACCCGTTGGTAGGTTTCAGACGGTAATTTGTGGCCAGGATAGTAAGCCTCGATGGAAGAGTTGCCACCAGTGGTGCGGGAGTGAAGGTAGGCCAATTCCGAGGCAAGCAGCGAGGCAAGATCGTAAGATTGACCAGAAGTGCTATCGACCGTTCCCTCTCTGGGGTCCTGTAAATTGAGGGTTGATAATGTGGACATCTCGGCGACGTCGCTTAGAAGCCCGAAACAGGTCAGTAACCTGAGGTAGACGTCGGTCGGCCTCTTGAATCTCTCGAATTCTGGGGTTTCTGGAATCTGTTCTGACTCTGAAAATTGTTGCAGAAGCCATGCTGTGTAGTTGATGGCCAAAGTCACCTGCTGAAACACATCACTAGATGAAAATCGCCGGTCGAGAAGCAGATCCACCTGCCGGCTAGTCGCTAGCATCGATTGAAGAGCTTCGGCAGCTGACACGCTGGGGGTACTGGGGGGGGGCTGAGGAGCGACTTCGTTGATATTCAGCGCAACCTTGACGGCTTCGATACGTTCGAGGACCCTTTCGATTAGGGCAGTGCTGTGGCTGAAGTCGGCTGGATTTGGCACCGTAGGGGATATAACAGCACGTCGACGTGCTAATTCGAGACTAAGCCGATCGATTTTGCGAAATAGCGTGAGAGCTTGAGATAGAGTCGCACGGGGCGTTGCTCCGGATAGCCTTATCTCAAAGTGAGGGTACTCCGGTCGGCCCATTTCTCGACGAATGAACTCCACTTCAGCCCGGACTGAGTTCAAGCGCAAGGACAGGTCAGCTAGTCCTCTCGCTTCCCCGGATGCAGGTTGGGCGACAGCCGTGGTCGACATGATGTGACAGGCGGCTGTCAGAGCTAGAAGGCGCAAAGGTGTCATTAGCCTCGTCGCGCCCAATCGTAGCGCGGATCCTTGTGCAGAAGCGTACCACAAACACAGAGTGAAACAGGACGAGAGACTGCACACGATTTTGGTTCTGATGAGGGTAAGTCCGTCGGTTTACTGTCCCTTGGCTCAAGTTATCGACTATAAAGGGTCCAGTTGGTCGTTAGGTTTCGCCGATTCTGATTTGAGAATTCCTTCATTCAGGGCTCCAGTTGGGCAATTGTGGAGGGTTGCTGGCCTCTGTCGCCTGTTCGCTGACTAGGACGATAGGTGAGACTACAGTCGAGGACCTTGCAAGGATGATAAGGGCAGGGCTTTCCCTTCCGAAGCGTTTAAGGAGACTGGAGGCTAGATGAATTGAGTGGCCGCGCTGACATTTAGTTGGGTAACGGTTACGTGATACATAGCAAGCGGTCGGTGCGGGTGGGGGGTGCGCTGGTAGAGCGATTCACCGGAGGCGTGCAGTAGAGGCTAAGCATCGTCTGTTATTCGAAAGTGATAGTAGTCATCTTGTCACGGTGGGTGATTGTGGGAGGTGTGTTCGGCGATTTCCCGTTTTGTGGGAGTGGTTGAGCTACTCCCTTGTTAATCTTTTGTTTGTTTAAACCTCGGACAGCGTTTTGAGGGACGTTCCTAGACTGATGCCTAAACGATCATTGCCATCTAACCCACCCCTTGACGGTATCCGTGTCATCGATCTCAGTCGGGTTGTGTCGGGTCCAACTTGCTCAATGACTCTTGGTGATATGGGTGCCGACGTTATCAAGATCGAGGAGCCCGTTCGAGGCGATGAGTCGCGTGGATTTGGACCACCGTTTGTCGGCGGTGAATCGCCATACTACCTGTCGGTTAATCGCAACAAGCGTAGCTGTGGCATCAATCTCAAAAGCGAGGCTGGACAGGCGATCGTGTGGCGGTTGCTCGCTAAGGCCGATGTCTTGCTTGAGAATTTTAGGCCAGGAGCGATGGCACGACTCGGGCTTGACTACGAGGCTGTATCGGCTCGTTATCCAACCTTGGTTTATTGTTCGATATCGGGTTTTGGCGGCAGTGGGCCTGATGCGAACAGGCCCGGTTACGATCTCATCGTGCAGGGTGAGTCGGGTTTGATGGATCTAACCGGTGAGGCGGCAGGCCCACCGACACGAATCGGTACACCGATTGCTGACCTAACTGCCGGGATGATGGCGGCGCAGGGCGTGATTTTAGCGTTGTATGCCAGGCACACAACTGGTCGCGGTCAGCACGTCAACGTTGCGATGCTCGATGCTGTCGCTTCGCTACTGACTTATAACGCCGGTAATTATTTTGCCTCTGGGGAAAGCCCGACGCGCCGAGGTAATGACCATCCGTCGGTTGTTCCTTATCAGACGTTGCGGGCTAAGGATGGGTGGATGAATTTGGGCATTGCGAACGATTCTCTGTGGGTGCGTTATTGCAATGCCATAAAGCGGAATGACATTCGGGATGATCCTCGATTCGTTACTGCTCCTGAGCGTGTTCGGAATAGGGACGTCTTGATTCCGATCATTGTTGAGTTGACAGCGACCCGTACGGTGCAAGAGTGGCTAGACTTACTGGGTGATGCCGGTGTTCCCTGTGGTCGCATCCGCACCGTGGCTGAGGTATGTACCAATCCGCAATTGACCACTCGGGGTAAAGTGATTGAGTGCCCTCATCCGACAGCTGAGGCTGTCAAGATGATCGGACTGCCGATCGAACTCAGCGATACCCCAGGTCACGTGACGTTGCCGCCACCCCTCTTGGGTGAACACACTGATGAGGTTTTGCGTGAGGTGGGCTACAGTGATAACGAAATCAGTGAGCTAAGAGATGCGGGGGCGGTTTAGAGTGCGGCGAATTTTATTCGACACCGATGGTGAGGGTTATGGGTTTGGTGAGGATCTAGGAGAGTGTTTACTGTTGGCTGGCTAGTGTTTGAGGGCATCGCTACCACCTAGACGGAACAATTTCGGTAGGAGAACCAGAATATGACATTCCAGCGATTGAGTGCGTTGCTTGTGGCCATTCTTCTGTGGAACGGCGGATCTTTGCTTAGCGCACAAGGAGTGGATTACACCGAGGTTACGGGATGGCCCGATCCAGCGACATCGGTGGCCGGTACACCGGCAGCCTGGAACTTCGGGCAGGTGTCCGGAGTTGCTAGTAGCGTCAATGGATACATTGTTGTCTTGCATCGTGGTGCGTTGCCTCTGATGTTGTTCGATCCAGATGGACGGTTCGTCCGTGCATGGGGCGATGGTTTATTCAGTAATGGCAAGGTGGCCGGTATCGATCCCACCGACCGCGTGTCTGGGCAGTCTGGGTACACTGCTGTTTACGGTGCGGCCGGATGTCACGCGTGTGGTGCTCATGCGGTGAGGGTTGATGCGGACAACAATATCTGGGTTGTCGATGCTCCGGGGCATGTGGTCTACAAGATGAATTTTCAGGGACATGTGTTGATGGAACTTGGGTCAAAGGGAGTGGCTGGACAGAGCCAAAACACGTTTAATCTACCGACCGATGTCGCCTTTGGGTCAGACGGTTCCGTTTATGTAAGTGACGGATATGGCAATGCTCGGGTCGTGAAATACACGGCCTCCGGCGAGTATCTGGTGGAGTGGGGCAGCCGGGGCACGGGGCAGGGGGAGTTTGGCCTACCCCACAATCTGGTGGTGGATGCTGCTGATCGAGTTTATGTGACTGACCGCGATAACCAGCGTGTTCAGGTATTTGATGCTGCGGGCCGGTTTCTAGATGAGTGGAGCGACATCGGTGGTAATTCCGCTTTGTTTATGACTGCTGACCAGCACCTTTGGACTGGAGGTACCTTGCGGGACCTCAACGGGAACGAGACTGCTACTCTGCCCGGTGGTAACGGTGGACATGGGATGACGGTGTCAGGTGCTGGAGAAGTTTTTGTTGCGCAACTTGCCGGGCGTGTACAGAAGTTTGTGAAATGACGGGTCTCGAACCGGAGGTATAAAGAATGAATCGACGAAATGAAGTCGTGCTGTTTCTACTGGTGACCGTAGGAGGGATATCGGTTTCGGCTCAGACAACCTTCGAACCGCCAAGGTTGGCTGACGGCCGGCCCGACCTGCAGGGAGTCTGGGATTTTCGGACTCTGACACCGCTACAACGGCCAGAGGACAAGGCCGATCAGGCTTTGCTGACTGCCGAAGAGACAGCTGAGCTTGAGGCTCAGTCGGCTGCGAGGGCTAACGCGGCATTCGCGCCGAGTGAGGTGCGGAATGAGCCGCTGCCGGTCGGTGGCAATGTTGGTGCTTACAACAGCTATTGGGTTGATCAAGGGGCTTCCGTTGTTGACGACCTGCGAACCTCGCTCATCGTGGACCCCCCGACCGGGCGATTGCCAGATCTGCAAGCGGGTATAAAGATGGCTGAACTCTCACTAGGAGAGGACCTTCCGGGGACACGCCCGGTTCGAGTGCGGGCCGCTGGCATTGGTGCTGATAGCTGGGAGGACCGAGGCCTAGCTGAGCGGTGTCTTCTTGGTTTCAATTCGGGCCCGCCAATAGTGCCGGCTGGCTACAACCAGAACATTCAAATTTTTCAGACGGCTGACCACGTCGTTATCCTGCATGAAATGGTGCATGATGCACGCATCGTGCCACTGGAACACCGTGAGCATTTGCCAGAGAACGTGCGCCAGTGGATGGGAGATTCCCGTGGGTACTGGGATGGGGACACGTTGGTGGTGGAAACACAGAATTTTTCTGACAAGACCGCAAGTTTCAACCCGTCAGTGGCGACGGCGGTTGGTAGCGGCAGGACCCTAAACCTAGTTGAGCGTTTTAGCAGGGTGGGCGATGATACGTTGCTTTATGAGTACACGGTGGACGACGCCACGACCTTTACTAGGCCATTTACAGCAGTGCTGCCGATGAAGCTGGGAGAGGCGATGTTTGAGTATGCCTGCCATGAAGGAAACTATGGCTTACACAACATGTTGTCTGGAGCACGGACTGAAGAGTTAGCGGCCTCGCCAGGGCAGTAGGCTAGCCAATTTCCATCTCTCTCACGGTTCGGACAGGAAGTAAGTCGGGCAGGATTGGAACAACCCTACCCGACCCCTGCTGAGTAGGCTTATTGGTCAAGCTCGGCGTAGATCTTCTCGGCATTGTCAGCGGCGCTTGTCAACGTGCCCCTGCTCATTACGTAGTTCGCGTAGCGGGCAGGGAGGTTGAGCGAGGCGGCGGTCTCTGCTGACGATTTTCCTTCCGCTTTTCCTCTTTCCACGGCTGTGAGGAAGTCGCGGTTGAACTCGCCAAACTCCCGGAAATCAGCCCAGGTCATTACTGGGCTATGGCCAGGAATCACAGTATCGACCCCTGAGATGCCGTCAGCGGCAGCCAGTAAGGTCTTCGGATATGACACCCCGCTACCACCATTGCCGACGTCGATATACGGTACACCCTTCCAGGCGAACAGATCTCCAGTGTGAGCAACCCCGAGAGCCCGGAAGACCACGATGGAATCACCGCTCGTGTGCCCAGCTCCGAAGTGGTAGAGATCGATTTGGTTATCGCCGTCGAGCAACGTAAGGCGCTCTTGATAGGTCTGGCTTGGCAAGTACTGCCGTCCACTGGTGGATTGGAAGGCCTCCATGCGTTCCATGTTGGTCTTTGTGTTGGTATGAGCGACTATTTCGACCGGTTGAGGGAAATCGATGTTGCTTCCGACGTGATCTCCGTGCGTGTGTGTGTTGATAATCATTTGCACTGGTTTGTCGGTGACGGTTCGGATCTGGGTCAGAATCGCATCACCCCAACCGGGGTTTTTTGTGTCCACCACGACGACGCCGCTGTCGGTCACTAGTGCGGCTGTATTGCCGCCGCCGCCTGTGATGACGTAGAGATTGTCTTTGACGTGTTCTATCTCTGCCAGATTGCCTTGGGCGACTGGGCGTCCCATGGATGTGACTAGGCCCAATCCGACCAAAGTGGTCAAGATCGTGATTCGCTTCATTCTGTCCTCCGTTTTACCTGGTTTGATGAGTTGACTTTTTTGGTGCCCCCGTTTAGATGTTTCGGTCCTCTCTAGTTAGCCGATACTCTAGTACCATCTCTTCGGTTAATTTTGTTCCGAAGCCGGGGTCCTTTGGAGCTAAAACATCACCGTTCTCTGTGGCTGGCGACATTGCATCAAGGATGGCTGAGCCGGCAGGAAAACTTTCGGCCATCGTACAGCTTGGAGAGGTCAGGGCGATTGGCAGGCCCCATGAACTGCCACCCCGGTGCGGGATGATTTCCAACCCGGCTGTCTCAACTAATTGGGCGATCCGGCGACCGGCGGTGGTTCCGCCGCACCAGGTGATGTCGGGTTGCAGGATTTCGGCGGAGCCTAACCGAACGAGGATATCGAAACCATATTCGGTGTACTCATGCTCCCCACAGGCGATCCTGGTCAACTTTCGTCCGCTGCCACCTATTCGATTGACCAACTCCGCGTAACCGAATACGTTGTCTGGAGAAAGCATCTCTTCCATGAAGTAGAGGTCTGCTGCTCGAAGCCGTTCGGCAAGGTTGACTGCCCACTCGACAGTGCCGTCTCGTGACACACAGTCGGTCATTAAGTTGCCGTCCGGTCCCATCGCATCGCGGGCGGCCAATACCGAGTCAATTGCTCGCTGAAGCTGTGCTGGTTCGGTTTGCGGGCTAATAGGCAGGCTGCGCTTGAAATGTCTGACGCCGCGAGCTCTACCCTCTGTGACATCGCCACCTGTTTGGTAGAGGGCAATGCGGTCGCGAGGCGCGCCGCCAAGCAACTGATGTACCGGCTGGTCGGTGTGCTTGCCGGCAATATCCCACAGTGCATTGTCCACAGCACTGAGCGCCATAACGAATAGCCCACGGCGTCCATAAAAGATCGCGGACCGGTACATTTGATCCCAGAGTTGTTCGACATTAAGTGGGTTGGCGCCGATCAACAAGTGTTTAAGGTGTCCGTCGATGATCTCGACTGCTGCGCTGCCACCCGCGCCCATGCCAAACCCAGTGATGCCTTGGTCGGTTTTGATGATGGCGATGATGGCTGAAGGAAGTTGCTCAAATGGTCCGCCCCAGCGCCAGCGACGAGGGTCGTCATCACCTTCGAACTTTGGGGCCTCAAGCAGTCCATCCGACCGGGCGTTGATGTATATGGGATAGGCGGCTACGGACTGAATTTTAAGGCTCGGCTCTTGTGCCATCCATGCCGTGGCTGATGGGGTGGTCCTGATTTGAGACGATGCTATGCCTGCAGCTACGGCAGCAAATCTTCTGGCGTCCCGAAAGAAGCGACGGCGACTAGGCATGGTCAACTCTGATTTCATCACGATACCTCGGGATAGCGAGACGTGAGGCTACGCGCTCGGCTTTGGTAACGTTGCATTGTCATGGTTCTAGGATCCCGCCGGGACTATCGGCTTGGTGGTATTGCCTCCATTAGGAGAGTCAAAGCATCGCGAAGGGCTCGTCCACCGGCCCGAGCACCTCGGTAGTGCCCTTGGCGCACTACTACAAGGTCGTGTGATGGAACGATCAGTGTCGTCTGCCCGCCTGCGCCAGACATGTAATAAGCTTCTTCAGGCACCGGGAAAGTTCCGGTACCGTTGATCCAGAAAAATCCGCCGTAAATTGGCCGCCCGTCAGCTTCCCAGGCCGGGGCAACAGAACTGACGAACTCGGCGTAGCCTTCTGGAAGAATACGGGTGCCCATCCAGACCCCATCTTGGAGATACAGGTTCCCGAGGCGCGCCCAGTCACGTGCTGGAGCAAGTTCGTAGCCTTGGAGGAGGTAATTACCATAGGGATCAGTTTCAAGGACCATCCCCCGGATGCCTATCTTGTCGAATAATTCTCTTTGGGGAAATGATAGGTATTCGTCCCCACGACCCTCGACCCCCAAACGAACTAGGTAGTTGGTGAGCACAGGATCCGAGTTGCGGTAACGGCCAATAGTATTTGGGGGCCACTGCTGCGGGCGGGTGGCTGCCCAGTTGAATGAGTTGACGGTGCCGGTGTAGACATACAGGTGGTCTGGATAGCCTAGTGCAGGGTCGAGGTCGGGGTCAGCCACTCCCCGAAATCGCAGCCCGCTCGACATGCGTAGGATGTCAGCAATCCGAATTTGCTGCCGTGGATCGCCGTCGTTTTGCCATTCTGGGACTGGGGCTGGTTGCCAAAGGTCGTAGACACCTTGCTCGATCAGGACTCCCATCAAGGTCGCCGTAAGACTCTTGCCCATTGACCAGCTTTCGAGTGGGGTATGCATGGTGATGCCGTCTCCATACCGCTCGCCGATGATACGGCCACGGTGGGTGACCACGAATGCCGCTGTCATGCCTTCCGCTGGTTGAAAGGCTGCATCGACCGCTTGAGCTACCTTGTCACTATCTATGCTGGGTGGTAGCGGGGCGTCGGAGAGCTGGTCGCCCATCGGCCAGGGCAGAGTAGACGGGTCGGGTAATGTGCTGGTGATGTTAACTGGTTCGAAGAAGACATCATTTTCGCCAATTGGTAAGGTCACGCAGCCGTGATCGCCGTTGAACTTCGCGGTGCGGATTACATCGTCTGGAAGCGTTAGGTGTATTTGGCGCTGGTCGCGGTCTACCTCAATGTTGGTCACGTGAGTGCGGTGCTCGTAAGGAGAACTGAAGAACCCCACATTTTCAGCAGCGAACGCCGGGTCGAGTCCGGTGACGAAGACTGCCGAACACAGGGTCTTAGCGAAGCCTGCGGTATGGTGCCATAGTGGGTCGCCTGGCGGTGCGACATACTCGGTGTCCAGTTCGGCTACCTCGGCACGCGCTAGCATGGCTGCTCGAGCATCTTGGGCCTCGCTGTGGTGGGGAAACGCTACACTGACCCACACAAACATGAGCGATGTAGCTATTACCAGACGCTGGGGAGAGAGGGTCATAACAGTCCTCCAATATTTAGCCGCTCATATCGCAGCCAAATGTAGGCTGAAGTGTATGCCTACCTGTCTGGGTCGCGTGACAGGTGGGTCGACTAGTTCGGTATGTGAAAGCGTAGCACGCCACGCTAGATAATGGTGCGTAGGAATGTCTGAAGGTATGTTGTAGGACAGACTGCGGTGAAAGACGGATTAGGGGACCTGACCTGATAGCATTTGTTGGCGCATCTTTCATGGTGGCCGCTTGTAGCTAGAACTGTGTTGGGCGGTATCGCGATTACAAATCTTGGTCCTCCAAAATATGGTTGTCCGTCTCTTGAGCTTGGATTCGTGAATCCAGGCGTGTCCTTGTCTTAATCGTGCTGTTTACCGATTCTATCTTCCTGCTCCGTTTTCTCCCCATAGTGGTGGGACTGTTCTTCTTGGCACTGGCGGTGACACCGCGAAATTGGAAAGCGAGAGGGTGCCGCTTCAGTCTCGGCAACGCTGTTCTTGCTGTTGGGAGCTCGCTTTTTGTCGCGTGTGGCAGTGGTCCGTTCATTCGGTGGATTATCGCGGCAGCGTTCTTGAACTATCTGTTCGCGCTCGCAATCGACCGTGCTCGGCAAGTGGACGATGATCGTGTGGGAGCTCTTCCTGAGGCGCTATTGACGCTGGCTGTGACCGGCAATGTTGTGTTACTTGGCGCATTCAAGTACGCGATGCCGCTACCTGTTGTGTTCAATGAGCGGTCGTTTGCGGTTCCGCAATTGCTGGCTCCGTTCGGTCTTACTTTCTTGGTCTGCCATGCGATTTCCTATGTGGCAGATGTGAGCCGTGGACACATGCCTGCGCAGGGCAGTCCGATTCGAGCTGCGCTCTATTTGTTGTTTTTTCCGTTGTTGTGCGCAGGACCTTTGGTGCGTTACCGCGATATGGGCCCCCAACTCGCTACGCGCCGAGCCACGATGGCGGCTTTTGCCTATGGTGTAAGACGGTGGCTGGTAGGCCTCTGCAAAGTGGTGCTATTGGCCCGGAATTTAGCGGGACCAGCTGATGCAGTGTTTCGCAGTTCCGCTGGCGACCTTGGCCTGCTAGAGGCTTGGCTGGGGACCTTCTGTTTTGCGTTGCAAATCTATTTCCAGTTGTCTGGGTATGCCGACATGGCGATTGGATTTGCACGGATGTTCGGTATCCGCGTAGTCGAGAATTTTCGCTGGCCCTACGGGGCTGACACGGTGACCGAGTTCTGGAGGCGTTGGAATCTCACTTTAGTGGGCTGGATCCGCACTTATATTGGCGTCTCACATGAGGCATCTGAGGCTGGGATGTGGGTGCGGATGAGGGAGATTTTTGTGGTCTTCCTTGTTGTTGGATTTTGGCATGGGCCAGGGTGGAACGTTGTTGTGTGGGGTATGTTGCACGGCGGGTTCGTAGCGTTTGAGCAACTCGTTCTTGGTGCGAGACTCGATCGGTGGCCGGCGTTAGCCCGTCGCCTGTACTGTGTGTTTGTGGTGCTCCTATTGTGGGTGCTCTTTCGGGCTGAGTCGGTGGATGGTGCCGTTGTGGTCTGGCGTGCGATGTTTTTTCTGGCGAATCCTGCCGAGCCGACATCGCTGTTGATGACCCCGATCGAGTGGGCTGCACTTGTGATTGGTAGTGTCGCCGCGGTTCCCTTTTGGCCGGGATCTGGTAGGTGGTTGGTGACTGTCGATGCTTTGACTACATCGATCTTAATCCTGACTTCGACCAGCATCATCTTTGTGTGGCGACAGTTTGCGAATACGTTGCTTTTCCTTACCGGGCGAAGGCGCTAATGATTTTTTTGAACAAATTTCTAGAGGTTGCTGGTCTTGCGGGTGGATATCGGCCAGCGACTAGGTTCGTGATGCTCGAGGTATTCCCGACGGGAGACCGACCCGACAATCATGGACTTGGTCAACCACCAATTCTTAGGTCGTATGCCGAAGATAATATGAGCCAGGCTCAGTCCGGCGAGTGAGAGCCCTGTCATGCCGTGAAAGACATAGACCCAACCCCAGGTGCCTTCACCGAGAATGTATGGATTGGGGGTAATGAATGTTGTGCCCATTCGCCACAACATGACCACCCCAGTGAGACTGACGGTACACCCCACGAAGGTCAGTACCAGATGGTAGAGCCTATTGCCGATTGGGTATTTGGCCGGATGAGGTCCAGGCACCACGTGACCAGCCTCACGCATGATTTCGGCCTTAAACTCCGGAATATCCTTTGGTCCGACCCAGATAGACCAAAAATCGAGAAAGAATACTGTGTGCAGGATGTGAAAGATGATGGACCCGGTTAAGACCAACCCGGCCGTATAGTGAATTTCAACCCAGTCGAATTGCCACCCCATGATGGGAAAGAATGCTGTGCCAAGCAGAGTGAAAACAGACCCAGCCATTACCCAATGAAACAGACGGGCCATGAAGGAGTGTCGTTTGACGCGTTTAGGAAGGCCAGAGTGTTTAGATTCGAGGGTGTCGGTTTCACCTTTGGGGCGCACGCGGTGCGCCGAAAGAATGATGTAGGACGCATGGGCTACAAGAAATGTGATGAAAACAAAGATCGACACCCAAAAGATATTCCAGGCGACATGGGTGAGTACGGTTCGCCCCCACGGATCTAGGGCTGTCTGAACGATATCCACTGATGTTCCTCCGTACCAGCGGTCCTAGCTGGAGTTTATGGAGTGAACGCATGTACTCTGCGCCAGACTCCACCGGTAGACCGCTGTTTCTGACTTTGGCCGTTGTTGTAGTAGGTGACCGGCTCTGCCCGATAGTCTAAAAGCTGTCAGCTGGTCGCTAACGAATGTATCCGAGGCTTCGGAGACGTCGCAATTCTTCTGGGCTAAGCCCTTCGGTAGCATCCTCATCTGTTGGTAGCTGGCGTGCCTCTGCGTATCGAAGTCTGCCTGCGAGTTCTGCTTTCAGTTGCTCGACAATGTCAGGGTGTTCCTGGGCTATATCCCTGTGGTTCAAGGGGTCGTCTGAATGGTTGTAGAGTTCAAACTCCATCATGCCCTCTGGAGGTGCGACGTTTTGCACTAATTTCCAACCATTCAAGACCACAGCATATTGGTCGACGTCATAGGGTGCTCGCTTGCGCCGGCTGGAGATCCGCTTCCGCTCGCTGAAGGCCGGGCGTTCGATCCACCCGATGGCTGTCGGGTCTTCAGGGTTGGCGACTAGCGGCAATAGGCTTTGTCCTTGGACGGTGTCAGCGATTGGTAGACCGCTCAGCGAGAGCAGCGTCGGCATCAAGCTAAGCGATTCCACTGTTTCGTCAACGATGAGGCCTTCCGGTAGGACGGCTGGCCAGTGCAGTAGCAGTGGTACATTCACGCTCTCACCATACACCGTGTTGCCGTGCCAGCCCCAACCGTGGTCGAGGAACTCCTCACCGTGGTCGCTTACAAAGGCGAGGAGTGTGTCTTCGGCGACGCCGCGCTCTTCTAGGCCTTCCATCAATCTGGCGATTTCGGCATCCATGCCGCGGATCGAACCGTCATACCAATCGAGTTGATGACTGATGTATTTTTCAGGATCAACGCCCGCCGCTTCGAGTTCCTCGCGATTGGGAAACCGTTCAGGACCAAATCGGTTTCCATCAGCGACCCTTCGGTCGTCCCCGAGTGAGTCACCGACTTGTTCCAGGAAGGCTTCGTGTTCTTCTTTTCCGGTCGGTGAGGCCCACATCAGGTCATACGGTGGATAAGGTTCAAAAGGATCATGTGGGTCGAAAACATGGATAAAGGCGTAGAAGGGGACATCGTGGTGGTCGTCCAGCCAGGTCAGAAATCGGTCGACGTAGGTTCGGGCCGTTTTGGCTCGACTGTGGCCAAGGCGGTCGTTGTCGATCGAGGCCCGTTCGTGCAGAACCTCGACACCTTGGTGCAGGTTACTTAGTTTGCCGGTGAATTGAACTGAAGAAGTTGCAAATGTGGCGTAGCCCGCTTCGCGGTAGGTTTCGGCAAGGGTAGTGGCGGTTGACGAGAGTCGATCGGCCATGCCGGTAATGCCGTGTGATGCCGGATAGACCGAGCTGAGTAGGGATGGGACTGATACCTTGGTCCAGGTAGCTTGTGAGATAGCGTCAATGAATTGAACCCCGCGGGCCGCTAGTGCTGATAGGGTAGGCGCAGTTGCCCGCTCGTGTCCCCAGGCATCGAGGTGATCACGGCGGAGGGTATCACCCAGAAACACGATGACCCCTTGTGGCGCCTCAGACCCTCCGTCGCGGAGTGCCGCCCTGGCTGCAGACTGGGCGGCAGTGGCAATTGGGGCCGGTGCGTCGACGTCTCGCACAACGGGTGTGCCCCAGAACCCCACTAGTCCATCCTCAGCGCCTTCGAGCGACAATGATAACGTCACTTGTTGCCCTGCGTAGTCGTCCAGTGCTATGCGATTTGAGACCCAGCGGCGAGGTAGGGTGACCGTCCGGCGCCATAGCGGTGTGTCGCCAGAGCCATTGTCAATGCCGACGTTGAATGTCACTGGATGGTCCTCGATTGTGCCAATTGCCAACTCGAGGCTGGGACGATCTGGCAACTGGAGTTCGACGGTAATCTGTTCGGGAGCTCGGCTGACTATCGTTTCCCGATACACTTCGTCGAGGCCTTGCCACCCCGGGCCTGAGGCGATCGACCGTAAGTGTTCTTTGCGTGGGATTGCACGGATCGACTCGATTGCAAATTCCGCGTCAGACACGTCACTTGGTTGGATGAGGATGTGTTCCAGACCACCGATTGAGAATGAGCGGCCCGGGTTTTCCAAGCGATAGGTGTGGAACTCATCACCTGGTTCCAGTTCGGCGGCCAGCGGTGGTTCGGCAGCATTTCGGATCGTGCGAAGTGTCCGTTCTTCATCCAGGGCATCAGTACCATTGAATGTGATGCCGACCTGCGATCCGGCCGAGACACGCATGGTAATTTCAATGGCTTGGAGAAGGTCATTCTCGTCCAGCCTTTCGGGTCGGGTTGCGTGTAGCAACGGAAGCTCTCCGGTCGTGCCGACCAGTCGTCCGTCCGTGACGCCAAAACCCGTGACATCGTGGTAGGCTGCCCACCCGTATGTTTCACTACGGTCTTCAACAGGCTCACCGTCGCTCTCGTCGGCAGTTGGGGGGGGCACTGTGCCCTGACCGTCGAAGCGCCACTCGGTTGGTTCAACTGAGTCAACCGAAACGGTGCCGAGCACGGTTGCAGTCTCGAATAGGTCAATGAGTCTGAGCGTGATCGGTGTAGATACGCCTTGGCAAGAAACGGCGCCGAGTAGCGTGCTGATGCCGACCAACGTGAATACATGACGCATAGAAGTTCCTCGAAGATTGTCGATACCTGCGAAATCATACACCCGGGTGGTTGTAATGAGAGATGCCGCTTTGCGTCGATTGTTGTTCCACGTCGGTTTGACGGTTGAACATCAGAGGTAGTGATGCCGGTGATCTATCAGGTTTATAGTGTAGACACCGATTTAGTTTCAGCTTGGCGTGAGAAAGGTGCTGAAGCCTTGATCCTATGGCAGTTTTACTGAGTTGTGCGCTGTTTTCACTGAAAGGGTATCGATGTCGTTAGACCATTACGTCACGCTTGGACGGTCAGGCTTGCGAGTCAGTCCATTTTGCTTAGGTGCAATGACTTTTGGGGAGGATTGGGGCTGGGGTTCGAGGGTCGGCGAGGCCGAAGCGATTTTGACTCGCTTCCTGGAACAGGGTGGTAATTTTGTGGATACCGCCAATGCGTATACTAAGGGGCATTCAGAGAAAATTCTTGGAGACTATGTTCGCCAGCGGTCGTTGCGTCGCGATGAACTTGTCATTGCGACGAAATTTTTCGCGAATCTCTTTCCGCCTGACCCGAACGCTGGTGGAGCAAATCGAAAATCGGTAATGGCAGCGTGTGACGAGTCGCTGCGACGTTTGCAAACCGACTATATTGATCTTTACTGGATGCACCTTTGGGATCAATTTACTCCTATTGACGAAACGTTGCGCGCGCTCGACGACCTTGTTACTTCCGGCAAGGTGCGCTATATCGGGTTCTCAGACACCCCAGCTTGGAAGGTGGCCCAGGCGCAGGTGATCGCAGGGTTTCGCGGCTGGGTTCCCCTGGTTGCGTTGCAGATCGAATACTCACTGCTTGAGCGGACGGTTGAAGGTGAGCTTGTGCCGATGGCTCGTGAACTGGGCCTCGGGGTGACTCCATGGTCCCCTCTGCGGGGAGGTGTATTGACCGGTAAGTACACTCGTCAAAACATGAAGGATGTGGAACCAGGCCGCGGTGAACGGGTCAAGTCGTACTTTACCGAACAGACTTTTGTGATTCTTGATGCGCTGGAACGTATCGCTGCTGACTTGAACGCAACTCCGGCGGCGGTGGCGTTGGCTTGGGTCCAGGGAAGGCCTGGTGTTGACTCAACGATTATTGGGGCTCGTACATTGGATCAGCTTGAAGCAAATCTTGCTGGGCTGATGGTCCAGCTTGACGAGGCCCAGGTTGGCGTGCTCGACGAAGTGTCCACTCCGACTCACAGTTTTCCGACATCATTTCTTGAAATGGCCCCGACCGTCATGCATGCTGGGGCAACGGTGAACGGTGTGCCATCAGAGCCATGGCCGATGGCACCAGCGAGTGATAAAGAGCGTTATTAGGTGGAGTCATTTTGTCGAGGATGGCAAGCTTGGGTAAACGTGAGTGATGGTGTGGTCGTCCCCAGTATTGCGCTTCTATAAAACTAGTCGTTTAGCGTTGATGGCAGCCGACCCAGGGATGGTGTCGGTTGGAAGGAGGCCGTTGTTGACCAGTCGTCGTAGTGTTTTTTGTGCTGGTATGAGGTTTGGCGCAGCGTTGGTGGTCGTGGGGATGCTGTCGTCGACCGTGGGCATAGCGCAGGTGTCCTCAGAGCTCGCGGCTGATCGCGTGGTGGTTGTCCCGTTTGACAATATCAGTGGGAAGACGGAGGACGACTGG